>Ga0306872_100257_pt1 | contig 22334 bp, 22 predicted proteins | sample AntRauMeHopE1498_FD_190455 | JGI IMG/M metagenome (GOLD analysis project Ga0306872, IMG submission 190455) | Saline lake microbial communities from Rauer Islands, Antarctica - Metagenome Hop E1 #498 (v2) (version 2) | ecosystem: Environmental > Aquatic > Non-marine Saline and Alkaline > Saline ...
GCTAGGCGCGCCTGGGACATCCAGCGACAACCTTGATCCCACACAGCTGCTGGGCTGTGTGCCCGAAGTGGTGGTGCTCATGATAGGCGGCGCGGCCGTGAGCGAGCAAGTTGCCCTCCAGGCCCGAGTGGCGGCGCCCACCACCTACCTCTTTTCGCACATGCTCAGCACTGGGGAGTTTGGGCGCGAGCTCACGGCCATGGGCAAGGCGCACGCTATGCGGGCTGCAGCAGAGGTCGACGAAGAGGCGTTTCAGGACGCGTTTGAGACTGAGATGGCAGCGCTGCGCTTGGACGACAGTGACGCCAGCACAGAGTAAAATTTCAACACCCAAACACTCAAGCACGCTCACGCTCTCACACCCAGCAGCGACTCTGCCGCAGTAAACTGATAGTCGCGGTTGTTGCCAACCAGCGTCGCTGGCGCCGGAAAGTAGTCGACAAACTCGCGGGGCATGGCGTTGTGCGCCACCCCAGCGACTAAGACGGCCGGGTCATGAAACCGGTACGCGTCGTGCACCCAGCGCAGCGCCAGGTTGGCACGCGGCGTGGCGCGGCCAGCGGCGCCCACCGCGGCTGTTTCGGCAACCGCGTCGAGCGGGTTGCTGGTGGGTCCCACCACCAGGTCGATGATGGCTTTGGTCTGCGCCTTGCTGTCAAAGAGGTCAAAGGGCGAGTGGCGCACCACCAGGCTCTTGCGGTGGTAGCCGACGAAAAACTTGAGCAAAAAGCCCGGCTCGAGCGCCGGCACGTAGTGGTAAGCGGCCGAGCCCGCCGAGACGCGCACCGGGTTGGCTGCCGTGGCCGTGGCCGACCACGACCCAAAGCACTCGGCCACGTTGACCAGCTGCGTTGTCAGCGTGTAGTCGGTCAAGCGCACTTGGTGAGGGTTGCCCGGCTCGGCGGCGTCCTTGGGCCGCTTGGCCAACGGCTCGGCAGCCTTGCGCCCCAGGGGCCCGCCGTACGTGGCCATCAGCATGCCAGTGAAGGCGTAGTTGCGGTGGTGGTACACTGGCACGTCCACGTCCCAGGGATTGCGATGCACTGGCGCAATCTCCTGGCCAAAGCGGCCCAGCACCATGTGCCCGTGGTCACGCATGTAGGTCCGGTACTCCTCGGGCGTCACCACGCACACGTGCGAGCGGTCCCAGTCGCGCCACGCATCGCTGCGGTGGTAGTCGGCCGACGTCAGGCTGGCGCAGCGCAGGTAGTTGGGGTCGCGGTAGCTGCGCGTCTCGTACTCGTTGTCGCGGGTGTTGACGCTGTAGATGACGACGGGATGGTCGATGATTGGTAGCGTGGCGTAGCCAATGGCCTGCTGGTGCGTGATGCGCACCTGACCGGGCGGCGCGCGGTTGCGCGACCCGTCGGGCGTCATGCCCGCGGCCGTAATAAAGCTGTTGGCCGTGCCGCCCAGCTGCGGGCCCGTCTCCAACGAGGGCTTGAGGCCGTTGGTGCTCTGCACGCCTCGCGAAAGCTCGTCGACCGTTGGGTCTCTGTAGTGCGCCATGTTGGCCTGCAGCGCCAGCTGCGCCACGCGCTGGGCCTCGCCCACAGTCGATTGCGCCCCCACCATGTGCAAAGGAGTTGCTGCCATCGCACCGGTAGATCAAGTGTGAATTTTTCGTTCGAGCCGCACTGCACACACACACCCGCCCGCAAGAACGCAGAAATGACCAGCCCGCGTCTTTTTGGGCCAGCGCCCGCAAGGTTAACCCCAACTCTGGCAGCTACGGCGAGGGTGGCAACGACACGACGGAGGCCCGGCTAGAACCCGGGCTGCGCAGACCGTCCAACAGTCCCAGACTCAGCTCACCCGACGCCAGCGAGGCCCGTGCCGTCGACTCGGCATAGTCAGAGCCGCCCGCGGCCAAGGCCAGTGCGGCCGCGGCTGCCGCCTCGCGATCGCTCTGCTCCCAGATGGACTGCATCGCCGACGCGTCTAGCCACACCGTCCTGGTGCGCCCGTCGGGGTCTGTGACGGGCGTGCGGCGCATCACCCCGCCGATGCGCCACTCGCGCTCGCCAAAAAACACCGTGGCCGACCGCATGCACTGGTCGCGCACATGGCCCAAGTACAGCTCGCGCACCGCCACCATGCCGCGCACCTGCAGGTGGATCACGTGGGCCTGGATGTAGGGCGCTACAATACCTACACCCACGCGCACAATCACTCCGGCATAGTACGTGTGGGCAGTGGGCTCGGTGACGCCGGCCTCTTTGCTGTTGAGGAGCTCGGGCCGCCACTCGGGCTGGTCATAGTAGTAAGCGCGGCGGTTGCGGTCGACTGTTTGCGGCTCGGCCGTGACGCGCGGCCAGACGATGCGGTGGATGGGGACGCGACCAAGCTCGTTTTCGTGCTCGGGGTCGAGGTGGACGGCGACGGGGGTGCCAACAGCGAGCGGGCCGAGAAGGCGGGTGTGCGTACCGGTTGAAACCACAAGCTTAACGATGGTTGCGTGGCGGTGGCTGGGCGTGCGCCGCAGCCTCTCGATCGCTTCGAGGGGTGGCTCAAAGCTGGCCCACTCGGCGACGCCGGCGGCTTGGCGACGGACATTGTCGCCTCCAGGGAGGCCCGCAGTCCAGCGGCCGTACATAGCTTGGCAGCCAAGGCGCGATCGATGGAAATGCCCTCGTGCGCCAGCGCCAACTGAAAGGGCTCCAAAGCGCCGCGCCAGACGTCGGCCAGCCCCGGAACCTTTAGGCACTTGTCAAAGTCAATCGTGCCGTTGACCACCTCGAGCACAGATCGCAACGTGCGCATCGCGCTCTCAACCGCGTCGCTCGACCGCTGGCCTTGGGTGTCAACAGCCATGAACGGCGCAACGACGGGCACCCCATCGGCACCGTTGCCGACAATGAGCAGGCGCGTCTGGCGACGCATCACGGGCCACAGCAGATCGTGCTCGGCAAAATCAACGCACACCACCGTCACCAAGCTGCGCAGCGCCTCCCACCGCCGCAGCACCCCCAGCAACGTCAGATCGGCTGCCCGGCGATCAAACCGCCACGCCACGCGCCGCCAGGTGGCTGGCGCGTGCACAACGACAACAGGGCTGGTGCGCGCTACAGTCGGTAGCCACACTTGCGGGTAGACCACGGCCGAGCTGCCAACTTTTTCGCGATCGCGCAGCACGTCGGCGTACACTGTTGGAACAGGCGTGTCGCTGTTGGGGAGGTCGCGCGACTGGGCCAGCGTGCTGCGGCGTCCGGCCGTGTAGGTGCGCTCTTTAATGTCCAGCTCGGGCGCATACACCACCACGTGCCGCATGCAGCGCGTCACGCCGTGCCACACACCGAGGTACGTCCAGTGACTGGGCTCACGACCGCGCTGCATGGCCAGCAGCGCCTTGGAAGGCCGGTCATGGCCTACCACGCTGTCGTACGCCGTGAGGCTGTGCACAACGTCGGTCAGCACAAGCATGCCGTCAGGGCCCGACGGCTCGACGCGGTGAGGGTTGGGTTCGGTCATGGCACAGCAGCAGAGACTCAATTGCGCCTTGGAAAGACGAAGGGGGGAAAAAAATGACGCCTCATTCAGCAACACGGCTAGTCGGCCCTGCTTGCGTCGGGGTAGTGGTTCTGGTCACCGCCGGCCGAGCGCCATGCGGCGTACACGCGCACGAGCTTGCGAAGCGTAGCGCGATGGCCATCTTCGTCGTGGCGATCGTCCAGGAGTTCGTGAATGTCGTCCAGCCCCCAGCCAAAGTAGTGCACACCAAGCATTTCCACCACCCCGTGGGGTGGACCGTCCCGCGCTGCCTCGGTCACTGCGCGGCGTACGTCTCGGGTCGTCTCTACAATCCGCCGGACGTCGGCTGGGCTGGTCGCCGCACTGAGCTGGCGAGCACAGCGTGCCACGTCCATGGTGGCAAGACAGAAGCCCCAGCTTGGCACCCGTGCGTGCTTTAGATGGATTGCAAAGATCTGAAGCGCAAGAAAGGGGTCCAAAAGAGCTCAATTGGCAAGGCACTACCACTTCACAAACGCACGCTAAGTAGCGTACAGCGTCACCACTTGGCTGCCCGTGACTGTCTGCAGCTTGTCGCGCAAGGTCTTGATGTCGCGCGCTACGCGTCCGAGCTCGAAACATTGCGCAGCGACGCCGTCACGGGACAGACGACGTGGCAAAGCTTGTCCTTGAGAGCGTTTGCGTCCCGCCACGCCTGCGCCGGTGACACCTGCTGGGCTGCGTGGGTCAGCACAAGCACAATCGTGCGCGTTCGCGACGGCGGCACGCGCCATTCCACCGGCTTGAGGCTTAGCTGGTACCCAAACCTTGTTAGGTTGGGCATCATCGCGAACTGCGCTACGGGCAGGGTTAGCACACGCCCGACAGTGCTGACGGCGTCAGACACGTCTTCTATAGCAACAGCCAGCTTGCACCTGAAAACGTGAGCCATGGTCAGTACAAAACAGCAAAAAATGCCAGTCAAGATGGGGGGGGTTGCACGGGCAGGCTATTTTATTTTTCATCGATTGTCAGCATTCAAACGCGTCTGCGGCCACGATGGCTGACTCGAAAACAAGGTCCAGACGGGTTATGTTTGGGTTACGTGTGCCGAATTGACTTTGGGCTGCCTCAGATTTTATTTTTTTTTGGTCGAGGCTCAAACCTCGGAAGTCTGGTTCTCAGCAGGTCGCCCAGAGCCAATCTTCCGAGAAGGGATGACAACTTTGACAAGCCCCAAAATAGCATCTCAGTCCTAGTCCCTTCGCAAGACTAAATCCTATGGTTAGGATTTAGTCTCCCTACAATACTAAGACTGAGATGCTATTTTAGGACGTGTCAAAGTTGTCATCCCTTCTCGGAAGATTGGCTCTGACCAGGTCGCTGAGAACCAGACTTCTGAGGTTTGAGCCTCGACTGAAAAAAAAATCAAAAGCTGAGGCAGCCCAAAGTCAATTTGGCACACGTAACCTCAAAATCAGTGTCAAAGGGCATCACTTCCTACACGTTTATTTAACGTGTCTATTTTACGTTGAGTTACGTGTGCCAAATTGACTTTGGGCTGCCTCAGATTTTGGAAACTTTTTGGCCTTTGGCTCAAACATCGGAAGTCTGGTTCTCAGCGACCTGGCCAGAACCAATCTTCCGAAATAGAATGACAACTTTGACAACTCCAAAAACGAAGCCCAGTCTTAGTATTGTAAGGAGACTAAATCCTAACCATAGGATTTAGTCTTGCGAAGGGGCGTAGTGACCAAATCCGCAGCGCACAGCCAGGGCGTACTGAACAGCCGGCCACAGACGACCGTTTGCACCCGTGACCCGCATTTTATCGCTGCTCGCTCAAAGCTGATAAAAGGTGTCATTTTTCATCCTTCGTGGCTCTAGTTCCTGTAAGTCTCTGTTCAAGTCTTTTGCCACGAAGACGCCAAGATGATTGTGATACATGTACTTCTCGCCAGCTTGCTCTTCTGCCATGCGCTAGGTATGAGGTGCTGTAAGCTTATAGATCAGGTGTGCTGACCTCGTATCCTCGTAGGAGACACTGTGACAGCGCGTACGTTCACCTCAGAAGGGACTTGTAACACCAATCAACAGAACTTCTTATACGAGGTCACAGTGCCTTTGGGACCTGCGTGCACCCCAGGGAAAGATCAAAACGACCAGGACGTAGCCTACACAGTCAACTCATTGATTGGAGATGCTTCTACGTGCTCAACGGTGCGCGATGGAGCAAAGCAGGACAAACAAACCCGAATGGCATGACTTCTTTTTATCTCGTAGTCTTTATTAGTGGACGTTTGGACCGGTACGGCCTGCACCGGCACTGCAGATGACATTGCGACCGTCACCCCGGATGAATGCGATGGCTTGTATTTTGCCACTTGCCAAGGTGAGTTGCATGCCAACGCCGCCTCCTCTTCGATCTCATATTCCCTGACTTAGCTGCGACCACTATGGCACCCACCACTACGGCGGGCTCTGGAGTTGTCGTGGTGCCCGTGACCCTTCTCGCTATTGCTATGCTCGCGATGGCGGCTGCCTTTTGAACGGGTTTCAACTGTCGTATGAACTGAGTGATGAGAGGTGTAGACTAGCATTATACATTCGTCACCCGATCCCCTCGGTCCATGCACCCAAATCATCTCCCTCTGCCACTGGAGTAATATTCCGCCCCTTCCTAGCACCCGACGGCTTTCACTCCATCCGACGGCTCAGATTTCAAGCCCCATCAATATACGAATTGACCTCCAAGCTCGCCTAAAAGTATTAGGGATTTGGCGGTTGGTCTTTGAAACGACTGCTGTTGTCAGCCAACGATCGTGTAAGGGGAGCAGGAGCGGGCAGTGGCTCTGGTTAGAGCAACGCCAGCATGGCGCAAGAGCCAGCTCAACCCCAAGTTCATACCGAACCGGCTCAAGATGATGTGCGGTTTGCAGCCCTTACCGCAGCAGCTTGTCCCTTTCCAACCCGCCTCTCGCTGCCTGCTTTAGATCGACGCCTTGCAAATGCAACAACTGCAGCCAATTCCCCAGCCCTCCAGCCAACAGCAGGACTTGCAGCAACGCGAGCTTCGGCAACAACAAGAGCTTCAATACCAGCAGCACCAACACGCACCGCACCTCCACCACGGTCAGCGACCTGGCCAGAACCAATCTTCCGAAATAGAATGACAACTTTGACAACTCCAAAAACGAAGCCCAGTCCTAGTATTGTAAGGAGACTAAATCCTAACCATAGGATTTAGTCTTGCGAAGGGACTAGGACTGAGATGCTATTTTAGGACGTGTCAAAGTTGTCAGCCCTTCTCGGAAGATTGGCTCTGGCCAGGTCGCTGAGAACCAGACTTCCGAGGTTTGAGCCTCGACTGAAAAAAAAATCAAAAGCTGAGGCAGCCCAAAGTCAATTTGGCACACGTAACTCAAAAATAACATGTCGGAGTTTTGTTTGACGGTGTCTATTTTTAGACGGCCCACCGGCGGCACGGCGTCAGGCCCGAGCTGTCGTCGTCGTACGTACCGGCAGGGCACATCAGCAGGTTGCAGGGCATATTGATGGCTCCGGGCCCCAGATACGAAGGGGCGTAGTGACCAAATCCGCAGCGCACAGCCAGGGCGTACTGAACAGCCGGCCACAGACGACCGTTTGCACCCATGACCCGACCGCCGCTGTCGGGGACTACGCGGCCGTCGGCGGCCAGCAGCACGAGCATGGTGGGCCAGTCGTCGGCTGTGGTGATGGCCGTCAGACTGGACACACTGACCTGCGCGAGGTCGCGAGTGGCCGATTCGGGCTCGATCTGCACAGAGACGGGTCCTGGGGGGACGTTGCGGGCCACGCAGCCGGTTCCGAGGGCGTCGTACTTCTCGGTGACGAAGCACGCCAAGCAGTCGGTAGCGTCGCACGGCTGGCAGTCGGCTGTCAGAAAGCTGGTGGGACACGCGCGGCAGCTCTGCGTGACCATGTCCCAGCGCGTTCCTGGGTTGGCGGCGCACACGTCAACCGGCAGGCACGCTGGCTGCACCGCGCCGCTGGCCAGCCATTCTTGGTGGCCAGCCACACACGTCCCGCACGCGCAAAAGCCAATGGGCTCGCGGTTCAGCTCGCTGCACGACGCGCACTGAGCGCCGGCCGGGGCGGCCAGGCAGGCAATCGCCAGCAGCAGGGCCAAAAACAGCATTTTATCGCTGCTCGCTCAAAGCTGAAAAAAAGGTGTCATTTTTCATCCTTCGTGGCAAGCCAGCATGTCTCTTTTAAGCCGCGTTGCGTCGCTCACACCCTGGACCACGGTGCCCGAGGCCGGTGGCGACGAAGAAGCACCTCCAGCCTACAGCCCACCTGCTGGATCGACGATGATGGCTGTGGCCGATCTGGTCGAGCCCCACAAGATTGTTATGCGCGTGCGTCACGCCAACGTTGACGTCAACGTCTCGGACGAAGCCGTGCGCGCGCCGCTGCACCTCGTGCTGTTGCTGGACGTTTCGGGCAGCATGACCATGCAGTGCGCGGCGCAGATTGACGGCGAAAAGGTCGAGCTGGCCTACTCGCAGCTCGACTTGGTGGCGCACGCTGTCAAGGTCATGACGCGCGAGCTCGACGCCAAGGACTGCCTGTCGGTGGTGGTGTTTTCCAGCACGGTTCGAGTCCTCGTTGCCAACGTAGAGGGTGGCCCCGACGCCGACTGGACCAAGCTGATGCGCGAGCTGAGCGAGCTGCGAGCGAGTGGCAGCACCATGCTGGGTGCTGGCATGGCCAGTGCGTACGAGTGCGTGACGACGGCCGACAAGAAGGACCACAACAACGTGATTGTGTGCTTGACCGACGGCCAGCCCACCGACATGCGCGACCACGCTGCTCGCATCGCGCATCGCCAAGCCATGCTGCCGCCTGGCCTAGACGTTACGCTGCACATGATTGTGTTTGGTCGAGCCCCCATGGACCCTACCATCATGCGCAGCATGGCCCACACGACGGGCGGCATGCTGCTCTACTTGGACGGTCCTGAGATGCTGGCCACGGTCACGGGCTCGCTGCTGACCAACCTCAAGTTGGAAACGCACGCGTGCTTGGAGCTGGTCTGCCCGCCGGGCCCCAAAGGAGCCTACCCCGACGTTCCTGGGGCCGTGGCGGTGACGGCCGCTGGCGCCAAGGTGTACCGCCTGGGCTCGCTGCGCCAAGGCCAGGACCGAGCATTCCTGATTGAGCTGCCGCGCGGAACTACGCTGGACGACGTGGCCAACATGACGGTGCGGGGACGGCGTCTGGACGTTCCTGGCTTGGTGGACGAGGTGCCGCTGCATGTGACGGATGTGCTTACCACCGGCGCGTACTCCGAGAGCAAGGACGTGCAGCGCTACGCGATCGGGCTGGACGTTGCCAACCGTCTGCTGGCCACTAAAACGGCGGGCCTGCGAGATTACTTCAAAGAGCTGGCGACACCGACAGGGCTGCTGGACAGCGAGCATCCCAACCTGGCGCTCACTCTGCGCACCCAGGTGTTGCCGGGCTTTGCCTCTGAGACGTTTGGAACGTGGGGTGGCAAGTACGCGCCGGCGCTGGGGTCGGCGCTGTGGCACCAAGTCTGCGCCAATGACCGAGACCTGGCCTTGGTCGAGTTCATGTCGCCTGCCTACACCAAGCTGTCAAACCAGCACAGCGACGTGTTTGACAAGGTGCCGTTGGCTGTCCCGCGGGTTGTTCCGCGTTACGACCGGCCACTGACTGTCTACCCGGGCCAGCAGGGCTTGCCGTCTTGCTCGCCGTTTCAGGGTATGCCCAAGGGCATGTCTGGAGGACCGTTCTCGGCGCCAGCACCCGCGCCTGCTGCTCCTCGCGGGCTGCAGATGACCACGGCCAAGGCCCTCAACAACCCTACTGGCGGCTGCTACCACGGCGACTGCAAATTGCAGCTCAAGAGCGGCGCGGTTGTCAAGGTGTCAGAGGTGACGGCCGGCATGGTTCTGGCCAACGGCGCCGAGGTCGAGGTGGTGCTGGCCATGCGCCTCAGAGAGTGGACCGATTTTGTGACGATTGGCGACCTGTGCATCACGCCGTGGCACCCTGTGCAAGACGCTTCGGGCGAGTGGGTGTTTCCCGGCTCTCTGCCTCGGTCGGTGGCCGTTCCTATCTCGCGGCGCGGTGGCGACATGCGCTCGTTTCTGCTGACGACCACTACCCGGGCTTTGCCGGTGCAGCTGCTGTCTGGCGGCGGGCTCGGCGCCGTCGTCAACACGGCTGCGCTGGGTCACGGCCTGGGCTCGTGCGACGCGGTCAATGCTCTTGCGGCCAAGCACGGCATGAAGCTGTGCACCAAGCACCTGGCACTGGGCCACGAGTTTTGGGGTGTTGGGGTTCGCACTGCCATCTACGAGCACGACGCCAACTGGACACCCAAGGGCGTGTTGCGAATCACAGAGGTGGATCTGGGCGTGCGGCCATACGGGAGCGGCAACCTGACGTTTGATTACGAGTGGGGCAACGATGGGTTGTGAGATGATGGTACGTGGCTGTGACTGTGGCTTTGCTTTGCTTTGCTTTTGCGTGGATCAAAAATTAAACTGGCAACACACACCCCACCCCCTCTCTCGCATCCCACTGGCGCTAGTCTGCTGCCGCTGGGGCTTCTGGCGGGACTGGCACAATCACCGTCAGCTTGCTGGTGACGGACCAAAAGGCCTCGGTGACTTGCTGAGCGCGCTTAAGGGCCGGGCGGGCGTAAAACGCCGCCGCGGCTGCCAGCACAGACTGGTGCGAAGGGCGCTTGGGGTTGAGGCCGACGATGGCCGTGTCTGTGTTGGTGTGGGCGCGACCAAGGGGGTCGTGCAGGCCGCGAAGTCCCGACATCTTGCAAAACGCCGTCCAGGCGCTCGACCATATTTTGGCTCCGAGCTCGGTGCCATGGAACGGGTGCATGGCGTTGGGCAGCATGGCCAGCTCGAGCCATCGGTCGGTGTGGACAGGCAGCACGCAGCCCATGGCGCCCCAGTACTGGTGGTTGTCCCAGGCGTGGGCCATCAGGCGACCCAAGAGCTGGCGCTCGCAAGCTTCGGCGCGCAGGATTTCCGACGCTGTTTGCGCCTGGCTCGACCAGCACCACTGCGTGTCGACCACGCGTTGCATCTGGCGAGCCAGTTCGTGCTGCATCTGGCTCCACGCCAGGCCTGGTTGGCCGTGCAGCGCCATGGTCTGCAGGGCTGCCCACAGCACCAGCGCCTGCACATCGGGCGGACCGTCGACCCACTGCTTGGCCATCCAGCCCGCGAGGCGGCTGTACGACGCGTTGGGCGGCCATCCGTCGCAGTGGCTGACAATCGCTTGGCGTAGCCATTCAATCGCGTCGCTGCTGGTAGGCGCCCGACCCCCTGCGCGCATGTGCTGGCTGTTGGCGCGAGACTCAATGTCGGCCCGGACCTTTTCCCATTCGCCGTTGGCGTTGACCCGGCGCGGCCGCGAGTCGAGGCGCATCAGCAGCGCCCGGAGGCAAGGTGCGTCGGGAAACGCCAGGTAGTAGTACGGGTTGTGCACGGCGGTCGTGTGCGCGTGGGCCCACTCGGCGGGCTTGCCGGGCCGAGTGCGGGCTTTTTTGACGGCTGCAAACAGGTCGCGGTGAAAGGGCGTCGACGTGTCGATAGGCGTTTCTTGCAGCTGCATCAACGAGCCCATGTACGCCGTCCACGACCGCATGCACTCGACCACTGGGCCCGGCAGCTTCCAGCGCTGGCTGGGGCCAACGGGCACTGGCGCGGGATCAGAGTTTTCCGCGCCCAAGTCCCACAGAAACAGCGAGTTGACGTGTCGCACGCGCTGCATGAGCCGCCGCGAGTGGTCGCGCGAGTCGGTAAACATCACCCAGCCTGCGCGGCTGTCGGTCTGGGCCCGCTTGCTCTGGCGCCAGTGGCGCACCGTGTCGTTGAAGGGCGTGTAGGCAGACATGAGAACTGTCAAACCAACAAAAAAACACACAGTTATTTCGCCGGGCCAGACCACCGTCGCCTCCTTTGGACATGGCCGTCCGCCAGCCGTCTTTAGCCGAGCTGCCGTGGCTGCCTGCCGAAGCTGCGGTGCAGTGGCTGGTCATTGACGCTCTGACCGACGACATGCCCAGCCTGGCCATGTACGGCGGCGCAATTGCTGTCTGCGACAGCCGCAGCGCTGTTCCGCTGCTAGAGCACTGTGCGCTCTTGGGATGCCGCTACGGCTGGCGCTGGCATCGCAGCACCCTGGCGCGCCTTTTAACGCACGACTTGCCGCTGGCGGCAGGCACCCTGACTGGCCTGGCTCTCAAGCAGGGTCAGGCCCTGCAGCACGCGCTCGAAGCAGTGTGTGCAGCGGGCCCTTGCGAAGACTGGGACGACCCGGCCATTGACTTTTACGATCCGCCGTCAACCACGGTGGCGCTGGTGTTTGCCGGTGTGCGGCGCGCGGGCTTTGATCGGACGTGGCGACGCGTCTACCTTGATCTGGACAATGGTCATCGACTGGTGCTGGACGATCCGGCAGCCTGGTCGTTTTACTTGGCAGCCTGGACCCGGGCCATCCCCGCTGCTGTGCTGGCCCCGCTCAGCGCCAGGCCCGCGTCACAGTCACAGTCGCAGCCGCCCAGCACACCCTCACCGCCCCAGCACCCTTTCAGCGTTGTTTCCGGTCGCCCGGCCAGTCATCCGTCAACGCCCGTGTGCGCCGTCGAGGCGCCGCTCCATCAGATTGCGGTTGGCCCCAATGCCATGGGCGTGGTGACGCTAGAGGTGCGCTCTGATGGTACACAAGCGCCAAGTGTCGTGCGCGTGCAGTGGAGCTGGCTCGCCGACACGCCCGAGTCGCGCTGGGAGACTGTCGTCGACGCCAAGCCCGTGCTCGGCCTGTGGGCGACCCTGGCGGCGCTCTTGCCGCGCAAGTTGTGGGTCTTGCACTCGCCGTACGCGTGTTGGCGCCAGCGCCCCAAGGCAGTGCTCCAGGCAGTCTTGGGGTCCGTTATCCGGGCAGTGGTCGCCGTGGACGCCACCGCCACCACGCTGGAGACATGGACGCTCGATGCGCAAAAGCTGGTGCGGCCGTTTGTGCCCAACACCAAGCCAGCGTCGCCAAGCCACGTGTGCGTGTCCTGGCTGCACTCGTTAGCCCCGGACGGGAGCACGCTGCGCTGGGTGCCAACACTGAACGTGCGTCGATCCAGTATACCGATCGCCTCTCCCGGCGCACCCGTGACGTCGGGCCTGTTTGCGAGCAGCACGGTGCGGGGCGCGCGCGGCTTGACGGTGGCGCCGCTTGGACAATTTGTGGCCACAAGCAGCGGCTGGAGCATGGCCCTAGACATGTGCAGCAAGGCCGAGCTGAGCAACACGCCCCAGCCTGGCCACTGGAACGTGTCGCTGGACGCTGTTGTGCAGAACCACAGTCTGCTGCCGGCAGTGCAGCGAGCGCTGCGGTGTGCTGGTGTGTCGACCACTGTTTTGGCGTAAGCTCGTAATTGCAGTCTAGCCTTTCCGCCCCGCTCTGGTCTTGGCATGTCCGGTTTTTACAGCGATACACGCGTGCAGACCCTCTCCCACTTTTTTTTTCTCTCGACCGATTCTTCATGTCTCTTGGCTCTCCCCCTCGCGTGGCGCTGCAAACAGCAGTGCACTCGCGCTTTGACCCGGAAACCGCTCGGTGGACCGTCGACGTCATGCACAGTGAAATTCTTGTGCTCGGTGACGCGCTCGAGGAGCTGCCTTTGCAGCTCCGTGAGACGGCGCAGTGCATCTTGAACCACCTGCAGCACCAGACTGGTCTGACCCACGACGGTCTGTCGTGGGTGCCGGGCCGCTCTACCCACGCTCTGCTGAACAACTGGGTTTCTCGTGGCTTTGACGCCCTCGAGCGCATCGCTGCAACACACCTGCGCGACCTCGTGGTGCGGCACAAGCTGATGCGAGCCAGGCTCGACGCCAACCGGCGCAACCTCTTGTCAGTCGAGCCCCATCGGCGATCAATTCGGCAGATGCAGGCGGCGCGCACCAAGAAAAGCCTTTCTGGCGTTTTCTCGGTGGTTGTCGCCACCCCCGTCTGCAACAACACCTGTCCTTGGCCCGCGGTTCGCGAGCAGCTGACGCTGCCTGGCACACCCCAAGGCGTGCAAGAAACGCTCGACACTGTCAACAAGACGTTTGTCGGCGAGGGCGCGTCTTCCTCGGGGCTCTTGGAGCCCGGGCGCGTTTTTTTGCGTCAGCTGGCCAGCGTGTACCGCGCCGACCCCGCGTCTGCCACCAAGGCAGCGCTCGCGGCCCTGCTGACCCTCTTGAAGGCTACACTCGGAGCCTTTCCTTGCGTGGCGCACCTGCTCGAGAACCAGAGCGCGCCTCAGCTGGTTGTGGCCCTGGCTGAATCTTGCTAGGCTGCTTGCACCTGAACGAACCCCACAGCAGTGTATAAATTAAACCTGCTGCTCAGCTGCTCTATCTAAAAAAAACACTTGGCACTTGCAGCTCGTTTTCGTTGAAGGCAGTAGCACACACACACGCATTCCCCTTCGTGGTTTTTTTTTTCTCTCGACAATGGCTCATTCCGCCTGTCTCATGGCTCACAGCATTCCCGGCACGGCCTCGACCATCAAGATTCACTGCGAGTTCGTGGCGCCAGCTGGCGCTGCTGCTGGCGGGCCCAAGTACTACCACGTGTGGAACTTGGCCGGCTTGGAGGCTGGGCTCGAGGAAAAGGGCCTTCTCTCTGCGGCCCTCGCAGTGGTGCTCGATGTTGCTGCCACGGCGCTTGGCGAGAGCTGCACCCTGCCGGGATGGTCGGTGCCTCGCGAGGTGCACTACCAGCTGCAGTGTCTGATCCGCGGCTACGCCCAAGACACTCGTCGTCGGGCCGCCCGGGCGCTGCAAGTTTTGCTGGAGACGCACTTTGACAGTGTCTGCCGCACCGGTGATGAAGACGCCAACCCCAACCAAGCTCGCTTTGTGTGCGCCGTTGAGCCTCCAATCATCTCAGCCCACCCCCTCACTGTCACCGAGGAGCTGATTCTGCCTCAGGACCACGTCGCCAAGAGCGTCGACGGTCTAAGCTACCTGCACACGGTCAACGAGCAAGACGTCCTGCTGTCAAACAGCGAGCTTGCCCAGATGGCCCCCGGCGACGTGTTTGTGATGGCCTTTCACAAAAGCTACGAATGTCGGTCGACCAAGGAGTGGTTTGACCTGGCGGTGGACATTTTGGCTGAGGTCGGAGGCTACCTCACGCAAGAGCAGCTTTCGTCTCTTAGCTTCCGCATGCTCCAGTGGCAAAATGGCCGATGGCGAATCGAGGCCATCCGAGACAGCGTCCGCGCATTCCAAGATGCCCCCGAGTCGGAGGAAGCGCACGTCGCTATCCAAGACGCGGGCTATCGCATGGCCCAGGAGCACCACGCACTGCGCGAGCTGACCCAGTTTCGGGCTCGAAATGGGCTCACACCCGTTGTCCACCGCCGCCGCGCAGACAGCATCTGTGTGACGCCCGGGGATGCGCCTCAAGAAGAAGAAGAGGAGGCCGCTGCACCCGCAGTGCCCCAAGAATACGTTCCACCTGGACGCGGATTTGGCCTCCCTGCCGACTGGGTTCCCTACGTGGAGCCGGTCCGGCCTGCCGGTCAAGGCTTTGGCTTTGGCATGGCCCCACCTCCGACCTATGCTGAGGCTGAGGCCTACCCCAACCGCAACCCAGAGGAGGGTGACGACGACGTTGAAGACGTCGACATAGCTGGCATGTCTCCAGAAGAGCTGCTGGCAGCCGTCCGCCGACCCCTTGGCGGAGGTCCAGAGTAAGCGTCGCTGATGCGCACACCCCCCTGAACTGAATCCCCCCACCCCCCACCAAAGAGTGTTCAACCACAAATTAACTCTTTGCTCTCAATTGTGTCTTTCCGCTCGCACACATACACACACACACACACACACACACTCTCTACGCAGCAAAGCTCAGCGCGTGCAGCCGTTGCACTGCCTCGGCCACTTCGTTGTTGGCCGCGTGCTCTTCAAGCAAGGCAGCGGTTTCTGGGCGGACGGGCAGCGGCAGTCGCTATGCCTGCTGCCACACCGACAGCACCAGCCACTGCTCGCTGGCGGGCACCAAGGCTCGCAGCTGCGATCGGCGTTCGGGCGAGACGGCAGCTTGCGGAGAACTCATGCTTGTTTGCCCGCTACTGCTTTGTTAGCCTAAAGGAAACCGACTTCAGAAAATGAAAATGCCGCTTCAAGTTCTTTTCATTGGCAGTTTTTTGAAGAGTCGGATCGAACAAGCTTTCTTTCGTGCTCTCTAGCCGCTGCTCCACCATGGCTTCTTTTTTCTCGACTGCTCTTGCTGATGGTTCGGTCTGTCGCTACCCGGTCAAGTCCCTAGAGCTCCCCGCCTGCTCTACGTACGCCTCTATTAATCACGGCAAGGTCGCTGTTGTCCTCGATTACAACGACGACAAGACGGTGTGGCGCGCGACGCTAGCGTGCCGCTGGAGCCGAATACCCGGCGGCAAAGGCAAGCGCGGGCACTGCCGTATGCCAGACGATGTGGCGAGCGCCTTTAGTGACATGGGCAGCCACTGGTTTGAGATGCGCGTCGACACGAGCCCGGCAAATCTGCTCAAGCACACGCTGCTGGCTTGGAGAGACCGGGTGAGGGCCGAAAAGAGTGAACTGGAAGCTAACTGCATTATCGGGAATGTGGCCAGATACATGGCCAGCATCCCCAACTCGAGAGACCCGATTTTCCTTGTGTACAAAGAACTCGCAGTAAGAGTCCTGCCAACGAATAGCCTCAACCAAGACGCCACCCTGGTCGCCGAGGCCGCGCGGCTCTTGCGACCGTTTTAAAGCGCTGCGCCTCTTTTTGAACTGAAACCATGCGTCTTTAGTGTGCCAAAATTAAATTGCAGCACACACACACGCTCGCGACTCTAGCAGACTACATTTCAATGGTGGCGGCGCAGTTGCCCGCGGCCCAGTGCGCCAGTACGCCCAGCAGCGAAAACGTGCACGCGGCCACCACAGCCACCACGACGGGCGGTGTAGGGTCGCCCGTCTGCAGCTCGATGGCCACCAGGACCGTGTGCACGGTCACGAGGCAAAAGGCGCTAGTAACGTGTCCGACGAGCGAAGGCACCAGTAAGGTTGGCAGCAGCGTCGCCAGCACCAGGGCTATGGCGAGTAGGGTCCAGCGCCAGAGCCTGGTCGGCGCGCAAGAGCGCATCCCACGCCACACCCACAAAGCCCAGCACCACAATCAGCAGGATGGCCACTGTGACAAAGGGCTCGTTGTAGGTGAGGTCGGCCAAGTCGGCGGGCTCGGCGATGCTCATTGGGTTGCTGTCGCGGCGGCCGGGTCTTCAATGCCTTTGGCCGCGGTGGAAATGACGTAGTGCAGAAACACGGCGCCCAGCACAATCACCAGCATCATCAGGCTGCGCGTGCTGCCCAGCGAGCTTATGTCAATGTTGATGTCGCTAAACATGACGCGCGAGACGGCCAGAAAGCCCACGTTGACCATCATCGACAGCGCAAACAGCCGGTACGTGTGCATGGGAATGGTCTCGTCGCTGGTCCAGGCCCACAGCGCGTGCAGCACGCCCAAGAGCACTACGCCGCGGCTCAGGTCGCGCTGGGCCTCGGGCGAGTACGGGTTGGGCGGAAACACGACCATCCACATGAAAAATCCGCCCAGCACCCCGATGCCAATCAGCTTGAAGCGCTTGGGCGCAGCCGCAGCACTGTCCTCGTTCTCGAGGCTGTCGTCCGAGTCGACGTCAACGTCAACGTCGACGGTGCCGTGGTCATCGCTTTCGCGACTGGCTCGTCCAGCAGTGCCAAGCGCAGGCAGGCGGCCACTGCGAAAAGAGCGAGCAGCGCCATCGGGTCGTGGTGCGCGTGCTCCAAGTGGGCCAGCAGCGCAATGGCGGCCGCTGTTAGCACCGTGGCTTGCGTGCTGCGAATAAGCCATGCTTCTGGCAGCTCTGCTTGGGCCAAAACGTCGTGCGCCACGTCCAGGCCTGCGTCTATAGCCAGCAAGGTGCCGATGGCTACCCACAGGGCCGGAACATGTGTGTACCACAGCAGGGCCGTCCACAGCGCCAGGCGCTGGGCCACTGCGGCCCAGCTTTGAAACCCAGTCATTTTCGTCATGGCAACCGCTCCGCCGCCGGCCAAGAGCCACACAATCACCCCCGCCTCGTACACGGCAGCCGCAGTGGACGCCATTGCCGACTGCTTGGCTCTGGCAACGCGCGTGCTGGCGCCCGATGAGACAACGCTAACCCTTTACGTTCCGGGCGACAGCGACCCGGGCGACCCCGACAGGGTGCGCTACCTGATGCCCAAGCCGCTGCTCGACCTGGTGCTCTGGATGGGCCTGCGACGCGTGCGAGCCGAAGTGGACGTTCGCCTGGGCCCAGACCTGCGCGACCACGACCCCACCGCGCTAGCGACGCTGGGCCCTATCCGACTCGTTCCGGCCCCCAAAGGCACCGTCATTCCCACTGCCAGCACACCGCTGGCAGCCACGCTGGCGCTGGGCCGGCTGGCCATTGGGCCCCGAGGCCTGCCCAGTGAAATGGCCCAGCCCAAAATACACGAGACCCTGCTAGCGACAGACCGGGCGCTGTGGGCAGACGTGGTGCCGCTCGAGACGATGGGCCCCGCCGTGCGCACGCTGCTACCGGGCGCCATCCACTCGCTCGAGCAGCAGGTTGTCTGGGCCAGCACGTACGTGCTGGTGGCCGGTGTGACCGACCCGCTGCTGATTGACACCGACACCAACACGCTCCTGCTGTCGGCGACGGGACTGCGGGCCACGCTTGGCAAGGCCGGGGGCAGCGTGCACGCCGCCAGCGACACTCGGGCCGATGCTGACCGCGAAGAGCGGCATCACAAGGTCTTGACCGACGCGCACCACGGCAGCACGGCTGAAGAAGGATGGGCGGCAGCAGTGTGCCTCGACGAGGCGTCGGCCTCGCCCGTCGAGCTGTGCTGGCCCGACCTGCTTCTGCGCTTAATTAGCGGTGGCGACTTTGTAGACCTGCGGCGCCCCTCGCGCTGGCAAGCGTTTGGTCTGCTGTGGCCGCATCACACACTGCTGCAAGTCTTGGGGCTGGCGCCGGCGCTGTCTGTGACGCTGGGCCCAGCGCAGCAACCGCACCTGACCAACATCCGCGCCGAGCTCACCTACGCCACAGCTCTCGTGCTGGCCCAGCAGTGGCTGCCGGACCGCGTGCAGCCATCGCGCAACTGCGATCGGTTTGTTCTCGAGGGCGTCTGGGACTTGCGCACGGGCACGTACCGCGCGCACCTGACGGCCGAGGGCGGGCGGCCCGACCAAAGCGTGGCCCAGGCCTTGTTTCTAACTACCCTGCGACTGATTCACACTGGCGAGCCTTAGAGAGAGTCTGTGTCGAGTGGTCAAATTTTTAGACTCGGCGGCTGTTGCAGCGCGTTGTTTCAGTTCAAAGGGGGGGCAAGAAACGCTTTAGCACCTCACATCCAGGGGTAGACGCTGGCCATGAAGTACTCGTGTTGGGCAACCGGGTACGCCGCGACGACCTTGGCAGCGTAGGCTCGCAGCATCTGGCAGGCCGGCGCCACGTAGCTTCGCTGCCAAGCGCTTCCTGGCGCCCAGACGGCCTTCATCTGGCGACAGAACCACTGCACCAGGAAGGCTTGTGTGTATTGAAATGCGCTGCTCGGAAAACTTTCAGGGACGGAAAAACGCAGCCAATGACTGAGTGAAAAGCAAAGGCAAAAGGATGCGCGGGCTTACAGCACCAGGTTGAATTTGGGTGGTGCCCACAAGGGGGGGTTGGGAGAAAATGCATAAGCAATTCAGTTCAGAAAAAAAGAGGGCTCAAGCACTGCTTAGCCGTGCTTGTGGTGAAGAACAACCGACAGGTTGCCAGAGTCCATAGCTCGCTTGAGCATCACCATGCGCCAGTCGGCGTCAACGACGTCAGCGTCGAGCTTGTGCTGCCAGGCTCCAGTCTTGGGGCCAAACACCGTTCTCTCGGCACTCTGCACCGTCAGCCGGTTTGTGTCTTGGAGGTCAACACAGACACCGCCAACCGCAACGGCCAGCGCCAGCTGCAGGTACTTGCAGGGCGCCAGAAAGATGCTGTACAGGTCGCGGTTGGCTTCCTTCAGAATCTCAAAGGCACCCATGTCAAACGCCGCTTTCAGGAGGTAGTGAAAGTCAAACGCGCTGGGAGTGGCCTGAAAGGGCTCGAGCAGGGCCCACACGGCAGATGCCATGTTGCAGCGGGCCACCAGCTTGCAAAAGGCAGGCTGCTGCGCAAAGCCGCTCTGGCGGGCCAGGTTGCAAAACCAGGCCACGTTCTCGGCCAGCGGGGCAAACTCGCTGTAGACGCCCGTCTCTTGCGTGGTCAGCTCGGTCAGGCCTTGCAGGAGCTCATAGGGGAAACCGCGGGGGTGTTCGCCCTTCTTGCCCATGGCCACGCCCCAGCTGTAGGCAAACGCGCTGAGGCCGTCGCGGCTCTCGAACGCTTGCTTGAGAAAGTAGGCGGTGCACATCTGCTCCAGCTCTCGGGCGCGCCACGCCGCGGCGTCAAAGTCGGGGTAGTACATGTGCTCCGTGCAGCGCTCGACGTACTCTTCTCGCGCAAACTTAAAGCCCTTGGCTTCACCGCGGGCCGCGTGCTTGGCAGCGTACGAGACTGGGATTTCAATTGAAAGAGCCATGATGCTTCAGCAGGTCGAGAGGAAAAAAAGGGATGTTGAAATTGGCAGTCAGGCGACACGAATCGGAAAATGCGCAAAAGAAAATTTAAACGCCACGGTGTGGTGGGGGCAGCCATCGTGAATTTATACACACACGACGCACACCAGCGCCTCAGTCTAAAGTCATGCTCGCGTGTACACTCGCACTCCCATGGTGACACTGCGCCGGCAGCCCCAGGCCCGGCCTGCCGACAGCGCCAGCGGCGAGCTGGCCGAGAGGGCGCACGCGTTGGCCATGCTGGTGGCCAAGCCGTACATGGGCGGGCCCATCTGCATGGCTGACCGCGACGGCACTCGGCCCACTGCTTCCAGCTCCCAGTCTATCGTGAGGCTGGCCGTCACCGGGCCCTGCTGGCGGCGAATGGTGCCGCTCAGCGTCTGGTTGTGGTGGTAGACGACCCGAGCACACTCCCCTTCGCCGTCGCCCAAAGCCCAGCCCGGCCCGCTGGCCGACAGGCCAAACGGCTGCCACTGAATACACTCGCACGCCGGGGTCACGTAGACGCAGGGAGGCTTGGATTTCTGGCGGGGCTGGGTGGGCGAGTCGTCACGCGACGCGCAGGCCGGTGGCGGACGCGTGTCGGACAGACACACCCACAGCCCGAGGCTGGCCGTGTCGGCGCTGACGATAAAGACGGCTGCCGTGTTGTTGTGCAACATCAGGGTCTCGCCAAACGGCGACGCTTGCACAGTGACGCTGGCCGATCCCAGCGCCGCCCTGGGCCAGAAGCAGATTATCATCAGCAGCAGCAGCAGCAACAGCAGCATGACGGGCCACGGGGGGTTTGGCGGCACCAAGAAAGCAGCCAAGAAAGCGCTTGGCGGGGTCAAGCGCAGCGGCGGAGGTTGGCGGCAGCTGGTCGACACGACAAAATCGTTCGAGACGGGCTCGTTTCGCGCGGCGCACGCGCTGGTGCTCTTGATGGGCGTCGCGACGCTGGTCGGGGTGCACGTTGGCGGTGGTGATGCGGGGACGCTGCTGTGGTTTGGACCCGTCTGGTTTTTGTTTCTGGGCCTCGAGCGTTTGGTGCACCGCCGCCACATCGAGCAGCGATCATGGGCCTGGCTGTTTAACAGTTGGCTTACTCACTGGGAGCTGCTGCTGGTAGCGTCGCTGGCCACCAGCTACACGCTCTACCCGCGCCGGCGCTCGCACGTCACCCTGGCCGTCATGGCCACGGTCGTTGCGCAAACGACGTTTGGAATGCTGGCGCTAGTGGGCGTCAGCCTGCGAGCGCAGCTGGGCATGCTAGCGGGCGTGGCAAGTGCGCTGACAGTGGGTTTAATTTGTAACACAACGGGACCCAAGCCAGCCTGGGCCTATGCCGAGCTCGGCGTCACGATCATGCTGCTAATCACAGTGCTGGCGCTCATCCGCGTTGTGACGGCGTAGCTGGCGCGCCGCCTTGCCCAGCCGCTCCAGCTGCACTGCAGCAAGGCCCCTGTCTGCCATTGTCCAAAATCGGTTTAGAACGAGCGGCACCATCGTGTCGCAGCCACGCCAAGAGCACGTCAATCTCGGGCGGGGGATTGCAGTTCTGCTGCTCGCGCCACACGTGCCCCATTGTCGCCACCACCCGCGACGCGTTGCTCGTTAGCTGGGCGTTCATGTCGGCCGTTTGCTGGTAGACGCTCGTGATGGATGGGTGCAGGCGAAAGAAAATGGCACTTGCAGGCTAAATTAAACTCGAAAAGCACACGCTACGCTGCTGGAAAATAGAGCGGCTCTTCATACCAGGCCGCGTTCTCGGCCGCCTCGGCGTGATCGGTAAACGTCCAGTGCTTGGTGAGAACGAGCGCCAGTGCTGGCTCGGGCAGGCCCTGGCGCAGCCACGCTGCCAGCAGCACCGTGGCCGGATGGCACCCGCTAGACGCGCCGCGACGGCAGACGTGCCCGACCGACGCCACGACTGAGCGCGGGCTGTGCGTCAGCAGTTCCATCATCTTGGGCGTGGGTCTGTGAACGGCTGCCATGGTAGTGCGATCGAGGTCGCAATCGCAGAAAATAAATGCCGGCGAAACGCTGCTTAATCTGGCGTTAGCCAGTGAGCGCACTGCAAAGCGTTGACAAATTTCCGGTGGTCCTCGCCAGTGTCCTTCTGCAGCGTGTCGAGTCGAAAGGCATCCAGCAACGGGGGTGGTAGACCCTCTGTC
>Ga0306872_100260_pt1 | contig 22141 bp, 22 predicted proteins | sample AntRauMeHopE1498_FD_190455 | JGI IMG/M metagenome (GOLD analysis project Ga0306872, IMG submission 190455) | Saline lake microbial communities from Rauer Islands, Antarctica - Metagenome Hop E1 #498 (v2) (version 2) | ecosystem: Environmental > Aquatic > Non-marine Saline and Alkaline > Saline ...
CTACGCCACAAGTCTGAGCCCGTGGCATCGCCGCTCAAGAGAGTGCTGGAGAAAGCGCTGGAGAAAGTGCTGGAGAGGGCGCTGGCAATGCTGTTCATGGTGAAGCCTCCTGACCCGGATGACAATACATGAGTTTTGTATCGTGCATTACGGATCAGGCATTGGATGTCTGGTGCGCCACGATCTGCCCCCGTACACTGAACACGTGGCCGACTGGACTTTCATGACTAATCACACGCACGTTCTCGTCTGCCTCTCGGCCGACCCCGACCTGCGCATTCGCGACCTCGCCGAACGCGTCGGAATCACCGAGCGGGCAACCCAGCGAATCGTTGGTGAACTGACATCCGAGGGTTACCTCGAAAAGACCCGCATGGGCCGCCGCAACAGCTACCGCGTGATCGACACTGAACCACTGCGGCACCCCGTTGAGGGCCAGTACACGATCGGCGATTTACTGCGAGCGATGGCTGGGCCTGACCGCACCTGAATCCAGTCGCCGCTCACACGAGCCCGCCCTAGGCGATCTCGTTGCTCTCCAGCAGTTCGGTGACCAACGCAGCAATCGCGCTTCGCTCCGATCGCGTGAGGGTGATGTGCCCGAATAATCCGTGGCCCTTCAGGGTTTCAATGACGCTGGCAACGCCATCGTGTCGACCCACTCGCAGGTTGTCGCGCTGCGCGACATCGTGGGTCAGCACTACCTTCGAGTTCTGACCGATGCGCGACAGTACGGTCAACAGCACGTTGCGCTCGAGTGATTGAGCCTCATCGACGATGACAAAAGCATCATGCAGTGACCGCCCGCGAATATGCGTCAGCGGCAACACCTCAAGCAGGCCGCGATCGAGAACCTCATCGAGCACGTTCTGCGACACCACTGAACCGAGGGTGTCGAAAATAGCCTGCGCCCACGGATTCATCTTCTCGCCCGCATCCCCCGGCAGGTATCCCAGCTCTTGCCCACCCACCGCATACAGCGGTCGGAACACCATGATTTTGCGCTGCTGCTGCTTCTCGAGAACGGCCTCTAACCCCGCGCACAGCGCGAGAGCTGACTTACCGGTGCCGGCCCGGCCGCCCAACGACACGATGCCCACCTGCGGATCCATCAGCAGGTCGATCGCCAAGCGCTGCTCAGCCGAGCGGCCGTGCAACCCGAATACATCGCGATCGCCACGCACGAGGGCAATCTCCCCCTTCGTCACCACTCGCCCGAGCGCCGACCCACGGTCGCTCTGCAGCACGAGAGAGGTGTTGATGGCCAGCTCGCTCACGAGTGGCGTGCGCAGCACTTCACGGTCATACAGCTGCGCCATCTGATCGCTCGGCAGCGCCACGGTAGCCATCCCCGTCCATCCACTGTCGACAGCAAGCTCAGCACGGTACTCCTCGGCGGCCAGGCCAATCGAGGCGGCTTTGACGCGCAACGGCAAATCTTTCGACACCACGGTGACGTGAAGACCCTCGGTGGCCAAGTTCATCGCCACCGCCAAAATGCGCGAATCGTTGTCGCCCATTTGTAAGCCGCTGGGTAAAACAGACTGGCTCGAATGGTTCAGCTCAACCCGCAGTGACCCGCCTGCGGTGCCCACGGCAATCGGAAAATCAAGGCGCTCATGCTGCACTCGCAACTCGTCGAGATTGCGCAGTGCCTGGCGCGCAAAGTAACCGATCTCGGGGTCGTGGCGTTTTGCCTCCAGCTCGGCGATCACCACGACGGGTAAGACCACCGCGTGTTCGGCAAAACGAAACAGCGCTTTCGGGTCACTCAACAGCACCGAAGTGTCAAGAACGTAGGTGCGCTGCTTCACCCCGCTCTCGCTTCGGGCGGTCAACGGGTTCAGACGAGAAGTGTTCGCAGCAGTCACCGGATACTCCATCTCCGGGAACGCGGGCGATCCCGGGCCAGTTGTGTGCAGATCGGCCGGTAAGCACGCAGACGAGCATTCCGGCCGTCTGACCAGGCGCGATGCCTGATGAGCGCAAAGATACGCCTGAGCCGCGGATGCCGCTGTCACGACACGCGTACGCCCTCGCGACGAAAGTGTTACTGACCGTACCGGCGTTGCCGCCGCGAAAAATCGCGGAGCGCTCGCACGAAATCGACCTCCCGCAGGTCAGGCCCGAGCGCCTCGACAAAGTAGAACTCGCTGTGCGCGCTCTGCCACAGCATGAAGTCGCTCAAACGCTGCTCACCCGAAGTGCGAATCACCAGATCAGGATCAGGTTGCCCTCCGGTGTACAGGTGCTCGGCAATCTTGTCAGGCGTCACCAACTCGGCGAGCTCGTCGAGCGTGCCCCCGCTGTCAGAGTGCTGGTGCACGATCGCGCGCACAGCATCCGAAATTTCACGCCGACCGCCGTACCCCACTGCCAAATTGATGTGCAGGCCCTGCTTGCCCTCGCTGCGGGCTTCAGCCTCATCAAGAGCCGCAACAAGCGCGTCGGGCAGCCCATCGCGACTACCCACCCGTTGCACGCGCCACTCGCGCGTCGACGACAGCTCGGCGGCCAACGCGCCGATGATGTCAATCAACTCGCTGAGCTCATCACTGTCGCGACCGGTCAAGTTATCGGTCGACAGTAGATATAGCGTGACGACACCCACACCCACTTCGTCGCACCAGCGCACAAATTCGACGATCTTCTCGGCGCCAGCACGGTGCCCAAGCGCACTCGTGCCGCCGACCCGCAGTCGTGCCCAGCGGCGATTACCGTCAAGAATCATTGCCACGTGCCGAGGGTGGGTGGCGCCGACCAACTGCCGCCGCAATCGACGCATGTACAGCCGATAGAGCAGGCCCGAACCGCGGGGAGTTCTCGACCGTCTCACAGAGCCACGGTAGTGCACGGTACCGAGCTTGTGGCGGTCATCTAAGCCACATGCTGCAACCCTGCCGCTCCCGTATCATCGCGGAATGACCACCCCCTCCTCTGCCGAGCCCACCCCGGCCGACGTTGACCACGAACCGGCAGCAGAGTTGCCCAACATTCCCCTGCTCGATGAATCGCTCGCCTACGCCGCCCTCGACCTCAAACCCACCTGGCGGGGCTGGATTCACCTGGTCACTTTTCCGCTGGCAATCGTGCTCGGCACTGTGCTCATCATCGTCGCCGACGGCGCAGCCGCACGCATCTCGAGCGCCGTGTTCGTGCTGTCATCACTGCTGCTCTTCGGAATCTCTGCCACCTACCATCGCTTCACCTGGAGCGACCGCACGCGCATCCTGCTGAAGCGGCTCGACCACTCCAACATTTTTGTGCTCATCGCCGGCACCTACACGCCGCTCGCCATCATGGCGCTCCCGCCCGATAAGGGTTACCTGCTGCTCAGCTTGGTGTGGGCGGGCGCCGCCATCGGCATCGGATTTCGGGTGTTCTGGATCGGGGCACCCCGCTGGGCCTACGTTCCGCTGTACATCGTGCTCGGCTGGGCTGCGGTGCTGTACCTGGGCGACCTCTTCGACGCGAATGCCGTCATGGTGGTGCTGGTCATCGTCGGCGGGTTGGCCTACACATCGGGCGCCGTCATCTACGGCCTCAAGAAGCCAAACCCTGTTCCCGGGGTTTTCGGCTTTCACGAAATCTTTCACACCCTCACCGTCGTAGCATTTCTCTGCCACTGGACGGGCGTGCTACTCGTCGCGCTCGACCCGCCGTACGGCGGTTAACGGGCGGCTAGCGGGCGGTTAGCGTTGAGCTGGGTGCTTACGTCTGTGTGGGGCGGTCAGAATCCGCCGCAGGCTGCGATTCGGGATGCTTCGGCTCGGGCACTGCGGGGCCGCCCTCCGAGATCATCGTCTGCTCGGCCTCCAAAAGTTCACGCACCTCGCCGCGATACCGCACCCGGCGAATGCGGCGCGTCATATCGACAAGCAGGTAAATCACTGCAACAGCCACGATGGCGATGGCGAAAAAGCCCTCCACGCCCGGAGTGACCGTGGTCGGGTCAAAGCCGGGCGGCGTTCCCGGGTCGTCAATCGGATTCGGGCCAATGCCCGCCGGAAACACGCGCACTGCGAGGGGGTACCAGATCACGGGATGCTCCAGAAGCGGTTAGGCGAAACACGCCGGTTGAGAAAACCTTCACCTCGGCGCTCTACGCTGAAGTTCTAGGGTAGCGAAAGCTTCTGAGCGGCCCTGCCAGGGCACACCCAACGAAGAAAGGCCCGCATCCGTGACCACCACGCAGCAGCGCCTTGATGAGCGATACGGTCGCAGCCCCCGGGCAGAGCGCCGCACACGGCGCATCATGATCGTCGCCGCGGCCCTCTTCGCCGTTGTCTTCACGGCGTGGGTGGTCTGGGGTGGCCTTTCTGGCACAAACGCCGAAATTGAAACCCGCGACCTGGGGTACGCCAACGTCACTCAAACGAGTATCGATGTGCGATGGGAGGTGTCAGTCGCTCCCGGAACCGAGGTGACCTGTGCCATGCAGGCCCTCAACGAAAGCTTTGGCATCGTCGGTTGGCGCGTATTCGAACTACCCGCATCAGCCGACCGAACCCGCATGTTTACTGAAACCCTGCGCACCGCAGAACCGGCCGTAACCGGTTTGCCCTACAAGTGTTGGCTACCGTAGGGTCACTTAAACCCAAAAACAGTGCCGGCCTGCGGGCCGGTTCTGCTGTATGAGGAGGCATGCGTCATGAACGACAGCAAAGCACCGGCTACACAGTGGCTTACCCAAGAAGCCCACGACCGCCTCACAGCAGAGCACGACGCCCTCTCCACGACGGGCCGCAGCGAGATCGCTAAGCGCATCGAGTCTGCCCGCGACGAGGGTGACCTGAAAGAAAACGGTGGCTACCACGCGGCAAAAGAAGAGCAGGGCAAAATGGAGGCGCGCATCCGCACGCTCGCTGAACTGCTCCGCACCGCGACGGTGAGCGAGGCTCCCATCGCGCAGGGCGTGGTTGAGCCGGGCACTGTCGTGACCGCCACCATGCTCGGCGACACAGAGCGTTTTCTGCTTGGCAGCCGCGAAATTGTCAACCCTGGCAACGACAACGCTGACAGCGACATCGACGTCTACAGCGAACAAAGCCCTCTCGGGCAGGCGATTCTCGGGCGCTCGATCGGCGACACCGTGAGCTTTGAGGCTCCCAACGGAGCAAAAATCGACGTCACCATCAACGACGTCAGCACGTACACGGGTTAAAAGTCAACGCGCGGGTCGTAGCCCGCATCCCGCAGCGCAGTCATGACCTGCTCGGCGTGCTCAGGCCCTCGGGTTTCGATGTGCAACTCGAGTTCGACCTGGCTAATCGCCATGCCCGAACCGTGGCGCGTATGCAACACCTCAACGACGTTCGCGTTCTGCCCGGCAACGATTTCACTGGTGCGGGCGAGCTGGCCGGGGCGGTCAGGCAACGGAATACGCAGTTTCAGGTATCGCTCAGAAGCGGCCAGCCCGTACGCGATAACGCGTTGCATGACCAGCGGGTCAGTGTTGCCACCTGACAGCACAACAACAGTGGGGCCGCTCGCCGTGATTTTTCCGCTCATGACGGCGGCTACACCGGCAGCGCCGGCAGGCTCAACCACCATCTTGGCCCGCTCAAGAAGCACCAGCATGGCGCTGGCAATGTCATCGTCACCAACCGTGACGACCTCATCGACGGCCTCGCGAATGATGTCGAAGTTCAGCTTGCCGGGTTTTGCCACGGCGATACCGTCGGCGATCGTCGGAGAAATGCTGATCTCAGTGGCAACCCCCGCGGCGAGCGACACCGGGTACGCGGCCGCATTACTAGCCTGCACACCAATCACACGAATGCTGCGCCCCTGCTGAGCTGCCCGCTGCTTCAGCACGCTCGCAACACCCGAAATGAGCCCACCTCCGCCGATCGGCACCACGACAGTTTCAAGCTCGGGCACCTGATCGAGTAGCTCGAGGCCGACGGTTCCTTGACCGGCGATGACGTCAGTGTGGTCGAAAGGCGGAATGTAGACCGCTCCGGTGCGTTTGGCAAACTCTTGCGCCGCCCGCAACGGCTCAGCCACAGTCTGCCCCCCGAGCACCACCTCGGCCCCATAGGCCCTGGTAGCTTGCAACTTAGGCAGCGATACCCCGATGGGCATGAAGATGGTGGCCGCGATACCGAGCTGGCGTGCGGCGAATGCCACGCCCTGAGCGTGATTGCCGGCACTGGCAGCGACCACTCCGCGCCCCTTCTCGTCGTCCGTCAATTTCGACATGCGGTTGTAGGCACCGCGAATCTTGTAGGAGCCGGTGCGCTGAAAGTTCTCGCACTTCAGAAATACGGGTACACCCAAAATTTCGCTTAAATAGCGCGAGGTTTCAATCGGCGTGACGTCAGCGACACCACGCACAGTGACACGGGCCGCTTCAACATCGGCCAGGGTGGGGCCGGGCAGAGGAACCTCCGGCGCCGTCGTGACTGCAGACGGTTTCGAGGTTGAGGCCGCGATAACGGAAGAGGTCGAACTCGAGATCGTTGTCATGGGCGCTCCTGCGGGCGTGGGCTGGGGGGCATCCGAATATTATCGGTCAACACTGGGTTAGCCTGCACACGCCACTCACCGCTGGCCACGTAGCGCACAAACACGTTGACAAAGGCGACAACGGGTACTGCGAACAACGTGCCCGGAATACCGGCGAGCAGACCTCCGGCGGCGACGGCAAGAACCACGGCGACCGGATGCACCCGCACAGCGGGCCCCATAACCAGTGGCTGCAACACATTGCCTTCGATCTGCTGCACGAGCACCACGCCCGCGAGCATCAGTAGGGCGATGACGGGGCCATTGAAAACGAGGGCGATGACCACGGCGAGGGCTCCGGTGACGATGGCGCCAACGAAGGGCACAAAGCTGGCCAAAAACACTGCCACGGCGATCGGAAGCGCCAGGGGCACACCCAGTAGCCAGGCGATCAGGCCGATGCCAACAGCATCCACGAACGCCACGAAGATCTGCACTTTCGCAAAATTGGTGAGCGTCAGCCAGCCAGCCTGAGCTGCGCCATCAACACCCGCCCGCGCAGTGCGCGGAAACAGGCGCACCACGAAACCCCAAATGCCTCGACCGTCAACCAAAAAGAACAGCAGGGCAAACAGCACGAGCACCGTGCCGCCCAAAATTTCTGCCGCCGTAGCACCCACCGAGAGCGCGCCGCTGACGAGGGGACCCCCGGTAGAGAAGTCGAGTTCGGTGACGATCGCGTCAATCCAGTCGCTGATATCGCCGCTACTCAGCCCAAAGGTGGCACTCAGCCAGACCAAAAAATCGTCGAACGCGACAACAGAACTATCGCGCAGGCTCGGCCAGCCTGCACGCACCTGTGACACGACAAGCCACACCAGTGCCGTCACCACGGCGATGATGGTGACCAGAGCGGTAGTGACCGACAGCCAGCGCGGAAAACGCAAGCGTCGTTGCAGCCACCGTGAATACGGCACAAGCAACGCGGCGAGAAGAACGCCGATCAGCAGCGGAATGATGAGCAGGCGCAGTTGGATGATCAGCCAGACGACTGCGCCGAGGGCGGCACCCACCACCAGCAGCCGCCACGACCACGCCGCCGCCGCGCGCATGCCAGGCGCCACCGCGTCGTCGCCCGCCCGCACGGGGGCGTCGAACTTCGGTCGCCGAAACATTGGCACAGTCTACGAGTCGGCCGCCGAGAGTGCCGTTTGCGTCGAGTAGTGCGTTCCGCCCCGCCGGCCCCGCCAGGCCGAGAATGCCGTTTGTGTCGAGTAGTGCGGTCCGCAACGGCCATTTCGACAGAAACGACCGACTCGACGGGGTCGAGTGTCGGGGTCGAGTGTCGGGGTCGAGTGACGGGGTCGAGTGTCGGGGTCGAGTGACGGGGTCGAGTGTCGGGGTCGAGTGACGGGGTCGCGGCGTCAGGGCCGGGGCGACGGGGCCGGGGGTCGGCGCCGGGGCGGCCCTGCGCGTTCTGGCCCGTTCCTCGCATTGTGGCCTGAAAGTTCGGGCCAGAATGCGAGGAATGGGCCAGAACGCCGTCGACGCGGCGTGCCGCACCGCGCGCGCGAGCTAGAAGCGGTTCGAGTTTTCGATGATGCGCTTCACCCGGTCAGCGATGGGCGGATGGGTTTGAAACATGCGGTCGACGATTCCCGGCTTCATTGGATCACTGATGTAGAGGTGCGCCATGGTCGAATTTTGGCGCTTCATGGGGCGCGCAAAGTCGCCGAGCTTTTGCAGTGCGCTGGCGAGAGCTTCGGGGTCACGAGTGGTGAGCACTCCCGTGGCGTCGGCGAGATACTCGCGCTGGCGCGACACAGCGGCCTGCACGACGGCGGCCACCAGTGGCGCGATGATCATGGCGACGAGGCCCAAAACGAGCATGATGGGGTTGCCGTTGCCGTTGCGGCTGCCACCCCAAAAGGCCATGCGAAACAGAAGGTCGGCGATGAATCCGACGGCCACGACGAGCCCGAACACGATGGTCGACACGCGAATGTCGTAGTTCTTCACGTGGCCGATTTCGTGGGCCATGACGCCGGCGAGTTCGCGGTCATCCATCAGCTCAAGCAGGCCAGTGGTTGCCGCAACGCTCGCGTGCTTCGGGTCACGGCCAGTGGCGAAAGCGTTCGGTGCGGGGTCATCGATGAGGTACACGCGGGGCATCGGCAGGCCTTCAGTGATGGCGAGGTTTTCGACGATGCGGTACAGCCGCGGGTTGTCATTTTTGGTGATCGGATGCGCACCCGACATTGCCAGCGCCTGAGATCCGGCGGCAAAATACTGCACGAGGGTGTAAACCGTGGTGCCGATGAGCGTGCCGATGAAGATGGTGTAACCGCCACCGAAGTAGAAGTCAGCGAAGAGGCCCAGCAGCCCAATGATGATGACGAACAGCGCGATGATGAATACCGTGTTGCGCTTGTTTGCCGCGATTGCGCGATACACCTAGTCCTCAGAGCTCGGGGTCTGGGCGGGGCGGATTAGAACTGCACGCGCGGCGGTTCGGCGATCGCGGCTGCGTCAGCCACTTCGAAGAAGTCGCGTTCGCTGAAGCCTAAGCCGCGAACGAACAGGGTGTTCGGAAACTGCTTGATCTTCACGTTGAGCTCGCGAACGCCGCCGTTGTAGAAGCGACGCGAGGCCTGAATTTTGTCTTCAGTGTCGACTAGTTCACCCTGCAACTGCAAGAAGTTTTGACTTGCCTGCAGTTGGGGGTAGGCCTCAGCCACGGCGAAGATGCTCTTCAGCGCTTGCTGCATGTGACCTTCGGCCACTGTTGCGTCGGCGGGGCCTTGAGCGTTGATGGTTTCGGCTCGAGCTTTCGTCACAGCCTCAAAGACTTGCCTCTCATGTGCGGCGTAGCCTTTTACCGCCTCAATGAGGTTGGGCAGCAGGTCGGCGCGGCGCTTGAGCTGCACCGTAATGTCGCTCCACGCCTCATCAACGCGAACGTTGAGGGTGACCAGCGAGTTGTAGGTAGCCCATAAGTAGATGCCGGCGACGACGACGATGAGAGCAAGAACGCCCAGTACAGCCAAAATTTCCATAATTACGAGCATAGGGCGGACCTCTGCGCCTCCGCCGGATGCCACCTGAGAGAACCACATGCGGCACCCGTTTGGGCATACATCAGGCGCGTCGGTGGTGCCCCGACTGGGACTCGAACCCAGACTGAAACGATTTTAAGTCGCTTGCCTCTGCCATTGGGCTATCGGGGCCCCGGTATCAGCCTAGAGCGGCGGCATGCCGAGAGCGTTTAGCCTTTGGGTCGCGCGGCGAACTCTTGGAAATAGGCCCGCGGCTCTTCGCGTGCCGCGAGGGTGACGTTGTCACGACCGAAGACGAGGTTGCCGACCCAGTCGCCGACGACGCGCAGCTTGCGTTCCCACATCGGGATCGCGAGGCCGTGGTATCCGCGGTGCATCACCCAGGCGATAAAGCCGGTGAAGGCAATTTTGCCGGATTGGAAAACCCCGTAGCCGAGGCCAAGGCCCGCGACGGCACCAAGGTTTTTGTGCTCATAGTTTTTGGTCTTTTCGTCACGCAGTACAGCGACGAGGTTTCGGGCGAGCACTTTGCCTTGGCGCACGGCGTGTTGGGCGTTCGGTACGCAGTACCCGCCGACTCCGCCGCCGGTGAGGTCAGGAACTGCGGCAACGTCGCCCGCAGCCCACGCGCCCTCAACTACCTGCCCGCTCTCGTCAATGATGCGCATGTCTGCCTGCGCACGAAGGCGGCCACGTTCTTCCACCGGCAGGTCGGTGCCGCTGACGACCGGGTTGGCCATGACCCCAGCAGTCCAGATGATCAGGTCGCTTTCAAAGCTTTCGCCGGTTGACAGTTCGACGACACCGTTGACGGCGCTGGTGAGCTGAGTGTCGAGGTGCACTGTTGCGGCCCGCTGAGCCAAGTTTTTGAGCACCCAGTGGCTGGTCTTTAGTGATACTTCGGGCATGATGCGCCCCATCGCTTCGATGAGGTGAAAGTGCGTGTCGTCAATGGTGATGCTGGGGTAGTCCTTCAGCAGGGCGCTCGCAAGCCCACGCAGTTCGGCGAAGGTTTCGATACCGGCAAAGCCGCCACCGATGACGACGACGGTCAGCAGTCGGTCACGCTCGGGGCCGGCGGGCAACTGTGCGGCACGGTAAAAGTTATCGATGAGGCGGTCGCGCACCGCTACCGCTTCTTCGATCGACTTCATGCCGATGGCATTGTCAGCGACGCCCGGAATTGGGAAGGTGCGGGATACCGAACCGGCGGTCACCACAATGTGGTCGTAGTCGAGGTCGTAGGGCTCGCCCACCTCGGGGGTGATGGTGGCGCTCGTGGTGGCGTGGTTGATGCCGGTGACACGAGCGGTCACCACTGTGGTGGCGGGAAGGTGTCGGCGGTGTGACACGACGGCGTGGCGGGGCTCAATTTGACCGGCAGCGACCTCCGGCAGAAATGGCTGATAGGTCATGTACGGCAATGGGTCGACCATGACGACGTCGGCTTCGCCGCGCCGCAGGTGCTTTTCGAGCTTTAGAGCGGTGTAAAAACCGGCGTAGCCGCCACCGACAATAAGAATTCTGGGCACGGAAAAAGCACTCCTCAGTGGTGGGGGAAGGTTCTAATCTACTCTGACCGCCTGAGCGTTAGGAACCTCACAGTTGCGGCAGCAGCGAGCGTTGCCAGCGCGGTGAGCGTCGCTGCGATGATTATGAGGGGCGGGATAACCGCCGCGAGCTCGTCGGTCACCATGCCCGACCGATCAAAGAGTGAGTCTGCGCGAGCTCGCCCTGTTGCGGGGCGCGCGTCGGGCAGCGCCAGGTTAACGTCGGCGGCTTCAGCCCGGCGGTGCACGATCACCCACTCGGCGAGCGACCCCAGCGGATTACTCGTCACGGCCGGCACCTCAGCACGCACTGCGGCAGAGGCGTCGACAATGCCGAATCCGTAGATCGGGTCGGGTTTCGTCTCGCTGACGGGCCGGGCGGTGGCGATAATGCGGTTGATCACGTTTGCCGCATCGAGTTCAGGGTGTGCTGCGCGCACGAGGGCGGCAATGCCCGCAACGATGGGGGTGGCACCGCTGGTGCCCTGCCACGACGAGTGACCCCCGCCCGGAACCGCGCCGACCAGATTCTCACTGGGTGCCATGACCCCGATCGTGATGCCCTGAGATGATGCCTCGGTGCTCGCCAGCCCTGCCCGGTTGACGCCGCCCACCGTCAGCACGCCCGGCATGGTGGCCGGTGCTGAGACCTGCTCGGTGCCGCTACCGCGGTTACCCGCGGCGGCGATGATGACCACATCGTTTCGTTCGGCGAGCAAAAACGCGGAATCCCACGATTCGGGCCAGTCAATTCGATTGCGGGTCAGTGACAGCGAAATGATGTCGGCCCCGTTTTCGACGGCCCACCGCACACCGTCGGCGATCTGCTCGTCGCCGCTGCGCTCATTGGGCCCAAACGCCAGCGAAATGCTCAACACTGATGCGGCGGGTGCCGCACCGATCACCCCCGATGACGGGTCACTGCCGCGCCCCGCCGCTAGCGACGCCACCATGGTGGCGTGGGTGCGACCGTCGGGTCCGAGTGGTTCGGTGCCGGCAGCGGAGCCTCGACCCGACACGTCGGTGCCGCCGATGACGACACCGGCGAGGTCGGGGTGCGCAGCATCCACCCCCGAATCAATAATTGCGATGACGACGCCCTCGCCGCGCGTTACCTGCCAGGCATCACGAATGCCGTATTCGCTGAGCCAATATTGGCGATCTCGAATTTCATCAGCCTGCGCGGCTGGGGCTACCAGGGGCAGCGTGGCCGGTGCGACCACCAGCGCGAGTGCCCCGACTGTTATCAGCAGGGCGGTGAGGGCGCGGCTTAGTGGCCGCGTTGATCGGGCGCGCACGCACACACCTCGGGGTTCCAGCCACTTTCAGCCAGGGCGCGGTCGCCGATCGGATTCACGCCGGGGCCAGCGGCCAGGCTGTGCCCGACGAGTGCGTGCAGACATTTGACGCGGGTCGGCATTCCGCCGGCCGAATAGCCCTCAATCTCGGCGACGTTGAGGATTCTCGCGCGGTCGAGTAGGTAGCTCTCGTGGGCGGCACGGTAGTCAGCCTGGAGGGCCTCATCACCGGCAAGTTCGGCGGTGAACTCCGCCATGCGGCCGTTTGCTTCGAGGTGGGATGCGGCAATGGTCGCTGCGGGGTGGGTCAAGTAGTACAGGGTGGGAAAGGGTGTGCCGTTCGTCAACCGAGGGTTTGTCGCCACCACCGTTGGAGCGCCGCACACGCACCGAGCGGCAATGCCGATAACGTCACGCGCGGGGCGGCCCAGCTGCATGCTGACGAGTTCAACATCACGCATCGTCGCCAGCTCGAAGTGTGGGCGGGTCATTCGGGGCTTCCGAACTCTGGTGACATGAGTTGTTCGGCGGGCAGATCGGTCAGGCCTGCGGTCACGATCGACGACAGCAGCGCGCGAGTCCAGTCGATGTCAGTCGCCTGAATCTCGTCGCTCAACGGGTTCGCCACGTTGTCGGCAAGGGTTTGACCGTCATCAACGATGAGGTAGGTGATGTCGCCGGGGTAGACGTACAACAGTCGGTCGCGCGCCTGCGCTTCGATGTAGGCCGGGTCTTGCCATCGGTCAATATCGGTCTGCATTTCGTCAACGACCACTCGCTGCTCTGCGACTCGAGCCTCAAGCGCCGCGATTTCTTGCTGCTGTTCTACGAGCACGCGCAGTGACGGCGCCAACACGATGAGCGCCCCGATGATGAGCAAAAACACGGTCACCGTAAACCCCGAAATTTGCAGGTTACGAAACCAGAGCGCCACGGTGGGCGCCTCACCCGATACCGCTGGTTCAGCAGTTCGGATGCGTTTAGCCATGCCACTCAGAGTACGCGCCCGTGCTCGACAAGTGTGGCTATGCCGTGAAGCGCCCAAAAGCGTTGCGGCCGGCGTAGACGGCAGCGTCGCCGAGTTCTTCTTCGATGCGCAACAGCTGGTTGTATTTGGCAACCCGCTCGCTACGCGCCGGAGCGCCCGTCTTGATCTGGCCACAGTTGGTGGCAACGGCCAGGTCAGCAATCGTGGTGTCTTCAGTTTCGCCCGAGCGGTGCGAGAGCACCGCGGTGTACCCGCTGCGCTGCGCCAACGAAACGGCGTCGAGGGTTTCGGTGAGGGTGCCGATCTGGTTGACCTTCACCAGCAGCGAGTTGGCGGTGCCAAGCGCGATGCCCTTCGCCAGGCGCGCAGGATTGGTGACGAAGAGGTCGTCGCCGACGATCTGCACTTTCGAGCCCAGATCTGCCGTGAGCGATGCCCAGCCCTGCCAGTCGTCTTCGTCCAGCGGATCTTCGATCGTCACCATCGGATAGTTCGCGACCAGCTCGGCGTAAAACGCTGCCATCTCAGCGGAGGTGCGCGTGCTGCCTTCGAACCGGTACACGCCGTCGGAGAAGAATTCGGTCGCGGCAACATCAAGCCCCAGGGCAATGTCTTTACCCGGGGTGAAGCCGACCTTTTCGATGGCGGCCATCAAGAAGTCGAGCGCCGCCCTGGTGCCGGCAAGGTCGGGTGCGAAGCCACCCTCATCGCCCAGACCGGTTGCGAAGCCGCCCGCTTTCAACTCGCCTTTGAGGGCGTGGTAGGTCTCAACACCCCAGCGCAGACCTTCACTGTACGTCTCAGCACCGATCGGAAGAATCATGAACTCTTGCACGTCGACACCGGTGTCGGCGTGCGAGCCGCCGTTGATGACATTCATCATCGGAACGGGTAAAACGTGTGCGTTGGGCCCGCCCAGGTAGCGGAACAGTGGCAAGTCAGCCGAGTCAGCCGCCGCTTTCGCGACGGCAAGCGAAACGCCCAAGATCGCGTTGGCACCCAGCTTCGACTTGTTGTCAGTGCCATCGGCGGCAATCAGTTCGGCGTCGATGAGGCGTTGGTCGCTGGCATCCATGTCTTCAATGGCCGGGCCCAGCACGTCAAGAACTGCGTCGACCGCTTTCAGAACACCCTTGCCGAGGTAGCGCTGAGCGTCACCATCGCGCAGCTCGTACGCCTCGAAGGCTCCGGTCGAAGCCCCGGAGGGTACGGCGGCGCGCGAAACGGTTCCGTCCTCAAGCAACACTTCGACCTCGACAGTGGGGTTGCCTCGCGAGTCAAGAATTTCGCGAGCGCCAACGGCCTCGATTGCAGCCATGAGGGTGTCTCCTTCGGGTGGTGGGGGTGGACTGGGGGTGGACGAGGGGGTGGTGGTGGGGCAGTGGTGGGGGGGTCGCTCAGTGACCGGTTTCGAGCCTACGCCAGTCGAGCATTGCGGCATCGGGCTTGCCAGGTGCCTGCGCGGCGTCAATGATGGCGAAGCGAGTGAAGGCGTCAGCGGTGAGCTGGTCGAGCGCAGCCTTCATGTTTTTGGGGCGCTTGAGCAGTCGAACCCGAACACCATCGGCGACCAGCTGTGCCTTCAACGCCATGACGACACCGAGATCAGCTTCGGCGTCATAGAGCAGGGCTGAGGCCGCGCCGTTGTCGCGATCATCAAGCTGCACGAGATCGATGAGTCGTTCAAAGCCGAGCGAAAAGCCGGTGGCGGGAACGTCTGTGCCCAGAAAACGGCCGATCATGCCGTCGTATCGACCTCCGCCGCCGAGCGAGTAGCCCAGTTCGGCGTGCGCCACCTCGAAGATGGGGCCCGTGTAGTAGCCCATGCCCCGCACCAGAAACGGGTCGAAGACAAGCGGCAGAGCAGGTGAGGTCGGGGTTGCGCTTGCCGCGACGGCGGCGGCGACGGCGGCCAACTCGGCGAGCGCCTGCTCGTCGACGCCGGCGGGCAACAGGGCGGCCATCGACTGCACGGTCAGCGGAACGTCGGCCAGCGGGTCGGCAGCTAGCCCGTCGTCAGTCAGCTGATCGGCAGCCAGCGGCTCGGCGGGTGGGCCAGAGCCCGCACCAAAGGTGGCGAAGGCGGGTACGGCACTGAGGGCGGTGAGGGCTGCTGCGGGCATCCCTCGCTCGGTCAGTTCAGCAATCACGCCGACACGGCCAATCTTGTCGAGCTTGTCGAGACTGATCAGCACTGCGGCGTGGTTTTCTGCCGCGAAGCCGAGTGCCGTGAGCATGCTGGTGAGTACACGGCGATCATTGAGGCGGATGCTGCAACCGGCCACGCCGAGCGCACCCAGTACCGCCGTAGTTGCCGTGATCAGTTCGACTTCGGCGATGATTCCTGACTCGCCAATAATGTCGATGTCGCACTGCATGAACTGTCGGTAGCGGCCCTTTTGTGGCCGTTCGGCACGCCACACCGGGGCGATTTGAATCGCCCGAAAAACGTTGGGAAGCTGACCTCGGTTGCTGGCGTAGAAGCGTGCCAGCGGCACAGTGAGGTCAAACCGCAGACCCAGATCGGCTAAGTCGTGAGGGGTGGCGGCGGCGGCGAGATCATCCGTCGTCAGGCCTCGCTTCATCACCGCGTAGGCAAGCTTTTCGTTATCGCCGCCGAGGCCGGAAAACAATCGTGCGGCGTCTTCGACGACGGGCGTTTCGATTTCGTCAAAGCCATGCGCCCGGTAAATCGAGCGAATCACGGTGAGCACGCGCTCGCGTGACGCCTTCTCAGCCGGCAAAAGATCGCGCATGCCCCGCGGGGGCGTCACAGGGGCAGCCATGTGCTCAAGTCTGGCACGCGGTGCCGGCGGGTCGGGTAGGCAGCGGCTCCGTCAAGCGGGCCGCTCAGGTGGGACAGCGGGTCAGGCGATGCGGCTGCCCTTCGGCAGGGTTCCGGCGGGGGTGCGAGTGCGCGCGATCGCCCCCACCAGCGCCAGGCCACCGAGCAGCAGGTGAATACTCAAGCCCACAAACCAGCTCGGCACAGTGCGATCAAAAATTTCACGCGGTGTGTCGGAGTCGTATGCACTGTTCAAGTCGCCGGCGAGCGCGGCTGCACACTCGTCAATGACTGAGTCGAGCTCTGGTGCAAGCTGCGCGCCGCGCACTCCGAGTGCAATCTGACCGAACAGGTCTTCCGGAAAACCGTCGCTATTGAAGGTTGTCGGTGCGGCATCGGCCAGCACGACGTACGGGTTCGCCGCCAGAAGGCCCCACACGCGATCAAACCTCGGCACCGTGTTGGTGTACGTCTCGGGCTCGAGACACACGACATTTTCGGGCACACCGGTCACGGGGTCGAACTCGCCACCCACGGAATAGTCGACGCCGATAACAGTCTGCTTCTGCTGAGACTGAAAGGCGAGCCCGCCCAAACCAAACGCAATGAGCGTGCCGATACTGAGCGCAGCCACGATGAGGTAGGTCGTGACGACAGAAAACAGCGGTCGAGTGATGATTCCTGAGAGCCCGACGCCGACCGCCGCCACCACGCCCAGTTCGAGCACCAGCACGATGAGTGACACGGCGAGAGTCTCGAGGCGAACTCCGCCGACGAGCAAGGAGAAAACAAGCGCTGGCAGCGCGGCAACGAGAAAAGTCAGCGCCACCACCCAGGCGGCCAAAAACTTACCGAGAACGATCTGGGATGAGGTGGCCAACGTCACCTGTGTGGTGGCGAGCGTGCCCGCGTCACGGTCACCGTTGATGGCCGCACCACTGATGGCAGGAGTCACCAGGGTGCCCACAAGCAGAACGAAAAAGATGATTGTCGAGTACACGCCAGCGCTCTCAGCGATGTTGCCGCCGAAAGCCGGCAGTGACGCCCAGAGTGACAGCGTGACTAGCCCGACGAGCACGAAAACGACGATGACTAACACGACCCAAGCCACCGAACGGATGCGCTGGCGCAACTCGAGCCGCACGATGGTGCCCAGAGTGTCGAAGTAGCGGTTCATCGCCCGGCCTCCTCAGTCGTGTCGGTCGATTGCACAGCCACGTCGGTCGGTTGCTCAGCCGGTGCGCGATCGCCCCGCGACAGGTCAAGAAAGGTGTGTTCGAAGTCGCCGACTGCGGGCCCGAAAGCGCTGATCGCCACGCCGGCGGCGACGAGCCGGGCAAGCACCAGAGCCGCTTCGGCTTCGCCGGCAACCGAGACAGTGGTGCCGAGGTGATCTGGAGTACCCGAGACGATCTGCAGGGTGGCCAGCGCGGCGGCAAGCTGGGCCTCGTCGACCGCTCGAATGCGCCAGTCGCGTGCCTGCGTTCGACTCTGCTCGATGCGGGCGGCCGACACGCTGGAACCCTTCTCGAGGTATACAGCAGTGTCAGCCATCTCATCCAATTCAGCCAGCACGTGACTCGACACCAGAATGGCGACACCCTCGCTTGCGAGGCGACGTACGAGAGTGCGCAGGTCGATGCGAGCCGCCGGGTCAAGGCCCGACGCGGGCTCGTCGAGTAGCAACACGCTCGGCTCGTGCACGAGCGCACGCGCCAGGCTCAAACGCTGCTTTTGGCCGCGGCTCAGCACGCGAGTGGGCTGGTCAGCCAGTTCCGTGAGCCCCACCAGTCCGATCAGCTGCTGAGCGCGGATGCGCGACTGCTCTGCCGTGCGCTCATACAGGCGCCCGGTGACCTCCAGCGTGCGCCGCACACTCACGCTGCCCCACGAGCCGAGCACATCGGGCATCCAGCCCATGGCGCTGCGCACTGCCCGGGGGTCAGCCATCGGGTCGTGCCCGGCAATACGGATGGTGCCCACGTCGGGGCGCAACAGGGTGGCGAGCATGAGCAACAGCGTCGTCTTGCCTGAGCCATTGGGGCCGATGAGGGCCGTCACCGAACCGGCGTGCACCTCAAAACTGGCATCGCGTACCGCGTGTACGTCACCGAATGAACGGGCAACACCCTCAACCTGAATTGCTACGGCGGAAGTCATGGGAGCGAGTCAAGCAGGTCTGTCACTATCGCGCCGTGACAGATTTACGCTTCGGCGTGTCGGATGCTCTGCTCCAGAGCGCGCAGCGCCGACCGCAGTGCCCGCTCCGCTTCCAGACACTGCGCACGCCCCTGCGCAACCAGTGCGAGCAACCTCTGCCCCAGTTCGTGCTCGCTCAGCACCAAGTCAGGTGATGCAACAGCCACGTGGTCAGGCGCCAGGCCGACGTCGGCGGCCCTGCCGAGAAGTTTCTCTGCACGCTGCAGCGAGGGCATGCCCGCCGGAATGCCGTCCAACACTGAGGTGCGGGCGGGTTTCTCTTGCCGCTTCCAGGCCTCCCAGTTGGCGGCGACCTCTTCCGCCGTGTCGGCGACAAAATCGCCGAAAACGTGCGGATGCCGGCCCACCATTTTGGCGGTGGCACGCGCCGCGACATCCTCAATGGTGAAGGCACTAATCGAGCGCGAGGCGGCAATATCGGCGTGAAACAGCACCTGGTACAGCACGTCGCCCAACTCTTCGAGCACGTCATCGGGCGAGCCCTGCTCGATGGCGTCGATGAGCTCGTGGGACTCTTCGATCAGGTAGCGAGTCAAGCTTTCGTGCGTCTGCTCAGAATCCCACGCGCATCCGCCCGGCGCCCGCAAATAGGCGAGCACGGCGATCAGCTGGTCAAGCTGGGGGTGAGGCTCAGTCGGCGGCAGGGCGGGGTCAGTCATGACTCCATCATGGCGCGGGCGGCACCGTGGGCTCTGCCGACGCGGCAGGTTCGGGGTGGTCGACAGGGATGCGGCGCGAAGGCCGATCGTCAGGCATAGCGGTGGCGACGATCGCCGTCACGACAGCGCACAGCAGCGCGCCGACAAACACTGCCTGCGCGGCGGGGACAATCGCGAGCGGGTCCACCACCGCGCTTGACCCTTCACCGAGTGCGCCCCCGCCACCGGCGGCACGGTACAGAGTGTTCGCAACGGCTCCGAAAATGGCGACCGCCACCGCTTGCCCCACGGCACGTGCGAACAGGTTGGTGCCGGTGACAACTCCTCGTTCGTTCCACTGCACGCTGGCCTGCGCCGCGACCAGCGACGGTGTTGCCGTAAAACCGAGGCCAAGGCCGGTGATGAAGCAGGCAATGGCCGCCACCGCGATGGAGGGCGTCGACGCGAACGCCGCGAGTAGGCCCGTTCCGGCGAGAAGGAAAACCGTACCGATGAGCACGGTGGCGCGAAAACCGAGGGTGAGGTAAAGCCGTCCGGAGAGGGCGGCGGAGATCGGCCACCCGATGGTGAGGGCTGCGAGTGCCAGCCCAGCGACCAGGGGCGAGATGCCCAGCGCGGCTTCGAGGGTGACGGGCACGTAAGAGGCGAGGCCAATAAGAATCGCGCCAACACCCACCGACACGAGGGTCGTGGTGAGCAGTAGCCGCCTGGAGAACACCCAGCCCGGCAGAATCGGCTCAGCCGCTCTGCGCTCGACGAAGACGAAGGCAATCAGCAGCATCCCGCCGAGCCCAAAGGCGACAAAGCTTTGCCACGAAGCCCACGGCCACGAAACGTCGCCCTGCAACACTCCGACCAGCAGCAAGCCAAGCGAGCTGGCCAGCAGTAGCGCGCCGAGCACGTCGACCCGGTGCGGGCGGCGTTCGACGGTTTCGTGTAGCGAGCGGATGAGCATCCAGCCCGCAAGCAGGCACAGGGGAATGTTGATGAAAAAGATCCAACGCCAGGCGTCGAGTTCGGCAAACAGCCCACCCAGGGTGGGGCCGATCACAGCCGAGGCAGCCCACACGCTCGCGATGTAACCCTGCACTTTGGCGCGCTCTTTGACCGAATAAATGTCACCGACAATGGTCATCGCCATCGGGCCAATCGCACCAGCACCAATGCCCTGCACGGCGCGAAAAGCAATGAGGGCTGGCATGTCCCACGCCAAACCGCACAAAATTGAGCCAACGAGAAACAGTGAAATGCCGATGAGAATGATCGGCTTGCGGCCCACCATGTCGCTGAATTTTGCGAACAGCGGGGTCGAGACCGCCTGCGCGAGCAAATAAATCGAGAACAGCCAAGGAAACAACTCGAACGACCCCAGCTCGGCCACCAGGGTCGGTACGGCTGTGGCAAGAATGGTCGCATCAATCGCGGTAAGGCCCGTCGTGACCATGAGCGCCAACAAGATCGGGCCCCTCGTCGAGCGCAGGCCAACAGCGGAAGACGAGGTCACATCTGCGACCATAACCTGATGCTCCCGGAACTCGGCTGGATGCCGCGCCTCGCCGCTGGGCTCCTCGCGCTCGGGCTCATCACACTGTTTGTCGTGCGGGCTATGCGCAAAGATCGGCGAGATTTCGCACGCTTTCGGCGATACCGGTCAACCGCGCGCCGCCAAGCCACAATGCGACGCTGGCTACTCGAATCGTTCATGCTCTTCGGCGGCTCGGCCACGCTTGTACTGCTGCTGGTTCACCCGGTCGTCGGCCCCCTGCTGGCCGAGACCCAGGCGCTACCGGGCGTGGCATGGGTTCGGGATGCCCTCGGTAGTGGTGGCGGTCGTGGGGTCGGGATGTGGCTGTTGGTGGGCGGCGTGCTCGGTGTAGGCATCCTGACCGTCATCGGCGCTCGCAACGCCCGGCGCGAAGGTGGCGTCATCATGCTCGGCAACATCGCGTCGCTTCTGCCCCGCAACCGTCCCGAACTTCGCTGGGGTGCGGCACTGTCAGTGAACGCCGGAATCGTCGAAGAAGCGCTGTTTCGACTCGCACTACCGGCACTGCTTGTCGTCGTGACGGGTGAGCCGATCAGCGCATTCCTGCTCGCCGCCCTCATCTTCGGCGCGCTGCATGCCTACCAGGGCTGGGTCGGAGTGGTCGCGACCAGCGTGGTTGGCCTGCTCTTCACCGCCCTCTACGTGTTGAGCGGCAGCATCGTGCTCGTGATGGTGATGCACGCCCTATTCGATCTGCGCACGCTCGTTGTCATACCGGTGGCGGTGTACCGCGTGCATCAGGTGCCCGGGAGTGTGAAGTTTCCAAAGCCGCTTGCGGCACCGGCTGTTGACCAGACTTGACCAGACCAGGTCGCCGACCTGAGCTCGTGCTCATCACCGGTGATCGGGGCCTCAGCGAATACCCCGTGACGACGATCACCTAGATCTTTGCGCCACTCAGGGCAATGCCACCGAGACCGGCTCAGCAACGTAGAGGTTCGTCAGCACCTGGCCGACCCACGTCACCAGATCGTCGTCACTCACAGCAACCTGAGATGACACGGTCGGCAGCGGCACCGTCGCCACTCGCTGTTGCCCCAGCCACTTTGAGCCGGGGTACATGCGCTGCAGGCGAAGCTGGCGCGAATCGGGCAGGTCGAGCCCGACAAGCCGCAGGTTCGAGCCCAACACGATGACGTCGCTGAGTCCGAGTTTTTGGGCTTGACGGCGCAGTCGTGAGACTCCGAGCAGTGTGAGCACTGAGCTGGGCGGATCACCGTAGCGGTCAGTGAGTTCGTCGAGCACAGCATCCAGAGCGGTATCGGCGCTCACCGGAGCGGTCGCCGTCGACAGCTTCTGGTAGGCCTCCAGCCGCAGCCGTTCACTGGCAATAAAATCTTCAGGAATGTGCGCGGCCACCGGCAGTTCAAGCCGCAACTCAGTTTGCTCTTCAATCGCGTCACCGCGAAAAATGCTGACGGCCTCTCCGATCATGCGCAGATACAGATCGAACCCCACCCCGGCAATGTGGCCAGCCTGCTCGGCACCCAGCAGGTTTCCGGCGCCACGGATCTCTAGATCTTTCAACGCGATCTGCATACCGCCGCCAAGATCACTGTTTGCCGCGATCGTCTGCAACCGGTCGTGCG
>Ga0306872_100261_pt1 | contig 22111 bp, 22 predicted proteins | sample AntRauMeHopE1498_FD_190455 | JGI IMG/M metagenome (GOLD analysis project Ga0306872, IMG submission 190455) | Saline lake microbial communities from Rauer Islands, Antarctica - Metagenome Hop E1 #498 (v2) (version 2) | ecosystem: Environmental > Aquatic > Non-marine Saline and Alkaline > Saline ...
GCTAATGATAGCCACTGCGTCGGGGTTAGCGTCGGTACGACCGGTCGAAGTCACCTCAATTGAAGAAATTCGGCCACAGTACGACGTGCCAGACACCGCTAGTTCATACTCGCCAATCCGGCCAGTTTCTGGATCAGAGTACTCATACACCCCGCCGCCACTGACATCACCAGAATTGTGGGCCAGATACCATTTGTAATAATTCAGCCCAGCCTCTGCAATGTCACTCGCTTGCTGCTGCTGGAATCGGAACTCAATCACTTGTGACTGCCTGATGACCGAACTAATAAACGAGGTAGTAATGATGAGAAAAATCGCACCAAACACCATGACCAAAACTAGTAGTTGTCCGGCCTGAGCTGTGTTGGATGGTAATGGAGATTGCATGACTGTTTATAGGTTATCCTTCAAATTACGTGGTGCCAAGCTCGACCTGAGCATAAACTCCCCCGGGTTTCGCACCGGATCGATGTTTACAATCAGCTGCATTTGGATATAACGCACATTAATGATTGGTGAGGCGGACGTCAGTTGGTTGCCCGCGTTATCAAAATAAAAGAAAGTTGAGGTGGCTTGACCTATGTTCTGAACGTGCTCCGACAATACCTCGACACTATCTGGGGTTGTCTTGTTGTACGTTGCAGGTGAGCCGATTGGGTTGTAGATGAATTTGCGTAGCGTGGTGTCTACTAAAACATATTCGACGTACTCAACGCTGTCGTCTTGGTCGGTATCACTATAGTACCCAAGCCGGTGTTCAGTGATGACCGAAATTGGCCAATTACCGTCTTCGCCAGTGGTCATTTCTTTGACGTCGCGATTCCATTGCGTCACTCCGCGCCGGGCATTGTCGACTTCTTGTGACTGTTCAAGGGCATAGGCATTGTATTGATACAACGTGGTGATACTGGTCGTGATTGCCAACATCAGTACCGTATAGATACTGATGGCAATCATCATCTCAAGTAACGTCATGCCACTTTGTTCCGGTCTCATTATCATGGTACCAGGGTTATTGTTACGGTGGTGTCACCAGAGACTTCAAACGGACTGGTCACTTGGGTCGCAAACCCAGCCACAGACACCGTCAGGTCGTAGTCCGCTTCTGCTGCAACCCCACCGGTAAAGAACGTTTGACCACAGACGTTGGTCGGCTGAGTTACATCGTATCCGGCACGATCCAAACGCACTGAGCTACCCGGCACCGGTCGACCAAGTGGATCCAAAACAGACACCCGCAACGTAGCTGCAGCACCAGCGACATAGACCAACTCAACCGCACTATCGACCCCCGCCTGGTGCACAAACGACGCGCCCGGGCAGGCCGAGGCTAGATCAGCTGATCCAACTGGTGTAGCGGTGTAACGATCAAACTCTTGGTTAGCCAGCGCTACTTCACCACTCGCATCAGTCACAACCGTAGCGGTTGTTTTGTAGATTGGCATACCGGCGGTATCGGTACCGGTGATTTTGTCACCGCGGATAGCCAGTGATTGCCCGGCACGTGGCGTGGTTCCCTCCCGCCAAAACACTTCGATTTCTTCGATCTCAGGCGTTACCGCTGGGTCAGCTGTGGTGAGTGTTATCCCTACGGTAGTTGTTGGATACAAAAATACATCGAGCCCACTGATATCAATCAACGAATCGGTAAACCCCAGAACGTTGCCTGGTAATGCCGCATCAGGAATTGGCGTATAGCCACCAAGAGGGTCACCGACATAGAGTCGCACGACGTAGTCAGTCCCCGGATCAAGATCGGCCCCAATCCGGATAGTTTCCCAGGCGGTTAGGGTTGGCGGCACAATCGCGTCGAGATACGCGGTACCGACGGGAGCATATACTCCGAGCGTATCAGCCAAAACCAGATCACCGGTGACTACTGCAGTATTACTACTGGACGCAATGTTACTCGCGTCAACAAATGGAAATAAATCAGACCCTTCGTTGATTGCACTAAACGCAGTGAGGTTGATGTCACTCAACTCACCAATAATAAACGTCTGACTAGCAATCCCCCCCTCACTCACAAAGAACGCTGGGTTACTTGGATTCGGGATGGAGGCGTCAGCGATGTGGGTCGTCGAGGTCGAATACCGGACACCACCGATTGGACCACCTACCACAATCTGATAATTACTATCAACCGGCACACCTGATAACAGTACTTGCCCATTTACATCGCTGAGCCGTAATTCGTATAGCGGAGCAGTGGCGCTCGCGTTACTAATCTGCACCCGGGCCCCCGGCAACGGTAGCAAATCTTGGTCAAAAACACTTACCCGAACCGACCCACCGCCAGCGCCGGTTTCGATTGCCCGCGGCATAATGTCGGACACCAGCGCGAGGTTGTAGTTTTGACCGTTGACTGACCAGGTGTATTCAAGCTTGATTTGTTTGTAATCCTCTAAAATGGCATTTTTATCAACCCCCGCTAACGTGTCTCCTGGACCGTCGACGTAGTCAATTACAATTCGTTCGATAAAAGCTATGTTGTTGAAAGTCAGGACTTGATTGTTCGCGACCGGCCCCCGGACAATACCAGTCAGAGTACCCACGTCGTTGTACGGCAACGAGCGAAAGAACTCCATGCGTTCATTGGCAAGTGACAGAGCACTCAGCTGCGCCCGGCTTTGGGCAATCAACTGCAATGTATATTGAAACGTAGCAAACAATGCCCCGAACACCATCACCGAGATGACCGATACAAACAGCAACTCGATAAAAGTGAAGCCGGCTTGATTTGGTCTAATCGGGGTACGCATGATGTTAAATAGAATCCCCAATTGAATAAATTGGGGCAATCAGAGCCAAGGCAAAGAACCCAACTCCACCACCAATCACCACCATCAAGAGTGGCTCGATGATAGTCGAGAGGTCTTTGGTTTTACGCTCGACTTCAGTCTCGTAAAATATCGCCAACTCACCGAGCATCCCCGCAATCTGCCCCGTCTCTTCGCCGACCAAAATCATTTCACCAACCAAGATTGGATACAAATCATTTCGTTCGATAAATACTTCAGACAGGGCCGTTCCTTTCTCCACCCGCAGGGCTGCCTCGACCAAGATTTTTTTATAAAATACGTTCTGTAATACTTCTTGGGTAATCTCGATAGCTTGGATTACGTCCACGCCTGAGTTGAGAAGCGATGAAAGGGTGCGGGCAGTGCGGGCTGCGTTGGTTTCTTTTGCCAGGGGGCCGATGACTGGTAGTTTGGGAATAATCCATGACGCAGCAATTTTGCCGTACTTAGTTTTAAGCGCGTATACAATAGTAGCTATCCCAGCCAGCATCCCGCCCAACGCCAGCAGCGTGTAGTTGACCAAAAAGTTACTCATGCTAATAAGGAATTGAGTGGTCGGTGGCAAATCCGTCCCCATCTCGGCAAACACCCCCGTAATTTGTGGCATCACATAAATCATCATCAAAATCCCAATCACAAACATAACAATGACCACGATTGACGGGTAGATCATCGCGCCTTTGATTTTTTTCTTGAGGGTGTTGGTGCGGTCCATCTGGATGGCCAGCGTCTGCAGTGACTCAGCCAGGTTCCCGCTCTCTTCACCCGCGCGCACCATCGCGACGTAGAGATCATTGAATACTTCAGGAAATTCCCGCAATGCCTCGTTGAACGAATCACCTTTGTTGATTCGCAGCGCCATTGCAGTCATTACGCCGCGCAAGCGAGGGTTTTTAGTTTGCCGTTTGATCACGTCAAGCGCGCGAGATACCGTCAGACCAGCGGTAAGCATCGACCCAAGGTTCCGCGTGACCATCACCAACTCGTCGCCTTTGACGCGACTTAATTTATAGTTGATTCGTTCTAAGTTGAGCAGGTTACTCAGTGAGAACGCCGAGGTTGCTTCCACTTTGGAGACCGTGTGCCCCTCGGTGCGAGCAATCGCGTACACCGCAAACCGATCGTCCGCCTCAACCGTCTGCTCGACGGCCTTTCCGGCATTATCTTGTCCAGTATAAGTAAATTTTGGCACGTTATTGATTTAGGCTATTCATTGATAACTCGCAATACCTCTTCAATACTGGTCATCCCTTGGGCCGCTTTAAATATTCCGTCTTCGAGCATAGTAAGCATACCCTCTTTGCGGGCTTGGGTTTCGACCTCGTCACCAGTTTTGCCAGCCATCACCATTTCTTTGATGATAGGAGAGATAACCAGCACCTCGTGGATCCCCATCCGGCCACTGTACCCGTCCTCGCTTTCACCTTTTTCGGTAGGTCTATAAAACGTAACTGTATTCCAGGTTGCCCTGGCGTCTACAATCTGTTCTTCTTTCAAAGTCGCTAGTACTAAATCCATATTGATTTTTGTGGCCAGCTCGTCCTGCTCGGCTTTGCTCAGCGTGTATGCCGTTCGATCATCAGACAACCGCCGCACCAGGCGCTGCCCAATCGCCACCCGGATAGTTGATACCAACAGAAACGTTTCGGCACCCATATCGACTAACCGGGCAATGGTGCCCGAGGCTGAGTTGGTGTGGATAGTTGCGAGCACGAGGTGGCCAGTCAGCGCCGCGTTGATTGCAAGCGAGGCGGTTTCCTCATCGCGGATTTCTCCAACCATGATCACGTCCGGGTCCTGGCGCATGAGTGAACGCAGTCCAGCCGCAAAAGTAAAGCCAATTTCTGGTTTGACTTGAGATTGGTTGACCCGTGGCATCTGGTACTCGATGGGGTCTTCGATAGTCGAGATGTTGACCTCCGGCGTGTTAAGTAAATCGAGCACGGTGTAGAGCGTGGTTGATTTCCCCGATCCAGTTGGCCCAGTCACCAGGATGATACCGGTGGTAGCCCTGGTCGCTTTGTGCACCCGTTCGAGCGTGCTGCCGTGAAACCCGATTCCTTCGAGTGAGAACCCGCTGCGGTTCTCCCGCAGCAAACGCATGACGACTTTTTCGCCATAAAAAACCGGCAACATTGAGACACGAAAGGCAACTTTTTGGCCGTCCATTTCCATTTTGAATCGTCCGTCTTGCGGTAGTCTTTTTTGGTCCAACTTCAAGTTCGACAGGACTTTGAGCCGCGCCACCACACTGCCTGAGGCGATTTTCGGCAACTTCATCGCGTCGTGTAAAATACCATCAGTCCGGTACCGTACTAACACTTCTTCCTCCATTGGTTCGATGTGGATGTCAGACGCCCCCTGCATGATGGCGTGACGCAACAGCGTGTCGACGATGCGCACTACGGGCAGATCTTCGGCGGCTTTTTTCATGTCAGCCTCACTGACCTCTTCGCCACTTTCTTCAGCCAGGACTTTGAGCTGCGACGCGTCTTTCATGATCAAATCCCCAAACTCGTCTTTGAGAGTTTTTTGGTACTGACGCAGGGCAAATCGCATCGACTCGGTGTCAGTCAGCCGTGGTTGGATTTTGAGGCGGACTTTTTTCTTGACGAAATCAATCGCTGGCAAGTCAGCCGTATCGAGCATGGCAACCTCAAGCGTATCTTCACTTTTTTTGTAGGCGATGATGTTGTGCGTGCGGGCGACTGGCTCCGGGATCATCGTCAGGGTCTCAAAGTCGATCTTGAGGTCTTTGAGCGATACAAACGGAATACCTAATACGTACGCCTCCACCCGGCGCAGGTCATCTTCGTTCATCACCCCTTTGGCAATCATCGCGTCAGCCAGGGTGCGCCCTTCGTCTTTGGCCACTTTTTCTGCCTCCGCAATGGCGGTTTTAGTAATCAGCCCCGCATCGAGGACAAATCGCTTAAGTTGTTCGTCTTTGATTCGCATATAAATGAGCAAACGAGCGTAGTTACAATAATCTGGGAGACTATTGTAAGGTTGTGAACACAGTTCCTAATCGGTGGCTTTTACCCACCACCGATTGTAGGAACAAGGAACTCAAAGAACTACCCTCACTTGTTACTTGTAGTATAGCACCAGACTAGCAACCGCACTGCCAGTCATACACAAAGAAAAAACGACAACTCCTAAAAAGGAATTGCCGCTTTGATTGGTGTGGTGGCGAGGTTACTGGCTCGCCATTATGATGGCGAGACTTGTGTCGACATCTGTCTGTGCCGGACGCGGTTGTGGCCGCGGTGACGTCGTCGGGGCGCAACCCGCCAGACAGTCGGGTCGTCGCTGCGGGCGCATCGGTGCGTCAGCGAAGTAGATATGGCCACTGGCTTGTGCCACTGGCATCAACCCCTCAAAGTACGCATGACCAGCAGCAGCTTCTGGCGTCGCCCAAGAGTGCCCTGAGTGTGTCGGCACAAACGTGCCGTCATAGTATGCAGCCAAAGCAGTAGCCGCGTGGACCAACGCCTGTTGTCCGACGACGCTTGTGAGGTCCTCCATCTGCTGATCGCACATGGCGTCAATCTCACAGCCACGTCCATTTGGACGTACCGTCAGGAGCACATCAATCACCGTGCTATCCCAGCGTGGGTCACCCACTCGGGCAAACACGGCGGTTGCCATGTGCGGCCAGTCTGGCACGTGGCCCCGAGCTTCTCCGTAGAGAGCTTGAGCGAGCAAAACCGTCTCGTATTCGAACGGATTGACAACGACCGACTCCGAAGCAATCTGTGCTTCGAGGGCGGCCACTTGCTTGGCAGCCACGTGTCCTCCGGTCATCCAGACCGCGGAGATGGTAATCCCAAACACGGTTAGGGTTGCTGCGGCTTTGAAGACTTTTATTAGAATGTTCATGTTGCTCTACCTCTTGTTGAGCGTGGCCGTTCACATTATTGCTTCGACCATCTGCTTATATTATACACATATTTACCTAAAAGTCAACCAATCGCTTTGACTTCCCTCGCTAACACGCTATACTTTGGCCATCTGTTATTGACTGCTCGGCTGCAACGCCGAGCAGTCTTTGATAAGAGATCTAACAACTTAATACTTGTTCAGCCGTGCTATAGGCCCGCTGGACGTAATACCTATATATTTATGTTTGACTTGAAAGTAATCAACTCGGTACTAACCGAAATGGAAGAAGAACGTGGTATCCCACGAGAACGAATGCTGTCCGCTATGGAAGAAGCACTCGCTACCGCGTACCGTAAAGAGTTTGGCAAACGGGGGCAACTCATCACCTGTGCCTTTGACATGGCTACGGGAACCACGACATTTAACCAGATAAAGATTGTCGTCGACGCCAGTATGCTCAAACCAGAACTGGAAAAAGATGAGGCTGGCAATGTGATTGGACAGGAACCAGTCCGGAGCGAGGGTCACCGGGGCGACCACCGTCATGAGCCAGAAGAAGAAGCTGACGCTGACGGCAAAATCCGTTTTGATGAAGAGAAACACATCATGATTGAGACGGCCAAAATGATTAAAAGTGGTGTCACTCTCGGAGAAGAACTTGTGTTTCCACTGGAACCAAAAGACGACTTTGGCCGCATCGCCGCCCAGACTGCCAAGCAAGTTATCATGCAAAAAATCCGTGAAGCCTCCAACGAATCAGCCATGGCTGAGTTTGCCCAAAAAGAGGGTCAGATTATCGTTGGCCAGGTGCAACGGTTCGAGCGCGGTAACCTGTACGTCGACCTAGGTCGAGTGACAGCCATCATGCCGTACGACGAACAAATCCCGGGAGAACGGTTCAAACCGGGTGATCGAATCCGAGCACTGTTGCTCGCAGTAGAGGAAACCCCACGCGGAATATTTCTCAAACTATCACGGTCACACCCGGACTTCTTGGTAGAACTATTTGCCATCGAAGCACCTGAACTACAAACTGGTGCAGTAGTTGTCAAATCAGTCGCCCGCGAGGCTGGTGCCCGCACCAAAATCGCCGTACACGCGACTGATACCCACATCGACCCGGTCGGGTCACTCGTCGGGCAGCGCGGAGTGCGCGTATCGACCGTCATGAGCGAGCTCGGTGGAGAGAAAATCGACATCATCGAGTGGTCACCAGTGATGTCAGAATTCATCGAAGACGCACTCTCACCCGCCCAGGTCCTGGAGATAACTATCAAACAAGAACCCAATGCCGAGACGGGTGACCGAGGTCACGCTGTAGCCGAAGTCGCTGGTGACCAACAGTCACTCGCCATCGGACGCGGTGGCCAAAACGTCCGCCTCGCCGCCAAACTTACCGGTTGGAAGATTGATATTGTGTCAGCTACCACTGGCGAAGACCTGGCTGAAGCGGACGCTGCAGGCACAGTCACTCTTGAAGCCCCATCAGACACCGTCGCCGGTGATGACGCTGACGTGATGGAAAGTGAAGACGCCACCACGACCGCACCAGACATCGAAGAGGTTCTGTCAGACGCGGACGAGACCCAGGGTCGAGACGCCTACGGCGCGTTTGAAGAAAACAACGTCGACACCCCCGAAGAAGCCGAGGAACAACTAGCCGAAGCAGAGGCAAACGAAAGCACTCTGGGTGAAGCCGAGGTAGAGGTAGCAGATTTTGCCGAAGGCAACCTGACCGACGGCCTAGAATCACAAGCCAACATCAACGACACCAGCACCCCCGGTGAATCAGAAATTGTTGAGACTGAATCCGAAGAGACTGCAGAACCAGAGAAAGACAAGAAATAAACATAGAAAAAATAGAAAACAGTGTCGGCGCCAAAAGGGCGCCGACACTGTTTTTTGAATATAGTTTCCTATAATTATCCAAATTATCTTCAGATAGTTAAAAAGAAACAGGATAACGGTCCTGCAAGCCGGTTTTTGGTTCTAATGCCATTCGGGTTGTCTCCCGCACCTATCCAACCACTACCGTAATTGTCGACCATAACGCGCCAGAATCTCCTTGACCTCATTGAGACGTTTACGCCCAAAGTTTGGCAATCGCAGAAGTTCAGCCTCATTCTGGGAAGCAATTAAGTCTAGCGAAAACAACCCACCATCCCTCAAGGCGTACGACGTACGTACTGAAAGATCAAGTTCAGCGAGATCGACATCGCCGTTTGACCGCTCATCAGGTGCCAACCACTCAGCGAGCAAATCATTAAACTGCTCACACAGTCCAACCTTTTCAAGCTGAAACCACAGTCTGCAAGTTGGACATGGCTCTTCAGCAGTGCAGGTCGGCGCGTGATCGCGCCCAAATTGCTCTTTGGCCGAATCCAGTGGCTTTTGGTTCACCGCCTTCTGCATCCCCATGGCGTTTTCAAGCACCTTAGCCAAGCCAGTGAAACACACACCTTTCTCATTGAGCTCCAGGGCAAGCTGACTGAGAGAATGTGGATGTTGCATCTTCCGCAAATTGAATTGTTTGATCTGCCGAATCCGGCTTTGTTTGACAACGAATTCAGTGGCAATATCACCAGTCACCATCGGCACACAGCCAATGCCATAGAACATTCGAATAACTCGCTCTCCTCGAGCTTCGAGTAGAGAAAGTCCCGATGTCAGAGCGCTCTTGAGATTCTCTTCACTGGTTTGCTTTTGAACCACTTCTACTTCCACTTTAGGAAAGAGGAAAATAGCTTGCAGCAGGTCGACTGGTCCACGATTAATCTCATTAGCCATGACGTTTCTCCTTTGGTCATGTGTGTTGTGAACAGTTTCTATTGGCCGCTCACTTGCCGTTTCTCTAAAGACGTATAAGCACATTGCTTCTACGCCTTAAAAAGAGCAGGATAACGGTCCTGCTGGCCGATTTGTTTCTGTTGCCACGCGGTTTTCTCCGCGCCAAGTCCATCAGTCCGCCTATTCTCCTGAGGTGATTGAGGCGCGCTCTTGTTTGAGCGCTGTTAGCCGCTGCTGGAGGTCATCGATTTCTTTGTCGATGACCTCCAGGCGATAACGCTGAAGATACTGTGGCGAACCACAGACCTTCACCTCTTTCTCTGAGCCAACTTCGACCCAGTCCTCTTCGCTGCTCCCAAACTCAGCGAAGTCACCTGCGAGAGCCAGCTTTCGAAAGGCAACTTCGACAACCAGGCGCTCAGCCTGCGGCAAGTATTCCTCTTCAAACGGACGAGGTTTCCTGTCAAAACTGGCTCGGTACAAGCCGCCGGAGAGCGGGGAAACCTCGAACCCGAGATTCTGCAGCTTGTCGCGCAGGATTCCAAATGTCTCGGCTGCAGCCGGGACAAATTCGAAGTGTGGATAGCCCAGATCGAAAGATGGACGAAAATCGGCGGCGGTTACGGGGTGAAAGGTGTGGTTGGTCACGATAGTCTCCTGCCACTAAATGCCCTGTGGCGCAGGCGGCACGTAGCCAATTACATAGGTCTAATTCCTTTGAATCTTCGACCGCAGTCAAAGATTCAATAAGAAGCAGGTTCAGAGAACCTGTACGAGAGAAACATAGCATTAGGTTACGACCCCATAATTGCGCTATGTTTTTTGTTTATCCCTCATACACCGAAATGTCTTAGGGATCTATTGGAAGGTGTACTCCTCCCCGTCCGATACTGTGGCCTGCATCGGGATGACAGTCATTGTGATCACAGTCAAATAGATGAACAAAAAGACCTGCTCTATGTATTAGATAGAAACAGGTCTTGTAGTCGGGCCAGCCTTGGCTGGCCCGACAGGAATCTTAGGCGGTGCGTTTCCACACCGTGAACGTGAAGGTGGCCGAAGCAACCTCCTCCTTTGTATATTCGTGCCGATCTTCCAAGCGAGGAAGACCTCTCACCCCCATGGTGAGAAGCGAGTCACCCGCCGCCAGATTGGCGAACGGCGCCTTGTCGGGCACCGGCACGTCGATGCTGTAGCGCGAGCGCATCGCGTCGATCGTCAGCTTGTGTGACGGGTTCAGGCAGCTTTGCAGCGTGCCTTCCGCCGTCGCCTCTGCGACGAGCTCACGCGCTTGGTCAGCGCTGAGCTGACGGAACTCGAGGGTTCCGTCTCCGTCAAACATTGACGGTGCCAGGCCGAAGCCGAAGAATGTGGTGTTCATGTGCTGTACTCCTTGTCAGCGTTTAACTTGAGGTTACGAATGTAACCTCGTCTGTTTCTATAGTAGCATATATTATGCTACATGTCAATGTTCTCACCCCTAAGGATCTACCAAATTGGCAGACCCTAGTAGGGGGCTAATCCACAGTGGGATTAGCCAGTTCTCCTGCGATGCTTGCAGCTTCTCGCAGCAGTCGCTCTTTGAGCGTCTTTTGCTGCTTGCCGCTCGTCCAAGTTGAAGGTTTTTCCTTCAAACGAAGTGTGACGAGGCCTGCGGCGTAACGAAGTTCATAAGTCATGATCTATCTCCTCTTTGATCTGGCATGACAATACAATTTTAAAAAGTTTTGTAAATACATTCTGATAGAAAATATATGAAGTTGTTATTTTGTATTTAAAACATAGGTATTTAAGTTGATATATTTGACTATTTTTGTTAAAATGTTTTAACAAATGTATATAGAACAACTACAGAGTATTGGCCTCACGCAAAACCAGAGTAGTATTTACGGTACTTTGTTAGAGCGCGGAGCTTTATCGGCAAGTAAAATACAACGTCGTGTAAGCATCGACCGTAGCTTAGTATACGTAGTGCTCAACGAACTAATTAGTTTGCAGCTTGTTGTGCGAGACGATACACAGAAAGTAGCTCTTTTCCGTGCTGCCAGTCCAGCAAGCTTATTGGAGCTCGTTCAAAAAAAAGAATCCGCCAGTGAGATAGCTAAAAATGCTTATGATTCTGTATTTCATCAATTACAACAATCATTTGAGATTCAGAATGGTCAGCCTGGTGTACGATTTTATGCTGGAGCTTCGGGACTACAAGCATTCTATGAAAAACTCAATAAAGATCGACCAAAAGAAATTTATCTCGTCCGATCAACACATGTTGAGCAACGTGCTGACATGAACGCGGTTGTTATAAAACAAATAGAAAAACAGATTCAGCTTAGTATTAAGGTCAACGTCATCACTCCAACTTTAGATTCCATAAGAGAACGTATGCCAACAGATCCCGTAGGGTTGATAGAGCGACGAATCATTGATCGATCCGTATTTGAGACAGGTTCACAAATTGTTATTTACAACAACATCGTTGCGCACACCACCTACCGAAACCCAACTGTTACAACCGTAATCGAACACGAAGACATTGCTGGAACTTTGATGGCGATGTTTAGTATTATTTGGAAAAAAACTGCTATAGAAACAAAAGAACACATCAAAAAATACACCAGTTAAGATTTAGTTACTAGACCCAACTCTTTCTTCCCCTCCGCCCCAATCTGCGCTACCATACCTCTATTATCTATCGCTAAGTTTCTTTTCTATGATCAAAGTATTTGGACACCTCTCCCCTGACACTGACTGTACTGGTAGCGCTATCGTTTATGCGTGGTACTTGTCGGAGCGGACAGGGAAAGAAGCGACGCCATACGTGCTTGGGGAACTTAACAAAGAAACCGCGTTTGTGCTTAGTCGCTGGGGGGTGTCGACACCCGCCCTCCTTGAGTCAGTTACGGCTGGAGAGGACGTGGTAATTGTCGACACCAACAACCCACAGGAGTTGTTCTCGAACATCAACGACACCAACGTTATCGAGATTATCGACCACCACAAACTAGTCGGCGGTATCACCACTACTGAACCTCCAACCGTGACCATGCGCCCACTAGCGTCGACGGCGAGTGTCATCTACGGCTTGATGGGTGACATCGAGCTACCTGAGCACATCGCGGGGATTTTGCTGTCTTGTATCCTCTCTGACACGCTCGAGTTCCGGAGTCCAACCACCACCCCACATGACGTAGATATTGCCCAGAAACTGGCCGCCCAACTGGGGATTACAATGGCTGATTATGCGGCAGAACTATTTGCAGCCAAGAGCGACATCAGTGACTTTACCGACAGCGGGCTGGTCAAGCTCGACAGCAAGAAATACGGGATTGGTGATATGAATTTCCGGGTATCGGTGATCGAGACAACCGATGTTCAAACTGTGCTGGATCGCAAAGCCGGTATCGTAGACGCTATCGAAGCCATCAAAGCCGCTGAAAGCGACGTGGACGAAGTCCTATTCTTTGCGATTGATATCCTGAACGAAGCCGCTACCGTGTTTACCTACAACGATGAAGTGAAGCGAATCATCGAGCAATCATTTGCAGTAACGGTAGAAGCAGACACTGAGACCCTACCAGGGATCGTGTCGCGCAAAAAGCAGATCCTGCCGATGCTCAAAGTATAACGAGAACAGCAATTGTGTGTATAGCGCCACTGGGGTCACACCCGAGTGGCGCTATACTGACGTGTATACACATCGATAATTATTACTATGAAACTACCTTATACATTTTTCCTGTTTCCGCTCGCACTCTCACTCGCTTTATCTGGGAGTGTGCTAGCGCAAGAAGCAGACACCCCAGTGGCTGCCGCTGAAGAAACGTCTACCACCCCCAGTGAATCAGACCGGGAAGCAGCTCGCGCCACCATTGAGGCAGATCGGGAAGCAGCCCAAGAAAACCGGGCGCAAATGCAGGCCCAGCGGGAAGCCACTCGAACTGAAGCCGTCGACACCCGTGAAGATAGACGCGCAGAGGTAGAAACCCAACGAGAAGAGCGACGAGCAGCTCTGAGCGAACGCGCATCAGAAAGAATCACCAACCTCGCGGCCAACGTCAGCAACCGCATGGATGCGGCTGCCGCCCGGATGCAGGACATCGTCGGTCGCCTAGACAGCCGCATCGACAAACTAGCCGCGGCTGGACTAGATACCACCGAGGCTAGAGCGGCGCTCGCATCGGCCCAACTGTCCATCAACACCGCTGTTAATACCCTGGCGACCATCGACGCTACGGTTCAAGCCGCGGTGAGTTCAGAAGACCCACGAGCCAGCTGGACATCGGTCAGGGTGACATTTACAAACGTCCGCGCAGAACTAACTACCGCCCACACCGAAATCAAAGCCTCCGTCCAGGCCCTCAAAGACGCCGCTCGGGCCATTGAGAGCAGTCGGGCTGTGACCCCGACCGCAACTGAGGAACCAGACGTTATCAGAGCAACAACCGAATAAGCAACATACTATGGAACCTGATACAAAAAACCCCAACACCGCACCTGACCTGTCCCACGAAGAAATGAAGATGCCAGAAAACAGTACCAAATCAATCCGTCCACCAGAACGTCCTCAAACACCAGTCAACGGCATTATTATTTTTATCCTCGCCCTGCTGCTCATTGGTATTCTGGGAGGTATGTACTACTGGTTTAGCCAACTCACGGCCAATACGGCACCGGTGCCAACCGTTGAACGCCCAACCAGTGAAGAGAACAACGAACCAGAAAGCACCACTGCTGAGGCTGCCGTCGAGACTCAAGCCGCCCTGAGTACTTCAGACGAGATTGCCTCAATTGAAGCTGACGTGCTTGCGACCGACCTCGATTCACTCGACGCTGAGCTTATCGCCATTGACGCTGAATTAGACGCTGCTTTGACTGAATCGTTCTAACGCTGCCCTAGTCGGACAGAACCCGCCACTTGGCGGGTTTTTGGTACCTTGCAAAATCCCGGGAGTTCGGTAGGCTACTGCCACTATGTCACATTCACACAACACTAACTGGAAAGAAGCGTTTACCATCGAAGAACTACCCGATTCTCAGGTCAAAATCACCGGCGAGCTATCATACGCTGAACTAGCCAGTGAGCGTAACGCGGCGCTGGTTGCCCTGGGTAAAAACGTGGAGCTAGATGGGTTCCGCAAAGGACATGTGCCCACCCCAATCCTCGAGAAACACATCGGCACCATGAACATCCTCAGTGAGATGGCTGAGCGAGCTATCGCCCACTCGTATCCACACATCCTCGCTGCCTTTGAGATTGATGCCATCGGTCACCCCCACATCGAGGTCACCAAAATCGCCCCCGAAAACCCGCTGGCGTTTACCGCTACGGTTGCTGTCGTACCAACATTCAAACTGCCTGACTACGAATCAATCGCCAAAGAAATCAATCTAGCCAAGCCAACCGACGAGGTAACTAATGCCGAGGTAGACGCAAAAGTACAAGAGATTCAAAAATCAAAACGAGCGTACGACCGGATGCAGGAACTGTCACAGCAGCAGCCAGCTGCAGGGGAAGCCAAAGCATCAATGGAGGAAGTCCAGGCCAAGGTGGAGAAAGACACCGACGCTCCCCTACCAGAGCTGACCGACGAGTACGTCAAAACCCTCGGCCAGCCGGGTCAATTTGAAGATGTCGCTGGATTCAAAACTGGCCTGCGCGAACACCTCACCGCTGAGAAGAAGCAACACAACGCTGCTAAACACCGCGCTGATATCACTGACGCTATCATCAAGAAAACCGACATCACCCTACCGCAAATCCTCATCGACTCTGAGATCAACCAGATGTTCGCCCAGATGGAAGACGACCTCAAGCGTTCAGAACTTAAAATGGACGACTACCTGACCCACATCAAAAAAACCAAAGAAGACCTCGCGACTGAGTGGAAACCGGCGGCGCAGATGCGAGCACAGTTGCAACTTATCCTCAACGAAATCGCTAAGGACAAGGAAATTAGCCCCGACGAGGCTGAGGTAGCCAACCAAACCGCCGCCCTCAAAACCAAATTCAAAGACGCTGATGAACACCGCGTCAAGCTATACGTCACCTCCATGCTCCAAAACGAAAGCGTGATGAAGCACCTAGAACAAATCTAGAAGACCACACAGGGAACAGCTGCACCGATACTGGGCCGCTGTTTTCTTTATCCTAAATCTGCTACCATGCACTTAGCGCCATTGGCGCGCTCCGAATAACTGAAATTAGAATTTACTTATGAAAAAAGAAACCCTCCCAATCAAAAACTACCTCGTCCCGATGGTGATCGAGAAAACCGCTGGTGGCGAACGGTCGTTTGACATCTTTTCTCGACTGCTCAAAGAACGAATTATCTTTGTCTCAGGCGAAGTCCGCGATGAGATGGCCAACCTCATCGTAGCCCAACTGTTGTTCCTCGAAGCCGAAGACCAGAAAAAAGACATCACCCTGTACGTCAACTCACCCGGTGGGAGTGTGTCGGCTGGCCTGTCGATCATCGACACCATGCACCACATCAAACCAGACGTCGCGACCGTTTGTATGGGTATGGCGGCGTCCATGGGGTCGCTGATCCTCACACAAGGCGCCAAAGGCAAGCGATTCATCCTCCCCAACGCTGAAGTGATGATCCACCAACCATCGGGCGGTGCGTATGGCCAAGCGTCCGACATCGAGATTACTTCAAGGCATATCATCAAAATGCGCGAGCGTCTCAACCAAATGATGGCGAAGGCCACCGGCCAAAAGCTCGACAAAATTGCTAAAGATATGGATCGCGATTTCTTCATGGACGCTGAAGAAGCCAAGAAATACGGGATTGTTGACAAGGTGTACAAATAAACTAACCGGCTCCAAAGAGTCACCCGTAGCAAAACACAATCGGCGCAAAGCGCCGATTGTGTTTTACAAACCCCACATAATCCAGTACAGTTTGTAAATACCAACCTGACCGATATACTAGATTTAGAAAAGCTGCTTATGCCACCACTGATGTTTGCCCTTGCGCTCGGTGGCGCGTTGTTACTGGGAGTCGTTGCGGGCTACGTATTTCGATACCTACACGCCCTCTCACAGAAAAATTCGATTGAACTAGAGATCAAAGAACGAGCCCTAGAAGCCGAGGAAAAAGCACACACAGTCATTGAGCGCGCTGAAACCAAAGCCGACAAAATCGAACAGGACGCAAAAACCGACCGCAAAGAAAAAGAAGATAAATTGAACCAAAAAGAATCACGCCTCGACAAACGTGAGGAGTTGCTCGACGAGCGTCAGATTGACGCGGATTCGCAAAGAGAAGCGCTCGAAGCAAAAATAATCGAGATCAAAACCATCAAAACTCGCCTCGACCAACACGTCGAGGAAGCCGACCAGAAACTAGCCATAATCGCTGGGCTAACTAAAGACGAGGCAACTGAACAAGTATTCCTCAAAGCCACAGTCGAACGGGCCGAGGACTTGCGGGCTCGGATTGAGAAAATCGAACGGGCCGGGGACGAGGTGTATGAAGCCAAGGCCAGCAACTTGCTGCTCGCAGCAATCCACCGCGTTGGAAACACCATCTCCCCCAACCTCATGACCGCCCACGTCGAGTTACAGTCAGATGAGCAGAAAGGCAAGATCATCGGGAAAGAAGGCCGCAACGTGCGCGCGTTTGAGCGGGCCACTGGCGTCGACGTACTCGTTGACGAGTCACCAGGCTATATCGTGCTGTCTTCGTTTGACCCCGTCCGGCGCGAGATTGCGCGCGTGGCGCTTGAGGAACTACTCAAAGACGGCCGTATCCAACCAGCCAAAATCGAAGAAGTAGTAGCCGAAGCGAGGGCACAAGTCGCCAAGACAGTAAAAGCCATGGGCGAAAAAGCTGCCTATGACGCCAACGTACCCAACCTGGCACCAGAGCTGATTACCATCCTGGGGCGTCTGCATTTCCGAACTAGTTACGGGCAAAACGTGCTGTACCACTCGGTCGAGATGGCCAACATCGCAGGGATCATTGCGGTCGAGATCGGTGCGAACGAGGCCGTCGCTCGCGCTGGCGCTCTCCTACACGACATTGGCAAGTGCGTCAGTCACGAAGTCGCTGGTACCCACGTTGAGATCGGGATCCGGATCCTCCAGAAATACAACGTAGCCCAAGACATCATCCTCGCCATGCGGGCTCACCACGAGGAGTACCCATACGAAACCCCCGAGAGCATCATCGTCCAGGTGGCTGACAGTATCAGCGGCTCTCGTCCTGGCGCTCGCCGTGACTCGATGGAGAACTACGTGAAGCGTCTGACCGAACTCGAGAACATCGCCAAAAACCTCGTTGGGGTGGAGCGCGCGTTTGCCATCGCGGCCGGGCGCGAGATCCGCGTTATCGTCAACCCAACTCAACTCAACGAATACGAAACCAATGCCCTGGCGCGAACGATTGCAACTACCATTGAAACCCAACTACGCTACCCCGGCGAGATCAAGGTTCACGTCATCCGTGAAACCCGTGTCGTCAGTTACGCGCGCTAACAAATTCTCGTAAAATACTACAACACACATTTATACCTGCTGGCCAATTGCATTGCAGCTATACGTTGCTATATAATGCTGTCATAGCCAATGAATGGCGAATGCGAGCAATCACACTCGCCTTACAATTAAATTCCAATTCCTATGAACAAAGCAGACCTCATCAACAAAGTACACGAAGTACTAGACACTACCAAAGTTGAAGCTGAACGAGTTGTCGACACTGTGTTCGATACCATCACCGCTACTATGAAAGACGGTGACCAAGTTTCAATCGCCGGGTTTGGTATCTTTGAAGGAAAGATGAAAGCCGCTGGAACAGCGCGCAACCCACGAACTGGAGAATCAGTTCAGGTACCAGCCAAACGAGTACCAAAATTCCGCGCAGCCAAGGGACTCAAAGACACCGTAAAGTAAGCGGCAATAAGTAGAACAAACCAAACGGCACCTGAGGGTGCCGTTTGGTTTGTTCTATACGCACACTATCGCCTAGTGACGACAACTACATCCATGCTATAATTATTGGGTAGTGGAGGTAAAACACTATATATGTGGAGATACATATAGAGACTTACAACTACTATTTCCCATCACAATTGTAAGAGCCCCTCAGCCGGGGGCTTTTACTGTGCGAATGGATTTTGATTACTAGATTACCACTTTGGAGTAAGAGAAATTATTTAGTTCTCCTTCAATGTCAGCATACGTTTTACCTGCCAGCACACCACCAGCGATAAAGGTTTCTTGGGTAATATCCGCGAGGCAGAAATCGGGCATTTGAAAAGCGTCTTTCTTGGCTTCGCTATCGAATTCAAAATCAACTAAAACTAACCCCGCTAATTCCCCTTCAAACACGTCAAACTCAGCCGTGTGGCCCTCATGCTCGAAAAAGTACCGCATCTTCTCTACCCTACGCGATCTAGTGGCAGCAAAGCTTTCGAACTCGATTTGATTCAGTGCAATCGTTGTTTCTGTTTGCTTTGACGCATCCCCGTCTTCTACTGGAGTCTTTCTGGTTAGTTCGTATTTGTCGCCACTTTGTCTGATTCTCAAATCAAAATGATCAGTTCCATTATCGACGTAGAGATCAATGATTTTCTTGGATGAGCAGTCTTGCAAATGAGCTGGTAACGACTTGGCGAGGTACGTGAGTTCTAATTCAATCATGGAATTATGGTTACTTTTTTAATAGTTGCCACGATGCGTTATCGCCGACTCTGGATACAGATAATGTAGCAAATGCGTTGGCAAACAACAATTACTGCGTATGGGTACAAACACCCTAATCCCGCAGAATAGCGGGTATTCTGCGGGATTAGGGTGTTTTATTTGGGCGGGTGAGAGGAATCGTCCTGACGGTCACTACGTTATTTATTTCCTTTCAGTCATAACTAACGTGTGCCGCGGGACACACCTCACTTGTTCGCAGGCTCACAGCGCTCCGGCGTTCGATTCCCTCCGTAAGCAAAACTTTTTGCTTACTCCACCCGCCCACGAAAAAAGACCCTCTGGGGTCTCTTTTCTTTGTGCGGGTGGAGGGAATCGAACCCTCACATTCAGCTTGGAAGGCTGACATTCTACCACTAAATTACACCCGCAACTGAGTAGAAAGATGTTCACGTGGGCCTGCGTCAGTCTAACGTGCGCAGTGGTCGCAAATGAGAATCACCGACCACTGCTCGAGATAACAACTTGATGCTCTCCTCAATGCGACGAGATAATAACACACCGTAGTCTTTTTTGCCATTGCTTTTAATTCTGACGTGCGCCGTTCCATGTGGCAGCCGACCTCTTTTCATCGCAGCTGTTTTTACTCGGGTATCGATTTGCGTCTTGCCGAATTGTGTCAATGGAATACCTGTACAGGCTGACCAATAGTCCTTGGCCACCCGCTCGTCAACATCTACGTAGATATGGATAGCTATTGTTAGGTGGCCAGCAGTTACCCCGTATATTTCGTATAACCACACAATAAATAATTGAATGAGTTCTGGATCTGAATTTGCGACACCAACGTTGTTATTTTTCTCACCCTCGCCCATGTATAGCGCCAACCCCATAAATAGTACCGAAGTATCGCAACGAGAAAAATCAGAGGCCGCTAAAGCGGCTGCCTGGGTGTACGATCGTTCCTTTTGTTTTTGTTTTGATTCGATAGCTCTACTCAGGGCATAGCCAATCCTTTTTTCTACTTCTGCATTAGCTGTAAAAGGAATGTGTTTCAACCAGCGACTCAGAGTACTCTTAGCTACTGGTACTTTTTCTTGAATCATGGCTAAAGAATACCCTTGCTCACGCAAAATAATTGCTTGCTCAATATACGAATACCTGTACACCTTTTAAGTGTAGCACAGATTATGTATTGGTGTCTCATAATATCCTAATACCTACAGTGATTTGCTATACTGCACCCATATGCCTACACCATCCACCATTGATAAACTAGAAGGAGAGATTCATAGACTGACTGAGGCTAGTAGCCATGTTACTGAGCACGCTCGGGGGTTGCGTAACTCTACCTTTGCTCGGTTTCCGATTATTTTTACCTTGCTGACCACGTTTGGTTTGGTGGCGACACTCTATGGGTTCGAGAAAGTGATTGACCGGATTGATTTTTTTACGGCCTATCCAGAGGTACTCTTGCTGATTGGTCTGGTGACGCTGGCTGGTACTGGTACGCTGTACAAGAAACTCCGCTAGGACGGATGCTATACTTTTGCTATGTCTTTTCTTACCGATACTTTGGTCGCTGTGCTGACCGTTTATATTTCTTTTACCAACACGTTTGCGGTTGCGGTCACCGACTGGTTTACCCCGGCCCCATCCGAGCAGTTTGTAGCAATCGAGCCGGTGACCCAAACGGATGAAAAGCTGACAACACTACCATCGAGGTTCTCCTCTATCCCTGACTTGCTGCGACAAAGTGTCCAGTACCAACAAGCAACCGTCATTGGGGCAGACGGATTGTCGGCCCCAACGGTGACCGACCCGATTGAGGCAATTGTAAATATTTTTTGTACCTTCCGCAGTAGTGATTCGATCAAAACCACCACCGGTACCGGGTTTTTTATTGACGCTGACGGGGTGATTATGACCAATGCGCACGTGGCGCAGTTTTTGTTGCTCGCTGAGGCTGAACGCACTGGTGACGCTGAGTGCATCGTTCGCGGGGGTAATCCAGCCAGCCCTTTGTACACCGCAGCGCTACTCTACATACCCCCAGCCTGGGTGCTCGAGAACGCCGCTGTACTCAACGACGAGCAGCCGATGGGCACCGGCGAGCGTGACTACGCGCTGCTTTACGTCGATGGAACTGTGAACAACCAGCCACTGCCGGCCACCTTCCCCGCCTTACCGTTCTCAAGTGAACTACTCTCTACCCGCATCCGTAACGCGGACATCGTCGTAGCCGGCTACCCCGCTGGTGACCTGCTCGCTCGCGGGTCGTTGGTTGATCTGATCCCGCGCTCGGCTGACACGAGCATTTCTGAGCTGTTTACCTTTGGTTCCAACCGGGCAGATGTGTTTTCTATTCGTGGCAGTGTCGTAGGTGCGCAAGGGGCGTCTGGCGGACCAGTACTCAACGCAGCGGGTGAAGTCATCGGTATGATTGCCACCCGCGGAGATGATGCAGTTGACGGGGCGGGTAGTCTGCGCGCCATCACCCTGTCACACGTGCACCGGACGATGCTACAGGAAACGGGGTTTAGTTTAGCTGAGAACCTCGACGGGAACTTGGCCCTGCGCTCCCAGGTGTTTGCCGACACACTCACTCCGTTTTTGTTGTCAATTCTGCAGACGGCTGAGTAACTAGTTGCAGACAGGCAAAGAGCGGCGCCAGCAGGCGCCGCTCTTTGCCTGTCTTTTGACCACCAACTAACTAACAGTCTTGGTGTAGATAGTCTGGGTTGGGTAGGCGAACTCAATCCCCCGTTCAACAAACTCTTTCATCAGGGTAAAGTTGAACGTCTGCTGGGCATCAAGGAAATCAACATATTCTGAAGATTCAATAAAATACACCACCTCAAACAACAGTGCCGAGTCGGCAAACGTCGTGAAATGCACTCGATCGAGGTGACAGTTAGTGATATCAGAAAAAATCTGTTCAACTATCCCTGCTACCATTTGGACCTTCTCTTGTGGTGTTTCGTAC
>Ga0306872_100262_pt1 | contig 22093 bp, 29 predicted proteins | sample AntRauMeHopE1498_FD_190455 | JGI IMG/M metagenome (GOLD analysis project Ga0306872, IMG submission 190455) | Saline lake microbial communities from Rauer Islands, Antarctica - Metagenome Hop E1 #498 (v2) (version 2) | ecosystem: Environmental > Aquatic > Non-marine Saline and Alkaline > Saline ...
TCAGACCTGTTGGTCTTAATTTGTAATGTGAGGTGTGCGTTACTGCCGACCTCATCTACAATTTTATCAGGTTTTCTACTTTTTGAGAGAGTTTATCCCCACCTGTGGATTACGGACAAGGCTTCCTCTATTAAACCTGACTTCCCTCCTTGCACGTATTTCACGAGTTATTTCCTCTCTCACTGCTTCAACAGAAGGAAATATTTCTCTATAGACAGCTTCTGCCAATTCATTATTTTTAATATTTTTATTATTCATACCAATTTCAGTGTAACAAAGTTTTTTTATTTTAAGATTTAGTTGTCCACTGTAAATCAAAAAACTACCGGTCGCGGCGGTAGCCTTTTGAGAGAGTAGATATTTTCTACTCCTACTTCGATAATACCTAGCCCTCGCAACTTTGACAAGAGCTCTCGACCGCCCGGTGTATCACAACTTTTCTCCTGAAGAGATAACCTCGATCCTGAAGAGATAACCTCGATCCTGCATCTCAAAATAATACTTGGCATCTTTCTCAGACATTATATCTATAAGCTTCTCATCTCCGTTGGGGAGAACACAGACAACTTGCGACATTTCCTGCTCTTTAAACCAATCTAATGTTTGTTTACTCATTTTCGTAGGCTGTGTTTAATTCGTCTGCGACTCTATTAAAGAGTAGTTTTGTGTGGTGAGCACTGTCCGACTTTATTGTAAATTGAGTTTCTCCTATTGGAGTTATATGAACCTCACAAAATTTATTTCGCAGCCTTGCGAGAGCTTCATCTGTTTTTGGGTGATTTGTATTACTTTTCATATACACCAGATTAACACGAATCTACACTTTTTTGCGAAAAAATACATCTACCAGTGTGGAGAACGGGCAAAGGGTGATATAATTGTGTATATGTATACTGTAAACCAAATCTTCCAGTCGGCATTACGTCCTTTCTCAGGAACGAGTGCAAACAGCTTCGTAGACCCAAACGGCATTGTGGCAGATGCAGTAAGGAGAGTGTCTTCGGAAGTGGATCTTATTGAAAGTAAACGCACAGCACCTCTTTTACCGGCTCTGTACACAGGAGACAATATGTATCTTCGCCCAAGTGACGCTGACACAATTTTGGATATTTACCCTCCGTCTGGCCGGAACAGCAATGAGATGGCTGACTTCTCTCGGACGGATCCGATGTCTATTAGTCGAGACGTCTCGCTACAGAACGCAAACTTTCTTACAGAGTATCGAAGCGGGGTAGCCCTACTCCGGGTACAACCGGGTTACTTTAACGACTCACCGATCGTACTTAATCACTGCGACTCTTTGACCGAGAATGGCTCTATAACAGCTAGCTCTGATGCAAGTAATTTGGCTTTGAACACCGTCTTTTATTTGAACGGGACAGCTTCAATCGATTTCAATATCACTGCAGGTAATGGTAATGCTTTGATCACCATCTTAGCGATGGACGCTGTAGACATTTCAACCCTCACTCGAGATGGGACTTTCACCGTAGGTATTTTTATTCCTGCAAATCTAGTTGGGAAAATCACAAGTCTGACTTATCGAGTAGGGACAAGCAATTTGAACTACTATGAAATGGTGGCTACAACAAACTCATTTGGTGGAGCTTTCACTGAAGGATTTAATATTGCTCGATTCGAAAAACGAGGAGCATCTCAAGTAGGAACTGTTGATGAAACAGCTATTACTTATATGCAAGCTGACATCATTCACACACTGGCTGATAGTGAAGTTGCTGTAGGTGTGAAGCTGGATACTTTCATGGCCTCAAAAGGGGTCGGTTATACAATCAGTTACTATAGCAAGTACAACTTTAAGAGTGTTGATACAAATGCCTTGATAGAAGAACCAAATTCACCAACTTTAGCTGATCATGTAATTGTAGAAAAGGACGCTTTTGATCTGGTTGTCGCTGAGTGTAGAAAGATTATGGATATGGAGCTTCGGGGAGAAACTGGAGGAGCTGTGTACAAGCAAGCAGAACGTGATCTAAACGGTGTGTGGGGAGATTTCTCGAAGTCAGGTACAGGTATGTACGAAAACTACAGAATTAAATTCCCAAGCGAACGTAAAGCAGTTATAACTCAATACGAGAATCATCCTTATGAGTGAAATTAAAGATTTTATTGCAACATACAGTGGCTATACGAACCGCTTAGAAGTCACTAACACACCTGACCCATCCTTCTTGGTAGCAGGTAGTCAGAACGTGCTGCTTGATTGGCAAAATAGTCTCTCCTCAAGAAGAGGTTTTACAATTCTAGGAACAGCAGGATCTGCTGGAGGAGTTAAAGGAGAATTTACTTGGCGTACAAGCCGAGGGGATTTTTATACAGGGAGACAGATTGGACTTACGCTGCAAGTAAAGCGAACTGATGCAGAGGGAGTTGTTTCTTGGGCGACTATACATAACAGCTCTGGAGGAGATGAGTTCAGCGCTGAGTTGGCGACTTTCGATACTGTCTTTGATGATACAAACAAGATTGATCGTCTTGTATTCGCAGCAGGGAATGTCAAATTTTTTACTTGGGCAGGAGCAACTGCTTCAATTGTTTCTAGTACCGCAACAACTATTGTGACTAATCGAGATCTTGGTGCAGCTGGTTTTCCAGCAACCGGAGATGTCGTTATTAACGGAACTACTTACAGTTACACGGGGATTACCACTAACACGTTTACAGGAGTCTCAGATGATCCAACAGGAGAAGATGTCGATTCTTTTATCAACTCACCTGTAACAGCTACAGCTATTGCTAGTATCCCTGCAAACTTTACTTGTGACTATATCGGAGTGCAGCGGAACCAAGTCTTTTTAAATAGTAAAACAAGTCGGATTGTTTTAGTTTCTAGTGCGGTTGATTACACAGACTTCGTAACTTCAACAGCTGTTGGTGGGGCTCGAGAACTAACTTTGGACGACAACGGAGCAGGATTCTTATCCTCAAAACAATCGATGGTTATCTTTGGGCAAGAGAACTCAATCTTCAACATCACCAAAACTATTTCTGCAGACAACCTCAAGGAATACTGGGAAGTTGAGAGACTGGCTACATCACCTCGACAGGGGCTCATTTCTCCATTAGCAAAGATCCGAGTAAAAAATGCTCTAATGTTTATCACTAGAGAAAAAACCTTAGACACAGTTGAGTTCGTAGAGAACATCTCGGATGAACAGTCAGTACCGATTTCGGATCTGGTAAAAAATGACTTCGACCGTTTTGATTTTACTGGAGCAAGTATTGCGTACTGGGAGCGCAACATCATCGTCTGCATCCCTGCTGAGAACCTAATGTACATTTACGACCTTCAACGAAAGCTTTGGCAGGCTCCTATCACTTGGTCGGGAGCGACTATCGCTATGTGTTCAGTAGATGAAAATGGAGATCTTATTGGGCACGACGCATTTAACGATAGTAGTTTTGTTCTCTTTTCAGGAACGTCTGATAATGGAGAAGCTGTTGAGAGTAAAGCAGTCTTTGCCTACAATTCTTACGGCGATCGATTCGGTTTAAAACGAATGACAAAGTATTCTCAAGACGGGTATATCTCACCTAACGGTGTACTCAAGAGAGCTCTTCAGTTTGATTACCGGGGAGCGAGGGGGACTTACGAAAAAGAATTTGAAGGAATCTCTGATTTTGTGTACAACGATCCAGATTCAGGAGGGTTTGGTAAAGCTCCGCTTGGAAAAAGAACTCTCTCAGGATCTTCTATGCTGTTTGCAGAAGAGTTGAGACGATTCCGGTACGCTGACTCCTTCCCACCAAAAGAGTTCTATGAACTCCTTGTCTCGTATGAAATGAGAACTTTGAACGGGCAGTGGAGTCTGGTGTCTCACGGAAGTGACGTTAGAGCAACCAATAGCCGAGCTAACGATATTACAAGAACCACATAAGCTTGTGGTATAATGAGCATAATATGACCACTAAATACGTACAGTCTAAACGAGCGATTCTACAGGGTTCAATCAATGACTCGACCACAACCTGTACACTAACTGGTTTCCTAGATCTTTCAGGGAATCCAATTGTTCAAGCAGACATCGGAGAAACTGGCTTTGGAACATTTGAACCAAACACAGATCGGGAAGAAGCTGTGTCGTTTACTATTGGTAGCAATACTGCAGGAGTAGCAGTTTTAACGCTAACTCGAGGACTCCTTGGAAAAGCTCCATACGGAGCAGGAGGAACAGCCTTTGCTCATAACTCTGGTACTGAGTTTGTGATGTCAAACAACCCGAGTTTGTTTGACAAAATGACAGCGAAGGATAACAATGAAGTCGTTACCGGATCTTGGGAGTTCCCAGCTCCGACAGCTGATCAAAGTCCAGCCACAAAACTTTTCGTAGAAGAGCTGGTAAACGGGGGAACTGTTTCTGTGAACCGAACAGTGGTTGCAGCCACAGCAGGAGTAACTGTTGCAAGGGGTGATCTTGTTTATTTTGATAAAAGTGATGGTGAGTGGAAAAAAACTGCCGGAGCAACCGCTAATACACTTTGGGGAACCATCATTGGTATTGCTCAAGGAGCTGGTGTAGACGGAGGAGGGGTTGCTGGAGGAGTTTTGATCAGCGGTCTTGATACAACAAAAACAGGACTTACGGCTAATGCTCCACTATTTGCTGGCGATACAGCAGGATCTATCTCTGCAACATCGGGAACCTTCAAGAAATATCTTGGTATTGCAAAAAGTGCTACTGAGATTTACTTCCAAGGAAATGCTGACTGGGCAAGCAAGATTGTCACAAGTGAAACTTCGTCAGCTACACCTACGATTAATTCTGACGTATCAAGAGTGCATCGAATGACTGCTCAAGCGGTAGACATTACCAGTATGACAACAAACCTGACTGGAGATCCAGATCTCTGGGAGCTTTTGGTAGTAGAGATTTCTGCTACAGCAGCTGGAGATAGAGCTATCGTTTGGGGAGCATCGTTTTCAGATGGAGATATCTACAACCTTCCTACCAACGTCACAGTGAGTACGACTTTAAAAATATTCTTTAACTGGAATGGAGCGACTTGGTCAGTAATTGGATTCGCATAATATGTTTAGAGTCCTCTGTATTGCTGGAGGAGGTGCGGCTACCGGCGGAGGCGGGGGAGCTGGAGGTTTTCGTGATGAAGATGATGTTCAGTTAGTTGATTTCAAAGAGTACGAAGTAGTTGTTGGTGAAGGCGGCACTAACAGTAATGGAGCAGACACCTACATCGCAAAAGTAAACAGTGTAATTGAGACTCCTGTTTTTTCTATTGGTATACCTAACACCAGCGACTCTGAAGTGGCTGATGTTTCATCTATGCTTAATCCAGTAGGGGAAGTTTGGGTAGAAATAAATGTTTCTGGTACACGAGAGCGAGATCGTGATGGAACATTCGTTTCAATAAAAGGACAAAGTATGGGTATTGCTTGGGACGGAACATATCACTTTAATGTGACCTCTTTATTGAGTGGTGAATCTAGTGTTACTTTAGCAAATAACAACAACAGTTGTAGTGCTACCGTTACATTCAAGTTTTCAACTGGTTATGATTTATTTTCTGTTGGGGGAGGATTAGGTCCTGATAGAGATAGTGACGGTGGCGGATTTACTGGGAAGATGGGAGGTTCTGGTGGCGGTGGAGGCCCGGCTCAGAGTAATGAAAGTGGTGGTGGTGGCGGGCCTCGTGTACCCGGGCAAGGTTTTGTAGGTGGTAGTGGAATAAACTCTAAAGGAACAAACCCGAGGCGTGATGACGGTGGTGGTGGTGGAGGTGGTGCAAGTCAGGCTGGTCAAAGCGCCAGTAACGGAGGAGCTGATGGGGGTGATGGAGAGTTCTCTGACATCACAGGCACTAACCTTCGTTATGCTGGTGGTGGAGCAGGAGAAGGTGGAGGTAGTTCCCCCGGAGCTGGACATGATAGACCGGGAGGTGGAGGAACAATGGCAGGAGGTGTTACATCTGGTCAAGATGGTATTATGGTTATCAGGTACACTAGAGCAGATGTAACACACACTTATGTTGGAGGAACAATTACTGATGTTGGTGGCGACCGAATTCATACCTTTACTAGCTCAGGAATCCTGTCACCCTTTTTACCACCACTAGGGGCAGCTAGCCTTGTAAGCAAATAATATATGGCCAGAAATCAAGCAGCATTCGATCAATTAGAAAAAATCAAAGGAACCTTGATTGGCATTCGTGACTCTCAAGCTCTTAAAGATGTAGAGGCAGATAGCGATGTGGCTAAAGGACTAGCTGGAGTCTTTGGTGGAGTGTCAGATGTTTTGACACAAAACAGTAAGGGAATTGCTTCTTCGAACAGTGCTCGTAACGCTGTAACAAACGGAGAGCAAGTGGTAAACACTAGAGGCAATTCTGCTCTGGATGCAATGAGTAAACTTCGACAAGAAAACGCAAAATTACAAAGTGCGTTTGAAGCGGAGAAGTCTACTCGTGAAGGCTTAGAGTCTGACAAATCAATTGGTGATCAAAAAACCAATCAAGAACTTTTAGATATTATTGCTGGACTACAGTCGGGTAACACTACTACGGGGACAACTGCAGGAACAGGTGCCGGTACAGGAGGTGGAGGAGCTGGGGGTACCGCTCCAGACGGTGCTACAACTGATGCTGACGGAAATGTTGGGGGGATCGATACTGAAGGGGATGCAGTGGCTCAAGCTTTGTTTGAAGACTTCAACAACCAACAATCTATCATGCAGGAGCAACTTTCAGCTTTAGCTGCTTTTGTTGATGCGGAAGATGATGATGTTCAGTCAAGCCTTAGAAACATCCAAGCGACTGCTGATCTACAGTCAAAGCGTGTAGCAAAAGAAAACGAACGACTCGCTCAAGCGTCTCAAGTTGCTGGGATTGTAGCTGGCCGAGGAATGTACTCACCTTACGAACACGAAGGGATTATTTCGGAAGTTATTCAAGATGGTCTTGACCGGATCACGCAGATTGAACTTACTGCACAGGATGCAAAACTCGAAGCTAAAAAGGCTCACCGAGAATTTAGATATGAAGCGTTCGTGCAATCTACAGAGATGGTATCTGCTCTTTCTGAGCTGAAGAGGCAAACTATCGTAGATATTGGAAAACGACTACAGGAAGTTGAAGCTGCTGAGCGAGAGAAAATGACATTTGATCAAGAGCAACAAGATCGAACCTCATTTATCTTGGCTGCTGAACTTGCAGACGCTACTCCAGAAGAAATACGGGCAGCTGCTCTGGCTAACGGAGTAGATGCTGGTGCTCTTATGAGAACTGTTGCTGACTACAAGCAAGAACAAGATATGAACAACTTAGATCGACAAGTGGCTGAAGAGAGCATCTTATCTTCACAACAGTCACGCCGACTAGCTCAAGCTCGATTTAATAACGAGCAAGCTGATCGAGCTGCATCTGGGGAAAATGAGGATCAAACTGAGCCAATGTCTGCTGACACTATCAAGAAGTTTACTGAACTCTACAATCTTGGGGATGTGGGTGATAAACAAACAATATCTGCAATCCCTCCTTACTGGAGTGAAGAAGACTTGATGGCGTTCATGCAGGATAATCCGGAGACTGATCCAGACGACCTTAAGAGTGAGATGAAGATTTGGGAAGCAAAACAAATTGTAAATCAACTTCCTGAAGACCAACAGGCAGACTTTATTGAAAGCACTCTTCAGGAAGAGGGGCGTGACTTCCCAACCGTTTCACAAAAAGTAAAAAATCTAGTGACGGGAGATCATAAGCAATTCGTTAAAGCTGCTAAGGATGCAGGTTTGACGGACTGGTACGACTGGTTCGGTTTGAAGGATGAAGTGAAGACTTGGATTAATACTCCAGCAGCTGAAGGTGAGATACAGAGGTTGTACGATTTAGGTTACGCTCCGAACAAGATCCAACAAGAACTATTGTCACTATATGGAAAACAAAAAGACTAACTACAAATTCCAGACTGGAAGTGGCCAAGTGCTTTGGCGTCGAAGTTCCACTCTACCGTTTGATCGAGAGAAGCAAGATGAAGAGGAGAAGCCGAGCATCTTCAAACTCGCTAGAGAGAACTACAATAAACGTCGAGACGCAGCTATCCAAACAGAGGAAGAATCGAAACCGGCAGTCCGGGGTCGTTTTGATGGTCTGGAAGGAAGTACTATCTCTGCTCCAACTGGTAATGAAACAAAAACTCCTACGCTACCAAAGCTAGATCGAGCTGATGAAATGTTTCGCAAGAACGAAGAGCTTAACCGGAACATGGGAAAAGGAGTCAGGGATTTTGCCCGCAAGGAATTAGGCAGACTAGGAAAGTTTTTCTTTGGAGAATCAGAGGACTCGTTTCGCTTTGGTGAACCGGATTCAAACTCATATCGAAACATAGATAAAATAGGTCAAGAGAAAGGTTTTTTTGATTCAACCCGGGATGATATTAAGAGTAGGGGTGTCGTGAGGTGGTTGTACCAAAACATCTTAATGGAAGAGCCGGAGAAGGTGAAACTTATTTCTGCAGAAATGCAACGACAAGGGTACAGTCGTGCTGAAGCTACTAATGTCACCACTAGATATTTTCAAGGAGGAGAAGATTCCGTTGAAGACGTTGCTGCTGTTGAGATGATTAAGACGTTTGAAAGAAACCGGAAAGCTTGGGCAATGGTAGAACTTCTTGATGTAACTCCGATATTTTCTGGCTTCGTGAAGCAAGGTAGTAAAACCTATATTCGTCAAACGCTAGAGAGGGCTCTAGCGGTAGAAAACGCTAAGGAGTCGAGGAAGATTATCTTGGAGGCATTGCCAGATCTTAAAGGGACAAAAGCTCTAGACGATGTTGTCGGAATGACACAAACAATGAGAGATCCTGCTCAAGGGGAAGCTTTGTTGAAAGAGATTGTTAGAACTGCAGATCAAACTCCGGCTGGAGCAACTACCGAGGCTCAGAAGATTATCTACGAGAATGGAGTTCCGGTAATCAGAGCGGGGAGGGCTTCAGAAAACGTAGGGGACATTGTGAATGTTCGAGACGAGATACGTTCAGCTGTAAAAGGAGAGATGGAAGGTCGTCGCCTATCGGGTGATGATGTTTTAAATGATGAAATCCGAGCTGGTATTTTAAAGTTCGGCACTGACGCTAACTCTACTGTGCCTGTGTTTACGACTCGGAACGTAGGGAAGCTTAGTCTTGGAGAACGAGTCGCTCTAGACCCCACTATTGCTCGTGAGTCTCTTGAAGCAGGAGGTGACGCAAGGGAAGTTATTGCAAAAGTAGATGATCTGGTTAGATTAGACGATGGTACTTTTGTTTATGCTCCAAAGAAAGCTGTGACTGAAGGATTCTCACCTCAGATCAAAGCAGTTCAAGACAAAATGCGTCAAAAGACTATCGAAGCAGAGAAGAGAAGAACTCAGTTAGCTCGAGACATTAAAGTGGCTGAACGTCAGGAGGCTGAAATGATTCGCCGTGAAGCGAGGCTGAAGGCTGAAGAAGTCTTGAAGAAAAGAGCTCGAGATCTCCGTATTGCTAAAGAGACTGTCACTTCAGGTGTTGAGGAGCTCTCTAAGTTGAAGTCAAAGATTGATACTGAAACCAAATCTGCTGTAAAGGAGCGTGTTACTGCCCGAAAGGAAGCAACAACAGCTATTAGTGAGAAGCAGACTCAGTTAAACAAACTGCTTAAAAACCTGCAGAGAGTTCGTGATGCAAGACAGAAGCTTCCAGAAACATATAAAAAGAAGATTGAAGACATTCGCTCTGGAGCAAAGAAAGTTCGTGTCGGGAAAGAGGACTTACCTGAAAACATTGAGAACCAAAAAGTAGCTATTCAGGTTGCTGAAGAAGCGATAGAAAACCACCCAGCGAAAGGGCTTGGTACTTTTGCTGCGAAGAAAGGGGAATTTAGAGGTCTGTTGCCAGAGGAAGCTAAAGGATTGGACGAAAAACTTTCTGAAATTACTGACGGGGCTTACGAGACTCTAGAGGAAGCTCGGTTTGGATACCAAGATTACTTGAACCAGAAGAGTAATCTCAAGTCAGACAAGGTAGATTTACGAGAAGAAATTGCTGAATGGAAAGACGGAGCTACAAAAAGGATTGGGGGGCGAACCGAGGCTGCTAAAGTAAAAGCTATCAAAGAACTACAAGCTGAAAAAATCGCTAAGTCTAAAGAGTTGATGAAGTCTGAAGACGGATTGAAGAAAGGGGTCAGCGATCTTGAGGGAGGAATCGCAAAAGTTAAGGAATCTAATCCTGATATCAATAAAACTGTGTCAGAAATCCGTAAAGAAATCTCTGCTCCAGCACAAGCACGTAAGAAAAACCTCGCTAAAGATACTGCTCGAAGGATAACTACCGCTAAGATACGTTTAAAGGAGGCAGGAATCGATTCTAAGACGGTTGGGACAGCTGAGCCATCTTCGTTCGAGGCTGCACGTCAATGGATCTCTGGAGGTAACAGGAGAGGTATGACGCAAGCTGTGGTAGATAATCTTGATGCAGCAGCAATTAAACCAAAAGAATCACTTACCCTCTACCGGATCGGAGACGTAGATAGCTCAAAATTCCAGTCTTGGTCTAAAGAAAAACCTACTAACGGAGAAGACTTTACTGAAAAAACCTTTACTCCGGAACAGATGCTTATCGATACTACTGACTCACGGTTTGTTTCTAAGTTCTCTGGTGGAGAACTGGACGCTATCAAGATGTTTAACAAGCGTGAAAGCGAAGTGATTATAAAAGCTGAGAAAAAAATCACTGCCAAACAAGTGGACGAAATTAATAATGCCCAGACTACTAACAAAGAAGTCATAAAAGAAGTTAAAGAGTTTGAGAAATCTGTACCAAGCACACCAAAGCGAAACTTTGATCCTATCGAATCAGACGGAAAAGTTCTTGAGACAAAAATGAACGCAGATATTGCTCGCCGAACCGGATACGAAGAAGGAATCCCGAAGGAGTATCGACAAATGAACCTCGCTAAGGATCAGCAAAATGCTGTGAAGATGGTGATCGAAGACGTGATGGATATCTATAATCGCTTTATTGAAGGTGAGGATTTCACAAAAGCTACTAGAGCTTCGATTGGTAACGCTCTGATTAGTCACCCACAAATTGCTTCTTCTCCGTTCCGGTTAGATGAGGTGTATCGAGGATTGCAGGGTACGAGACAAGCGCAAGAATTTGTTGCTCGAAGAAATATTGGTGATCTGGACGTAGTGAATTTTATCAACAGCCTCAACAAGCGAGGAGAGGATATTCTAGCTAAGCGAGGAATCAACCTCAAGAATGAAGTAGAAGCAGCGTGGAAAGCTGCTGGTCTTGAGAAAGCGACGAACCAAAAAGCTATCTCTAGGAAGTCGGTAGAGAAAGTCCTTAAAAATAACCTGTGTTAATATAACTGTATGGCTACCTGTCTCACTCAAGCACAAGCAAACCGAGTCGAATCAGCTCTCAATCGTGGGGACTTTGATATCGACAAGTTGGTAGAATTAGAATCTCCAGCTCGTAAAAAAGAACTAGGTAAATACATGGACGCTGAAGCGGTAGATAAGTTCAACCGTAATTTTGAGGAACGTATTATCACAGCTTCTCGAGACAACACTGAAAAGTTAAAAAACTTAACTGCTGAAGAGCTAGTTGAAGCGGAAGCTAAGATAGCTGACCGACAGCGTAAGCTCCTACAAAACTACGTACAAAGAGAAATCGATGCTAAACGAATTCCTAAACCTTCCCGGAACGATATCGTAAATCGTATTGGAAAAGTGCAGCACATGTTAAACGACACAGAAATGCGTGGAGTACTCAGAGATCTTGTGTCTCATAAACTAGGTGTAGGAGTTTCACCACAAGTAATGGAGGATCTCGCTGAAATAGGTCGTCGTGCCACTGCTTCTAAACAAAGTTTGACTACTGGAATGATCAAAACTCAAGAAAGAGTAATCCCTATCTATAAGCAGCGACCAGAAGTTTTAGAGCAGATTGCAGAAGCAAATAAACTGTCTGGAGCTGAGAAGAAGAATGCTCTCTCTAAGATCGATGCTGGGGCTAAAAGCTTTGCTAATCAAGTGTATAACGGAGTGATCAAAGAAGATGGTGTCACGAAATTCACGAAGGCTGAATATAAAGCTGTGATGAAACCTCGTCTTGAGATGGCTAGAGATATTGAACATTTATCTCAGTACATGAGTGACCTTCATCATTCAGTAGAAACTACTAGTACGTATGAGTTCGTGACGGCTCAAGGAGCTTATGCAAAAGCTCAGGTGACACTCCGTCTACTAGGGCAAGCACTGTATGAAAGTTTTGCGTTTGGTAAGTCCGTAGTTGCTTCTATGGACTTCTCATACCTGCTTCGTCAAGGGTGGCAGACTGCGTTCACTAATCCTAAAATGCTTTTTAAAAATGCTGGACTATCTGCCCGAGATGCTTTTCAGACTCTCATGTCAGCTAAGCGAGAAGCGAAAGTAGATGGGAAGTTGTGGAACAAATTCTTTGCACCGTTTGAAAACAATACTTATGACTTCGCTCGACTAGAGATCAATACCCGAGCCAATGCTCTTAATGGTAAATATGACAGAGCTGCTAACGGGTACGGCCTCAACATCTTTAAAGAAGAGCAGTTTCCTTCTAGTATCGCCGAGCGAGTTCCGGTGCTTGGAAGGTTGTTTAAGGCGTCTGAGGTGGGCTACAACTCACTAGCTCTTCGTATGCGAGCTGATCTAGCTGATACTTTCATTACTAAGCTGGAAAAAGAAATGGGTGAAGAGTTTATGTATAACAAAGAGAACGCCGATGCTTTAGGTCTACTGGTAGGATCAATGACTGGACGTGGTCTTCCTTTTGGAATTAAAGCTTTTGAAAACACAACAACCACAGACGTGCTCAACGTGACCTTCTTCTCTCCTCGATTCGTCGGTTCTCAATTCTACACACTAGCAGCTCCTTTTAAATGGGCTCTTAATGCTAACGATCCTATTGCGAGGTTAGCTGGCCAAAAAGCAGCACAAGCTTTTGTCGAGGTGGCAGGATTAATCTTCACTATTAATATGGTTGGAGAGATGTTCTGGGATGAAGCTATTGTTGATACTAATCCAGCCAGTAGAAACTTTGGATATATTCGTTACGGAGATTACGCATGGGACATGACGGGAGCTCACGGTTCAGTGATTGCTCTTATTGGGAATATGTGGACTTCTAGGAACGGTCAGTCTTACGATGTTCGACTAGGAATTTACAAGGACAGCATTTGGTCACAGGACACAATCTCTATTGCAACCAACTGGCTACTAAATAAAACATCTCCAACCGCTTCTCTTATCAAAGAATTTATCAATGGTAAGAACTTCGGTGAAGATGATTTTAGTTGGACTACAGCTGCAAAAAACATTATGATTCCGCTTACAATTTCTATTTCAGCAGAGACTCTAATGAAAGACCCTAATTCAGCAGATGCTTACCTCGTGATACTTGGTGAGCTTATCGGGGTTCCTAGTAAGGAGATGCGAATTACTCCTCTATCTGCTGACTGGAAAGAGTTGAGGGAAGCTGATCCTAAGCTGTACAACACTGCTGTCGGTGAGTTGAACGAGATGCTTTTTGCAGATATCGAAGAGTTGCGTAACAGCCAGAAATTCCAAAACCTGCCCCGTGAGGAGCAGGATAAGGAAATCGAAAAGATGGCGAATCGTCAGAGGAAAGAAACTGTTAGTAAGTACTTGAAGGAGGTCGATTAACTTTCCTTTCGAAAGCCTCAATCCTCTTTACAGGCATCTTACATATTCCACAAAAACAGTATTCAGGTGAAACTGTTGGCTGGGAACATACGTGTCTACAATTCTCAAACTTGAGTACTTTTGTATTTTTTTTAGGACTTTTTTCCTTTTGTGACATATTCCCAGAGAATTTTACGGATGTGAGCTGACTTATTCAGCCGAGCTCCAACCGGAGCGGATAATCTATCCTTCTCTAGAAGTCGGTCGAGATCTTCTATTACTTCAAACCTTACAGTTCGAAACTTTTTTACTTCCTTACTCATAACGATTTAGTTTATTTTCTAACAGCTGCGTAGAACAGTCGAGTTCTAACTTGAGATTCTGACAGGTTACTGACGTCGGCGATTTGTTTTGTAGTCTTTCCTGACTTATACATCTCTAGCATCTTCATCTCTTTATCACCGATAGGAACACCATTCCTCCCTATTGAGTGACAAGCTTCTTTGTAGTCTTCATGGAATTCAGCCATCTTCTTTTTATCTCCATCGAAGATTCGTAAAATGATTTCTCCTTGATATGTATCTTGCATTTTTTTCATAAGCATTTAATTAATTTGGTCTAATTGATTTTCTAAGTATTTTTTGTAGTGATCACTGACCTCAAGGGCTGTAGCGATCACGTCTTCTTGTAAGGTGTCTAATTCTAATTCGGTAATAACTCTTCGGTGAAGAATGACCGGGGCATATCCGCCATCTATCCTCTTCCTCCAGATTTCTTGGTATTTCACATCACCGGCGTCTTGCCACATTACCCCATTTATTTCTTTACTGGATATCCGCTCAGTAGGGACTTCAACAATATAATTCTCTTCAGGGTTCCAATCTCCTTTCAGCTCCCGGACACACATTTGATAAAATGTGATTTGCTTTTGTTTGTACACCATTCTAGAGTTCCAAGCTCGGTGCTCGAGAGCTGTCTTGTATTCGTAGATACCGAGGGTGTTGTCGATGTCGATACTATCAGGATGAGTTTCGATTGGAATAATTCCTCCCAACATACATTCAAGATCGTACTCGATGTGGGGGTGCCTCAAGATGTCCGCTACTAGCTCGTTCTTAGGATCGAACTCCATTACCTCCATAAGATGCGAACCGAACTGAATAGCTTTGGTGTTCAGGTTGTCTCTTCCTTCAAAGAAACGCTCGAAATAAACTCGGGGGCTTTGTTTGTAAGTGATGTAGTCTGACCAGTGGAATCTGTTTTTTCGGGGTAGATAAATCCCATCAGGTAATCTAGTCATGTAGTTTTTTATTAGGAATAGCTGGTGTCGTAAAAGCCTTTTGGATAGTCCAGCCACGTTTTATTCTTTTTGTAATCATTGAGCAAGTTCCCCCTAGTCTTATTCCAGCGTCAGTAGCACACTCACCTTTATATTTTCTATTACTACGCGTATTTCTTGACTGCTCATACAAAGACTTCCATGCACAATTTTCTTTTGAATAACCGAGGTTATTATTTATCCTGTCTAATGACTTACCTTTTGGTTTTTCACCCATATCACGATAGAAATTAATAAACTCGTACCACTCAGGACTGATATTGATTCCCCTACCTCCGTAGAGATGATGTTCTTTGTAATTAGGGTTACAACACCTATCCTTCATAGATGACCATATTCTGTAAATACCAGTTTTTGTCATTCTATGAGTAGAGTTTATTCCTTTTCTTATACAACCACAGCTCTTGGTTGGACTCTTTTTTGTTAATGAACTTAGAAGTACGTCAAACTCCTTTCCACAAGTACAAACGGCAGTCACGACAGGTCTTCTACATCCACTTTTCCCGTAGGGTATAGAACGTTTGTTTTTGTAAGGGAGTTTTGTCATTATTTAGCTAGTTCCTCTCGCTTTTCAGCGATCATTGATGCTAATGCTCCCTTCTCATCGTCACTCAACTTCTGTGAGTTAGCGAGCTTTGTTTCAGCTTCACTCAACATCACTTCGCTGTAAGCTTTTCCGATGAATGCTCTAGCTGCGATAAATGAAGCTGATTCTACAGCATCCACTTTGGCATCGCTCCCTGACTTGCTATTCCCATTATCAGGACTGCTAGTGCTATTCCCGCTCCCACTATCAGGTACGCTAGGCACATCTCTAGTCGGTACTTTAGCTCCAGTAGCTTTTGTCTTCGTCGCTTCTCCTCCAGTGACAGGTTTGTCTTTGGCATTATTAATTTGGTTATCATTTTTAACTGTTCCGTTGTGGTAAGCGTCGGTATCAGTTTGAATTGAAATTCCGAACAGTATAGCCACAAGGTACTTTGGTGAGTAGGTAATACGTCCACCGAAGTCAGACATGCTAGAAGGTCGACCTAGATCTGCAGACACTTGTTTAGCGTGTCCAGAGTCGATGTGTTCCAGTGTAAGCTTCATCACGTTGTTTCCGTCCACTACTTCCATCCAAGACTGTAGAAACGCTCCCTTGCCCTCACAGAAGTCGTCTGCGTGATCTAGGACGTCTTCAGTCAAGAAGTAGTTGTATTGAGTACCGTCAGGTGCCTTAGCAACGCCGTTCTTAGGAATAGGTGACTTTTTTACATGCTTTCTGTATTCCCGGATGATCTGTTCAACTTTAGTCCGTCCTCCAAAAGGGACTGTGTTTTCGTCTATTGCAGGGGCTACAGCTGGCTTCTCAGTAGTGACTGGAGTTACGCTTTCTACTTCGTCCCATTTTACTTTCTTGACAGCTTTTTTTGCTGCAGGTTTTGTTGTTGTTTTTTTTGGTGTTGGCATATTAGAATTCTTTATCTTCCTTCTTCAGGTCAGCAAACTTGTACGTAGCGATCTTCTTTTCCTCAACTCGACCTTCAGCTTTTGCTCGCTCCTCAGCTTCGGCGACAGTATTTTTTAGAGCAATAACATCTGCTGGGTAGGTGTATGTAGTTCGGAAGTATTGAACAAATCGACCAAATGGTGACTTCACTTCTTCAGTACCGGACTCAGCCATTTTTGCGAATAACACTTTCTTAATTGTATCTAACTGCTTTGTTCGGATAGAGATCTCTTTGTACTCCTGAGTACAGAACTCAGTCAGTTCCTCAATACTCATTTCTTCATATTTTTCTGTTGACATAAATTTTGGTTAGAACAGGTCTGCTTCTCGAATAATTTTTGCTTCAGGGAGAGCTGGCATTTCCCCGAATCGTTTTTGGTATTCTTTTGCAATTCGGTTATTGTTTGCTCCCCGGTGACTCAAGTAAGGAATGATATTTTTTAAGTGATCGTCCTCTAAGTCAGAGATTGGCTTTGAGATTCCTTCTTGAGTTGTCCAGATAAGTGGCCGTAGTTCACAGTGCTCCTCTACAAGGTCTTCTAAGTAATCCATTCTTCGCTTAAGACTAATCAACTCAGTCATGGCTTCTGCGAATTCTCGCAACTGGTCAATATTTTCTTCTTGTATACCGTCTAAGATTTTGTATTCCTTCATGCTTTTTTAGTTATGTGGTTAATTTTGCTGCTACGATTTTCATCATTATATTGTAGACAGTTTCAGTGTCGTGGTATTCCCCGACTTTACGGGTGTCATGCTCCCCGTACTCGACCATTAATGTTCCTTTCGTTGGGTACCAGACAAACTTCCCATCGAACTCTTCTTGGAATAAACCTAGTTGCCAAGGCTGGTATAGTTTGTATTTTATACCCATAGCGTCAAGGAACTTGTAGTCTACATTTTTATCGTATTCTGACATACTACATTTGACTACATTATTAAGTGTAAGGGAAGGCGGTAATTAAACCGCCCTCCTTACTACAGTACTACCAAGTTTCTCCGAGTCCAACCAATGTTCGGTTTTCTTCACTGTCTGGTAGAGCTTTTACATCGAAGATCTTTGCATCGTTACCTTTGTTAGAAGGCTTTGATTCAGCGAACTCGATTCTAACAATCTTCCCTTCTTGGCTAGACAGCTTATCGTCGAGAAGTCCTGAAGCGAAAAATGCTGCTTCACCTTCGGGTGTCATAATTTTGTAAACTGGTGATTCACCAAACTTGGTATCAACCATCTTACGAGAAAGTAGTACGCCGACTACGACTTTTCCTACTGCCTCAAACTTGATCATGTCAGTCTCTACTGACTCTACGTTATCCCACGCAGATGTAGTGTTTTCACTCATATATTTTGTGCTTGTGATTATGGATGTTGCTGTGACTAAAAGTGTCTGTGCTTGTCCTGTTTCTAATTGCAAATATTGGTATTTGCTTATTTACAATATATACCTGTTGAACTCTGCTGTCAAATTTTTAAAGTGGATAACCGGTAAAGGTAAAAAAGACTGCTAGTTAGAGTCAGCTATTACGTGACATTTTTTACAAAGCCAGACTACGTCTAATGGTTTGGTGTAGTCTTCGTGATGTGCTTCAGTTTTTACATTTGACTGACACCCCTCACAGTGGGTAGGTTTGATTAGTTTACCAGCGAGAACGTGGTCACGTACTCTTTGTCGTATGTTGATCTTTTTACGGTACCTCTCTCTTGCTTTTTTATCTATAAGCCGGTATTTCTCAGGATTTTCTCTCCTTCTTTTTTTAGCAGACAAACTATCTTGAGCGTTTAGCTTTAGTTTATTTTTCTTTTTATAATTGATTTGATATTCCTTGTACTTATCAGTACTTCGATACCATCGCATGTATTCTTTTTTATCAAACATAGAAAATGGACAGTCTATTCCGACTGCCCATTTAGTGTAGCGTCTGTTCCGCTACCAGTCAAGATTTATCACCTCCTTGCTCTAAATCGAGCGGTATTTGATCCTTAAGAACTTGTTGATAGTTTTCCCACATTTCGTTGGCACAACCGATGGAACATACCTCGATGTTGGTACCAACAGAACATGATTCGTCGCCTATTTCGTGTTTGCACCCGTTTCTTTGACATTGCATACCCTTCTCCTAAAGAACGAGTCTTTATTATAGCACTCTTTACACCACATATAGTAGGAGTTTTTTACGTAGTAATATTCACCCATTTCTATAACGCGCAAGCAATCTTTACAGGCTGGTGGGACAAACGTGTGGCTGCGGCGGAGTACTTTTTTGATGTTCATGACGGGAACTGGTCTATCTGCTCCTTCGATGCTTTTACTACTGTTACGGTTATTGGATTGTTCTGCCCTATCTTCTGGTTGAGAAACGATTGAGCCAAGTACTCCGGGTGCGCTCCTTCTGATGGGCTTGGGGGGTTTTTGAACTCGATGATGGCTAGTAGTTTTGTCATACGCTTACGATTTCGTTAAAGGCTTGATAGTCAGATTCTGTTGCTGGTTGGCCTGTGGTTAGGTTGAATTTACAAACATAGTTTCTGTCGTAGCCTATGTCTGCAAAACATTCACCATCTTCGTCTATGCTGAATGTACGTTTACTTTTAATTCCTCCCAACACCGCCAGCCAGTCCTGTAGGTTGATGGGGTGTCCGATGATTTTTAAGTTCTTACCGTCTAATTCTGTTAAATAGACAGAAGGTGCTCCGTGTAAATGGACTACTGCTGGTACACCTGGTGTTGCCTCTTCTGCAATAAAACATTTTGTCCACTTGTCACGTTTTAGTTTAATTTCACACCCCCTGGTCAACTCCATCAACGCTGGTCGTTGCTCCCTTACGTATGCTTCTGCTTTTAGTTGTTCTGTCATAGATGTTTATTTAGTTGAGTTAATAAGTTCGTTGAGGTGGGCTTGTACTTTTTCTTTAATCTTAGACTGCGTTTGCTCATTCCATCCGTAGAAGTCGATTGTTTGGATAGACTCCCTCAGCTCGGTCAGTAGGGCGGTGCGGGCTGCCTTCCATGTGTTGGCTGTAAGAGTGTCAAGTAAGCCGTTTGTGTGCCCTATGTCAGATTCTTTTAAAGACATCCAATATGTTTCCCGTCCCTCTCTCTCTGCTTTTTTTCTAGTGTCATAGATGTTATTTAGTGGGTGGGGTTAGGGTTAATTGTCGTAATCGTAACGTCACCAATATCAACCCCGTCCAGAAGCTCTATTTCTTTACTCCGATACTGGGCTGAAACAATATTCTTTGCTTCTTCGGAGTTAAGTGCAACTACCTCAACAGTCTTGTAGCGTGTCTCTGTGATTTTTACTTTGTATATCATATACTTTTTTTATATAGTTCTAATAACTCTTGGTATCTGTTTGATAAATCTCTAAGTCTTTGCAGTGTTTTTATCTTGTCGAAAGGCAATGCGGGTTCCGTATTTCTTAGGTTGTACAGGGCTGGGCTTTCTACGCAAGTACGCTTTTTTAAGTACATACTGGTGTAATCGTTTAATAACTGGATTACCCCGTGTAGCTCAAACTCAACTTCATTCTCCTCTACACTTGGTATCTTAGTCATAGGTTATTTAGTGGGTGGGGTTAGGGCTTTTAAAATCTTATTTCTAATGTAGTCAACTCCTTTTGCTTGCTGGAGGTATTTATGGTGTGGCTCCTGTGGTTGAGTATCTCTAAATTTTGTAAACTTCACAATCTCGATAATGTTTTTCCTCTCCTCTCTAGCCCCAGCGTCACGTTGGGCTTGTAGGGCTTGGCGTAGCCAGTCAACTAACAGTGGGTAAGGAGAACTTGAAGTAGTTTGATAAGCATTAAATTGTTTCTTAAACTCCTCCACCGCTTGTTCTATTGTTTGGTTTGTCATAGGTTAGTGATTATCTCCTCGGCGATTAAGTCATTGATTAGTCCTTGAGCTGCATTTGATGGAGAATTTTCAAACCTGTCGTATTCATCTGGATGAATGTACAAGTGAGCGTTTGTATTTCCATCACCTCTTGAGATTTTAGTAAATTTAGGCAACCACTCTAACTGCTCGCTTACTAGTGGGGCTGGGAGTAACGTCATCCATTCGTAGTGCATAAGACCTGTCTCACTACACATTCCATCGTCTGTTTTGTGTACAAGAATCCATTTGCATCCTTTTTCCATCCAATAAAACTCAGTCTCAGGCACTACAATCCCTTTCTCTTTACACAGTCGGTCAAACTCTTGGCATAGCTCTAGGTCTGGTACGTGTTTCTGTTTCATACTATTTCCCCAACTTACGTCTAATTTCTAATAACGCTGCTGCGGCTAGTTCTTTGGTCGGGTAGACTCCTAGGAAGTCTCGGCGGTCGTGGTCGGTTTTGTCATTATCCCAGTAAGATTGGAAACACTCACTCTCATTGGCTATGAACCAGTATATTTCTTTTCTCTCTGGCTCCCACACTGGAGTGTCCCAGGTGTAGCCCTGTTTTTTTAGTTGAACTTCGGTGTATGAGCTAAGATAGCTATCTAGTCCAACACCTGAGTAAGAAAGATGCACCACTTCTCCGCATACTCCTAGAATTTTATGGATACCTCCTTTACCGCCTTTTATCAGGTCGCCTTGTTTTAATGTTGTCATACTAATCTAAGTAAATTACCTTGTCCTTATAAACTGCATACTTTACATCCTCCATCGTGAATATCATTACCTCAGATGTCAGTCGTACTTGTTGCCACTCTATACCGTTCTCTAGTGTTCCGTAGAAGTCTCCTGTAGGTGTGATGTGCAGTTCCTTTACTGGCTCGTTGCATCGTGGGCTGTATGTCCAGTTGTGGTTGTTGCAGAGAATTGTTAGCGTCACCGCTACTGTCCCCAACATACTACTTAGTTTTTTTAGTACTTCGCTTTTTTCGTAGATAAGATCCTCTGTTCGGGTCTTCTACTTCCACTAAATCAAGCTGATCTATAATTTTTACAGTGCGGGCTGCAATTGTGTTGTTGGCCTTAACGACGATATCTAGAAGCCGGTTTAACTTTTGCACCTCACTTTCTAAGTGGCGAATCCTTCTAATAAAATGTAGTTTGTTTAGTAGTTTTTGCATGTTCTTTTTATTAAGGTAATTAATTTCCATTTGAAGCCTATTTTAGGTCGGACTCGGGTGAGCTCCCCATCGCTAGTTCTTTGCAGTTGTCGCTTCCTAGCCTTGATTTTTTGGATCTCTTTTCGCATCTCTTTTGGCATATCGTTACTCCTAGTAGTGAGACAGTAGTAAGGGGTGTTCTTAATTTTATATACACCCCACTTCCCAGTACGGCGGTTATACCGCTCCTCTGTTTCATGTAGGAATATCCATCGCCAAGCCTGTTTAGGATCAGAGAATACTCTTTTATTGTTTTTTTTATAATATAACATCTTCTTTTGCATGTTTAACTGGGTCGTAGTCACTCCCATCTTGTAGGGACTGCCAGATCCGGGCATCTATCCTACCCCCGATAAGAATGGAGTAGATATTTTCTTTTAAGTTGTCACTTCTCAAAACTCTGCCTATTGATTGCTCCCACTGTTGGTAGCTCCAAGGTAGTGAAGCAAAAGGAGCAAACGATACGTACTTACATTCCCAACCAGACG
>Ga0306872_100263_pt1 | contig 22015 bp, 22 predicted proteins | sample AntRauMeHopE1498_FD_190455 | JGI IMG/M metagenome (GOLD analysis project Ga0306872, IMG submission 190455) | Saline lake microbial communities from Rauer Islands, Antarctica - Metagenome Hop E1 #498 (v2) (version 2) | ecosystem: Environmental > Aquatic > Non-marine Saline and Alkaline > Saline ...
TGTCTCCCACCCTTGGTTACCCAATTGCAATGGCTTTTCTAGATGGGCAATTAAATCTTGAAATTGGTAGCAAAATAGAGGCAGATGTGCGCGGCACCAGGGTGGGCTACGAAGTTGTTGATCTACCTTTTTATAAGCGCGGAAAGTAGATGAGAATTGGGAAATCCGACACACCTTAGTTACACCAAAGAACATGAGTGGGTTTTGATCGAAGGCGATGTAGCCACCGTGGGCATTACTAAATATGCCGCGGACGCTCTCGGCGAGATTGTTTATGTTGACCTGCCAAAAATGGGCTCGAGTACCACCCACATGAAAATCTGTGGCGAAATTGAATCCACTAAATCCGTTGGCGAGCTCTATGCCCCAATGGATGGCGAAGTGGTCGGAGCTAACGCAGCGTTATCCAATGCACCTGATTTAGTAAACAGCGATCCTTACGGCGAAGGCTGGTTAGTGAAAATAAAATTCACAGCCCTCCCTGAGCTAATGACTGCAAGTGAATACGACGCATTGGTAGGAGATTAAGTGACTCAGAAGCATCACCAATTTCAGTTCCGCCACATTGGCCCAAATGTCCTAGAGCAGCAAGAAATGCTCGATTATCTAAGCATTGATTCGCTCGCGGATCTAATGGAGAAAGCCCTGCCCGAAGCGATTCACTATCGCGGTGGCAGCGAACTGCCAGAGGCCATCAGTGAAGATGACGCGCTAGGTCGCCTGCATGAGATTGCCAGCAAGAATCGCATCACACAAAGTTTTATGGGACTGGGCTATTACGGCACCAGAACCCCTGGTGTGATTAAGCGAAACGTCTTAGAAAACCCAAGCTGGTACACCGCCTACACCCCCTACCAGCCAGAAATCAGCCAGGGTCGCCTAGAAGCGATAATTAACTACCAAACCATGGTCACCGAACTTACCGGTATGAAGACCTCAAACGCTTCGATGCTTGATGAGTCAACCGCAGTGGTTGAGGCCATGATGATTGCGAAGCGATCAGCGGCCTCCGAATCCAATGTGTTTTTCGCAGACTCAGATCTTTTCCCTCAGACCAAGGCTCTTCTGGAGCACCGTGCCGAGCCACTTGGCATCGTGATTCGCTACTTTGATGCCGCCAACAACCAAGAGCTCGACGAAGAGTGCTTTGGAGCGGTGGTGCAATACCCGGGAGCCTCGGGCCGCATCATTGAATTCGAAAACCTCTTTGCAAAGGTCCACGAGTTTGGCGGGCTAGCGATTGCCACCGCCGACCTAATGGCGCTGACCCTGATTACTCCTCCGGGAGAAAAGGGTGCTGATGTGGTTTGCGGAACCACCCAGAGATTTGGCATTCCAATGGGCTTCGGTGGCCCGCACGCCGGCTACCTAGCGGTTCGCGAGAAACTGGAGCGCACCTTGCCTGGTCGCCTAGTCGGGGTTTCGGTTGATGCGGAAGGGGCTCCGGCCTACCGCCTAACCTTGCAAACCAGAGAGCAGCACATCAGGCGCGAGAAAGCCACTTCAAATATTTGCACGGCACAGGTCTTGTTGGCCGTAATGGCCGGCATGTATGCGGTCTATCACGGCCCCAAAGACCTAAAAGCAATCGCTCTCGAGATCCACCACAAAACCAGCGCCTTGGCCAAGGTTCTGGAAGAAATCGGGCTTGAACTTGAGCACACCCAATTTTTTGACACAATCCGAGTCATCGACCCACGGGCCAAGGAATTCTACGAGGCTGCCAGGCTGAAGGATTTGACCATGCTTTTGGTCGACGATGAGACCTTGGGTATTTCAGTTGACGAGTCAACCTCTTGGCACCACTTAGCCGAGCTTTCAGCTGCCTTTGGAGCCCGTGCCCCTATTGAAGAAGACGCTAGCGACCGACTAAAGAGCCACCGTCAGTCGGCCTATCTTGAGCACCCGGTATTCAACACTTATCACTCAGAGACCGCCATGATGCGCTACCTCAAGCGCTTAGCCGACTTCGACTACGCACTTGATCGCGGAATGATTCCGCTCGGTTCATGCACCATGAAGCTCAACTCGGTCACCGAGATGGAAGCAGTTACCTGGCCAGAATTTGCCAACCTGCATCCATTTGCCCCTTCCGAAGACACCCAGGGCTACATGGAACTCATCACTGAGCTCTCGAGCTGGCTGAGCGACATCACCGGTTACGAAGCGGTCTCACTCCAGCCAAATGCTGGAAGTCAAGGTGAGCTTGCCGGCCTACTGGCAATCCGCGGCTACCACCGCTCACGTGGTGATTTCCAAAGAAGCATCTGCCTAATTCCTTCCAGCGCCCACGGCACCAATGCGGCGAGCGCCGTATTGGCTGGGATGGATGTTGTGGTTGTGCAGTGTGATGAAGACGGCAACGTTGACTTTGCAGATCTGACCAGGAACATCGCCGAGGCTGGAGACAAGCTCTCCGCGCTTATGATCACCTACCCGTCAACCCACGGCGTTTACGAAGAGGCCGTAGTTGAGATCTGCGATTTGGTTCACGCAGCAGGTGGACAGGTCTACATCGATGGCGCCAATACCAACGCGGTGGTTGGATACGCGAAGTTTGGTGAATTTGGTGGCGATGTTTCGCACCTAAATCTTCACAAAACCTTCTGCATTCCGCACGGTGGTGGAGGACCCGGTGTTGGTCCAGTTGTAGCAAGAAGCCACCTGCAAGAATTCCTTCCGGGCCATGCCATGGCCCAGGCTGAGTTGCCAAACTACGGCCCGATCTCCGGTGCTCCGTTTGGCTCCGCAAGCATCCTTCCGATCTCCTGGGCCTATGTCCAGATGATGGGTAACGAAGGATTGATGAATGCGACTTCGGTTGCTGTTCTGAGCGCTAACTACATTGCTAAAAAGCTGGCTGACGCCTTTCCGCTTTTGTACACCGGTAAAAACGGTCTCATTGCGCACGAGGCCATCATCGACATTCGCCCGCTTCAAAGCGAAGCCGGGATCGGTAATGATGATATTGCCAAGCGATTGATTGATTACGGGTTCCACGCCCCAACCATGAGTTTCCCAGTTTCTGGGACCCTGATGATTGAGCCAACCGAGTCCGAACCGAAGCAGGAAATTGATCGTTTTATCGACGCAATGCTAGCGATTAGGGCCGAGGCTCAAAAGGTCCAGGATGGCGATTGGCCAAAGGACAACAATCCATTGGTAAATGCCCCACACACAGCCAGCCACATGGCTAGTGAGTGGGATCACCCCTACACAAGACAAGAAGCCGTTTACCCTGCGGGTGCTGAACCCAAGGGCAAGTACTGGCCGCCAGTCCGAAGAATTGATGGGGCATTCGGGGATAGAAACCTTACCTGCACTTGCCCTCCGATTGAGAGCTTCATAACCACCCCCAGCAACAGCTGAATCAAACAAAGCTTCTACATATCCGAGTAGCCTCAAAGAACATGAACTTCGGTTTCTATGAATTTAGCTTGATCAGAATGAGGACCTAATGACGATGAAAACTGTAAACCCGGCTACCGAGGAAACAGAGTTTGAGGTTGATCTCCACACGCCTCAAGAGGTTGAGGCTCGCTTGGCATTGGCCCAAAAAGCTCACGAAACACTGCGCGGCATGAGCTTCTCCAAGCGCGCAGTTTTGATGATTGCTGCAGCCGAACTGCTTGAATCCGAAGTCGAAGCGACTGCGGTAATTTTGACTCGCGAGATGGGTAAGCCCATTTCTCAGTCCCGGGGTGAGGTTTTGAAGTGTGCGAAAAGTATGCGCTTTTATGCTGCAAAATCTGAAGAGTTTTTGGCACCACAGAAATTGGCAGATCCTTCCCTGGTCGGAGCAAGTGCAGCCATGGGAATCTGGCAGCCACTCGGTGTTGTGCTTGCCGTGATGCCATGGAATTTTCCGCTCTGGCAAGTGATTAGGTTTGCGGCTCCCGCTCTAATGGCGGGCAACTCGGGGGTCTTGAAGCACGCCTCTAACGTGCCGCAAACTGCCCTATACCTAGACGACCTGTTCACCCGGGCAGGATTTCCCAAGGGCGCTTTTTCAACCCTGATGATTTCGGCTTCTTCGGTTGCCGCGGTAATTGATGACTGGAGAATTCGAGCTGTAACCCTAACCGGTTCCGAACCTGCGGGTCGGGCGGTCGCGGCCCAAGCAGGCGGCCAAATCAAACCATCGGTGATGGAACTCGGGGGCTCAGATGCGTTTATTGTGACATCCAATGCAGATGTGGAGGCCGCTGTCACCGTCGCAGTGACGGCTCGGATCAATAACAATGGCCAGTCTTGCGTCGCCGGAAAGCGCTTTTTAGTATTTGCCGATGTCTACGACCAGTTCCTAGACAGCTTTGTGGCGAAGATGAAGGCCCTAAAGATGGGCGACCCCCTTGATGAAACCACTCAGCTTGGACCCCTTGCTACCAAAAATGGCAAGCGAGACATAATCGAACTAGTGGAGGACGCGAAGGCTAAGGGTGCCAGGATATTGTGCGGAGGTCAGACTCCCGAGGGTCCCGGTTACTTTTACCCCGCAACAGTTATTGATCAGCTCACCGATGACATGAAGTTGGTCATGGAAGAGGCTTTTGGTCCAGTGGCAAGCGTTTATCGAGTTGCGGATAAAGAGGAGGCAATTAAGATTGCCAACCAAACCACCTTTGGACTCTCCTCTGCAATCTGGAGCCAGGATGCTTCAGAGCAGGATTACTTTATTGAGCACCTTGCAGCTGGAGCGGTATTTGTGAACGGAATGACCGTCTCCTACCCCGAACTAGCTTTTGGTGGTATCAAGGATTCGGGCTTCGGACGAGAGTTGTCGGATGCCGGGATCAAGGAGTTCTGCAACCTGAAGACGGTTTGGAAGGCTTAGCTAAAGCATGGGCTGTTTGGGCCTTTTTGCATTGTCAAAATGCACCTGGTCGCGGCACCAAGTGACTTTTAATTATTTTCGCGGCCATTTCCAAGGTCAGGGCATCCGTGGCTAGGCCAATTGTCAAGTCGAAGGCTTCGTCGCTCGTCATATCGTGCAGGTAGCCATTAGCTGCGATAAAAGAGACAAACAGCAACCAGCCAGTTCTCTTGTTCCCGTCCATCAATGGATGATTTTTTATGAGTGAGTGCATCATGGCGGCGGCCTTGGTGGACAGGTCCGGATAGGCGTCTTCTCCAAATAAAGAGGTCTTTGGCCTTGCCAAAGCAGAATCTAAAAGGCCGATATCTTTGACTCGAAAGCCTAGAAACGCGATTTGTTCTAGTGCGTCCTCAAGATCAAGGTAGACGGTCACGCGTCAGCCAGCCGCTCCATTAGGTCTTTATCGTGAGTCATTACATATTTGCGAGCAAATTCAAGATCACGCTTTTTCCTAGAGTGATTCTCGGCCATTAGCATGGCCTCGATAAGCGCTTTCTGCTTGGAAAGGTTTAGCTGTTTCGCCAACCTCTCTAGGATTATCTCTTCGTCCGGGGTTAATCGTATTGTCATGGCCATAAGGGTAATGGTATCAAGATGACACCACTTCGCAAATATCACATCTGTGGATAACTTTAGGATTTGGATTGCTGTGGAGAACTCTGTGCGTTAGCAAAAGCCTGGTGGCTAAAAACTTCTTGCCAAAGCACTTCAGCGTTGCGGCTTCAAGAGCTCCTCGGCATCTGTTAGTTCTTGACTCAGATCACGGTCCGGTCCACTACCCAGAACTTTTTCTCGGAGTATTTCTATGAGGGCACCGGTTGCTGGGGCTGGCCGAAGCGGTGCCCTGAGCTCCACCGCCCTGGCGGCCGCTACCAACTCGATTGCGAAGATGCGCCTGAGGTTATCGATTGCCCTACGCAGTTTTCTAGCCGCATGCCAACCCATTGAAACGTGGTCCTCTTGCATCGCGGAGGATGGAATTGAGTCGACGCTGGCTGGAACTGCAAGCCTCTTATTCTCTGAGACCATGGCCGCCTGGGTGTATTGGGCAATCATGAGACCAGAATCCACCCCGGCATCGTGGGCCAAAAAGTGAGGCAACCCGCGATTTCTTGAAACATCCAAGAACCTATCGGTTCTTCGTTCGGAAATGGAACCGAGGTCGGCAATCGCAATCGCTAGAAAGTCCAGTACGTAACCCACCGGGGCTCCGTGAAAATTACCGTTTGAGGTGATTTCTCCGGAGGCCAAGACAACCGGGTTGTCAATGATTGCCCTAATCTCGCGCTCAGCAACCAGACGTGCGTGGCTAATGGTGTCTCTAACCGCTCCAGAAACCTGGGGGGCGCAGCGCAGCGAGTAGGCGTCCTGCACGACCCCATCACCATGGCGATGGGAGGCCACAATCTCACTGCCTTGCAGTGCTGCATACATGTTTGCAGCACTGACGGCTTGGCCAGGGTGTGGCCGAAGTGGCTCGTGGAGTTCGGGCCTCAGGGTCTGATCGGTTCCGAGCTGACCCTCAACACTCATTGCCGCGATAACATCTCCCTGGTCCAGCAAAAGGTCTAAGTCACTCAGTGCCAGAGCCAACATTCCGAGCATGCCATCGGTGCCATTTATAAGCGCGAGGCCTTCTTTTTCTTTTAGCTCAACCGGATCTATGCCGGCAGTTTTTAACAGTTCAAGCACTGGGTGCTCTATGCCATCTGGCCCATAAGCCCTGCCTTCCCCCATCAACACCATGGCGCAGTGGGCCAGTGGCGCAAGGTCTCCAGAACACCCCAAAGATCCGTATTCCAAAACCCGCGGGGTGATCCCAGCGTTCAATAAAGCGGCGTAGTTCTGAGCAATGATTGGTCGCACCCCGGTTTGACCCGAGCACATGGTTTTGAGCCTGAGAAACATCAATGCACGGACGACCTCAATTTCAATCGGGTCACCCATGCCGGCAGCGTGCGAACGAATCAGCGACTTCTGCAACTGAGAGCGGTCGTTTGGTGAAATGTGCTTTTGAGCTAAAGCCCCGAACCCAGTTGATATCCCGTAAACCGGAGTTTCCGAAACGGCTAGGTTTTCGATGTGTGCTCTGGTTTTAGCCATGGCATCAAGCGACTCTTGGCTAATCTCAACCTGCACTCGGTTTCGAGCGACATCCACGGTCTGCTTTAGAGTCGGAGGCTTTAGCGAGAGAACTACCTTGTTCATTTATTTCCTTTCAAAAACTTTCTTCCCAGCAACAAATGTTTGTGAGACAAGCTGTACCCCCGGGCGATAAGCAAAATAGAGGTGGTTCGGGGCATCGAGAACGGCAAAATCGGCCCGATTCCCCTCAATGATATTGCCCAGACTGCTGTCCCTAAGAGCATTCGCTCCGCCTATGGTGGCGGCATAAAAGGCCTGGTCCACGCTCAATCCCATTTCCCTCACTGCGACCGCGATGCAAAAACCCATCGATGTGGTGAAACTCGAACCCGGGTTGCAATCGGTAGCAATTGCTATTCGGGCACCGGCATTCACTAGGCGGCCAGCGTTTGGGTAAGCGGACCTAGTAGAAAACTCGGCGCCGGGTAAAAAGGTGGCGACCGTGTTGCCCCCCGCCAAAAGTTCAACGTCGTGATCGCTCAAATGAGTGCAGTGGTCGGCTGAAGCGCAGTCCAACTCAATAGCCAGTTCAATTGCTCCAATATCTCGAATCTGATTGGCATGGATTCTTGGCTTGAGGCCCTTGGATATTCCAGCCGATAGCACTCGACGGCTTTGTTCGAGATCAAAAGCCCCTTCATCGCAAAAAACATCAACCCACTTAGCCAGCGGTGCAGCCGCCTCCAGCATCTCACCGATTACTAAATCAACATAGCTATCGGGGTCTGTGCCCAAGGGAACTACATGGGCGCCCAAAAAGGTGGAGTCTTTGGTAAATTCGTTCGCCACCTCTAGTGATATTCGCTCGGTTTCAACATCAAGACCGTAGCCACTTTTTGCTTCATAATGAGTTATTCCACCAGCGTGCAGCTCACTCTGGAGTTTTAGCATGTTGGCTCTAAGTTCTTTTTTTGAAGCCGCACGGGTGGCCGTCACGGTGGAGTTTATGCCGCCGGCTTTATAGGCTTCTCCCGCCATTCGCGCGGCAAACTCAACTTCTCTTGAACCTGCAAATATCGGATGAGCGTGAGAATCAACAAAGCCGGGTATTACGCAACCGCCTTCAACATCAAGCCGAGCATCGCAAGCCGGGGCTTTAGATTCCTCGCCCACCCAAATGATGTTTTCGTCTTCAACAATGAAGGCGTGGTTTTTCTTTTGGTGAACAACTCCCCAAACCGAATCATTAATGATCAATGACCCAATGTTGCCCACAAGGTAGGCCAATGCTACTCAGTGTCTAGCATTGGAATATGAACGTGCTTGTGTCTTGCAACATCTTTTGCCAGATCGTATCCAGCATCGGCGTGCCTAATTACACCCATACCAGGGTCATTGGTTAGCACTCGCGCGAGTTTCTGAGCCGCCAAGTCGGTTCCATCGGCCACCGAGACCTGGCCGGCGTGAATCGATCGACCCATACCAACGCCACCGCCATGGTGGATTGAAACCCAAGACGCCCCGGAGGCCGTGTTCAGCATCGCGTTGAGAAGCGGCCAGTCGGCAATTGCATCAGAGCCATCGAGCATCGATTCGGTTTCGCGATATGGCGATGCCACCGAACCGCAGTCCAGATGATCTCTGCCGATAACGATCGGAGCCGAAACCTCACCCTTTCGAACCAGCTCATTGAAAGCTAGGCCTGCCTTGTCACGTTCCCCATATCCCAACCAGCAAATTCTGGCCGGAAGACCCTGGAAAGCGACCCGCTCTTGGGCAAGATTGATCCAGCGTCTGAGGTGCTTATTTTCTGGAAACAACTCAAGCACTGCCTGGTCGGTGCGATAGATGTCTTTGGGGTCTCCCGATAGTGCTACCCAGCGAAAAGGACCCTTGCCTTCACAAAATAATGGCCGAATATATGCCGGGATGAAGCCGGGGAACTTGAAGGCATTCGAATACCCACCCTGTCGGGCTTCGTCTCTAATTGAGTTTCCATAATCAAATACCTCGGCTCCCATCTCCATGAAGCCAACCATCGCCTCAACATGCTTGGCCATGGATGCCTGCGCTCTTTTGGTGAAGTCTTCCGGGTTTGATTCGGCATACTCGCGAGCGTCATCGAGCTCAATGCCTTCGGGGATGTAATACATCGGGTCGTGAGCCGAGGTTTGATCGGTCACGATGTCAAAAGGCACTTCTCTTTTTAGTAGCTCCGGGAACACTGTTGCGGCATTGCCGACAAGGCCAACCGAGATGGCTTTGTTTTGAGCCTTGTATCTAACAACTCGCTCAATCGCATCGTCGATATTGTCTGCAATCTCATCCAGGTAACGAGTCTCGATGCGGCGGCGAAGCCTTGACTCATCGATATCCACAATCAAACAGGTGCCCTCGTTCATGGTGACAGCTAGCGGTTGGGCGCCGCCCATGCCGCCGCAGCCACCGGTGAGAGTCAAAGTTCCTTTTAGGGTTCCACCGAACTTTTTTTCCGCAACTTGAGCAAAAGTCTCATAGGTGCCCTGCAGAATCCCCTGGGTGCCGATGTAGATCCATGAACCCGCGGTCATCTGCCCATACATTGTTAGGCCAAGCTGCTCGAGTCTTCTAAATTCCGGCCAGGTTGCCCAATCGCCCACGAGGTTTGAGTTAGCGATGAGCACTCTCGGGGCCCACTCATGAGTCTGAAAGACACCGACCGGCTTGCCGGATTGAACCAGCATCGTCTCGTCGTTTTTTAGATTTGTGAGGGTTTTAACTATGGCGTCAAAGCTCTCCCAGTTTCTGGCAGCTTTACCGTTGCCGCCATAAACAATGAGCTGGTCTGGGTGTTCGGCAACCGCCGGGTCCAAATTATTATGCAGCATGCGAATGGCTGCTTCTTGCTGCCAGCCCTGGGCGGTGAGGTTACTGCCGGTTGCGGCGTGGAGGATGCGCGTCGTTGCGTTCATAATCAAATTTCACTTGAAAATACCCCTAGAAACAATCGTTGTTTAACCTCAAGTGTCTGAAATCTCAGACATACTTTAGAAATGACTAGAGTTCCTGCGGCCGCAAGGACGCTCGCGCTATTACAGACCCTTGCTGAGATTGGGCAGCCAGCTACGGCTGACCGTCTAGCCAAAAGATTAAACATCCCACGCTCCTCCTGCTATCAGCTTCTCGAGGTGCTCGAGGAGGCGGGATTTGCAATCCACTACGAAAAGGAAAAGCGCTGGGGCTTAGGGCTCTCCGCCTGGGAATTAGGAAGCGCCTACCGACGCCATGAGCCACTAGAGAGACTGGCCAGGCCCGCTCTCCGAGAACTAGTTGCCGGCTATCAGCCAAAAACGACGGTGGTTGGTCACCTAGGTGTGCTTGATGGTTCAGATGTTCTTTATTTATTGGAGGAGCGCCCCGCAAAATCTCTCAAGCTCGTGACAGATATTGGAGTTAGGCTCCCGGCCCACCTAACCGCCTCGGGTAGATCGATGCTCGGCTTTTTGGAAATAAAACAACTCAATGCCTCTTTTTCAGGCAGAGAACTACCCACAAGAACACGGCTCGGTCCAAAAAATCTCAGGGAGCTACTGGGGACTCTTGAAGCCGAGCGGGCTCAAGGCTTCGCCCTAGAAATTGATGAAGTGAGCTTGGGTTACGCCTCGGTCGGTGTGGCAATCAGAGACGGTCTGGGTCACCCCATCGCAGGCATCGCCCTGACACTTCAGTCAATTGAACTCGGAAAGCTAGAGTTAGCTCAAATAGCAAAGCGGCTATCTAATGCGGCGGCAGAAATATCAAGAAAGTTTGGTCATCATGGCTGAGGATCTCAAGTGGCCTAGGGCTAGCTCACTTATTTCGACTGAGTCTTCGCCAATTGGGCTAATAGATATTCCAGCGCATAAAACCTCAATCAGCCCAACTAATGCTCACCTCACCCCAACTGCAATTAGAGAGGCGCTCAAGAAATACTCCACCTTTAGCTATTCGACTGGAACCGATCTAGCCGCAATCTCGATTCAAGACCTAGGTCAGATTCAGGACCCTGATCAAAACGAGCAAACCACAATTGAGACCATTCAGTCTCAAAACAAGGACCTACTAATTGCACTGGGTGGAGACAACTCCATTACCTTTGCCGCAGCACTTGGAGTTTTCGGGGCGGATTTATCCAACTCCACGCTGATCACCCTGGATGCTCACCACGATCTAAGGGATGGCATCTCAAACGGCAGCCCGGTGAGAAGGCTCATTGAAGCGGGCCTGAATCCTAAAAACATTATTCAAATTGGCATAAATGACTTTTCCAATTCCAATGAACATGCCCAACTAGCCAAGGACCTTGGCATCACAGTTATCTCGCGCACCAGCTTGGCCCAGATGGGCATCGAGCAAGCCTGCAAATTAGCCCTGGCGAACGCCAAGGGGCCAATTTTCGTAGATATTGATGTAGATGTTTGCGATTTGAGCGTTGCCCCTGGCTGCCCAGCAGCAGCCCCGGGGGGAATTAGCGCCTTCGAACTTCGCCAAGCGGTTCGCACTCTTTTAAAAAGCTCTAAAGTTCGCGGGATGGACGTCACAGAAATCGATGCATCAAGGGACACCGAGGACCAAAGAACAATCCGCTTAGGGGCGCTTGTAGTTTTGGAGGCCTTAGCAGGCTACCTAAATCGTGGCGTCCTTGATCCAGGCAAAATCTAGGCTCAACAGGCGGCGGTCGGCAGTGTAAAAATTCATTGCCTCCGAGCTGGCCTGCGAAATAAGCAGTCGATCAATTGGATCCGTGTTTAGAAGGGTCCCAAACCGCTTGGCCTGCATTGAATGCGAACCGTAGAGCGGAAGTTCGCTGAGCCCAAAAGACTCAATGACTTTTATTAGATCTTCTGGAAGCTGGTATCCCAGCTTTCGTTCTACTTGAGAAAGCTCAAAGATGCTCAGTGGCGAAAAAAATGCCTGCCCAATTCGGTCAAACCTTCTGGCGAGGTCTTTACCAATATTTTTTGGCTGAAACAAGAACCACGCCAACACGTGAGTATCGAGAAGCATCAGAGTTCAATCTGGTCCATGTTTTGCTGCCAGGCGTCAAATTCATCGCCCATGTCAAAAAACTCTGGAGTGAGCTCAGGCCAGCTTTTTGCTTCAGTTGCTAACGCTCCAAGTTCAAGTCTGGGCTTTTCCAGTCCCTTGATTTCTGCGATGGGTATTCCGTGTCTTGTGATCACGATCTGATTTCCCTCCAATGCCTCATCGAGTAGTTTTGATAACTCGGTTTTAGCCTGATACACACTCACTAGCTTTCTCATTCTTCAATTGTAAATAAGTTTGACTAGTTTGACTAGTTTGACTAGATTCATTCCTCCAAGAGGAGCCTACGTCGCTTCGAGCCTTATGGTTTTTTCAGAGTGCTGGACTGTGGATAATGCCATGAAATTACCCCCTGTGGAATCCCGATAAACTTGTACCGACACGCAGCGCTGCGACAAAACCCATCCATCCCGAAACTGGCTAGTCCAGCAAACCGAAGGGGACAAGTGCCAAAGATAATTGTTGAGATCATGCCCAAGCAAGATCTTCTAGACCCCCAGGGAAAAGCAGTGGCAAACGCTCTTAGCCGATCCGGAAATAAGAACATTTCAAACGTTCGAATCGGCAAGCGCATCGAGCTTCACTTCGATACCGAAGTAACTGATGCCGACCTTGAAAACGCCAAGGCGTTAGCCGCAAGCTTTTTGTCCAACGACGTGATCGAAGACGTGGTAAACGTCTTTATTGAGGCCTAAGCCTTATGAAGATTGGCGTAATCACATACCCGGGGACCCTGGATGATCGCGATGCCCAAAGGGCTATCCGGCTGGCTGGCGGAACTCCGGTTCCGCTCTGGCACGCCGATAGCGATCTAAAAAAAGTTGACGCTGTTGTGTTGCCAGGTGGGTTTAGCTACGGGGACTATTTGCGCTGTGGGGCAATTGCCGCTCAAGCTCCCGCCACCCAAGAGGTAGTGAAGCTCGCGGCTCAGGGGCTGCCAGTACTTGGCATTTGCAACGGCTTCCAGGTTCTAGTTGAAGCGCACCTATTGCCAGGTGGGCTAATCAGAAACGAAAAGCAGCACTTTATTTGCCGCGACCAAAAGCTTCGGGTTGAGAATAACCAAACCGCTTGGACCAACCTTTTTGATAAGGACCAGGAAATCACAATCCCCTTGAAAAATGGTGAGGGCGGCTACATCGCATCGAAGGAAACCCTAAAGATGCTCGAAGCCGAGAATCGAGTGGTCTTTCGCTACCTAGACCTAAACCCCAATGGCTCCATGAGCGATATTGCCGGGCTCACCAATGAGCGTGGCAATGTTTTAGGTCTCATGCCTCACCCCGAGCACGCGGTTGAACCGGGCTTTGGACCCGACACCGACATCGCAATGCGCTCCGGAACAGATGGCTTGAAGTTTTTTGAAAGTGTTTTGAAGGCATTGGTGAACGCCTAATGACCACCGAGATTTCAACAAGACCGATGCACGTTGACACCGTAACCCAGGCGCTAGCCGACCCCGAAAAGTCCCAGCCCTGGGCTGAGCTTGGCCTAAAACAAGACGAATATCTAGAAATCAAAAACATCTTAGGCAGACGCCCAACATCATCTGAGCTAGCTATGTATTCGGTAATGTGGTCTGAGCACTGCAGCTATAAGTCCTCCAAGATCTACCTTCGTCAATTTGGCGAGAAGGTCACTCCTGAGATGAAAAAACACCTCATGGTTGGCATGGGTGAAAATGCTGGCGTGGTGGATATCGGCGAGGGCCTAGCTGTCACCTTCAAGGTAGAAAGCCATAACCACCCAAGCTACATCGAACCCTTCCAAGGCGCTGCCACCGGGGTCGGTGGCATCGTTAGAGACATTTTGACCATGGGCGCCAGGCCAATTGCAATCATGGACCAACTGCGCTTTGGGGCTCCTGAGCATCCCGATACCGCCAGAGTGGTTCACGGGGTCGTAGAAGGTATTTCTTTTTATGGCAACTGTTTGGGTCTTCCAAACATCGGTGGCGAAACTGTCTTCGACAGCGTCTATCAAGGCAACCCCCTAGTAAATGCCCTATCAATCGGTTCGATGAAGCACGAAGACATCAAGCTTGCCAAAGCATCAAACCCCGGCGACCTAGTGATTCTTTTTGGGGCCAGAACCGGCGCCGATGGAATCGGCGGGGTTTCTGTCCTAGCCTCTGAGACCTTTGACGCCTCCGGTCCAACCAAGCGCCCAGCAGTTCAGGTCGGCGACCCATTTGCCGAGAAGGTTCTGATCGAGTGCTGCCTTGAGCTCTTTCACGCAGGGGTAGTTGCAGGTATTCAAGATTTAGGTGGCGCAGGCATTTCTTGCGCAACCTCAGAGCTTGCATCAAACGGCGGCAAGGGCATGCGAGTGCAATTGCAGAACGTCTTACTTCGCGATGAGTCATTAACCCCTGAAGAGATTCTGATGTCGGAGTCCCAAGAGCGCATGTGTGCGATTGTGCCGGTAGGCAAACTCAAGGCTTTCGTAGAAATCGTAAGCAAGTGGGAAGTCGAGTACTCGGTCCTGGGCGATGTAATCGACGAGGACCGGCTATACATCAACTGGGGCGATCAAGAGATTGTGAACGTGCCACCTAGGACGGTGGCTCACGATGGCCCGGTCTATGAGCGCCCGGTGACATACCCAAGCTACCAAGATGCCCTAAACGCAGATTCTTCAAAGAGCCTCAAGCGAGCTGAGACACCAGCCGAGCTTGCAGAGCAATTGCTCAAGCTAATCTCAAGCCCGAACCAAGCCGATAAATCTTGGATCACCGCGCAATACGATCACTACGTGATGGGCAACACGGCCTTGGCAATGCCGGATGATTCGGGAATGGTCAGAGTCTCTGAGACCACCGGTTTGGGTGTCGCGCTAGCCACCGATGCCAACGGCAAGTACTGCTACCTAAACCCCTACGAAGGCGCGCGCCAGGCATTGGCCGAGGCCTATAGAAACGTAGCAGTCACCGGTGCGGTTCCAAGGGCGGTCACCAACTGTTTGAACTTTGGAAGCCCTGAAAACCCAGAGGTGATGTGGCAATTCAAAGAGGCCACCGCGGGTTTAGCTGATGCATGTCTAGAGCTAGGCATCCCAGTCACCGGCGGAAACGTTAGCTTCTATAACCAATCCGGTGACCGGGCCATCTACCCAACCCCGGTGGTTGGGGTCTTGGGCGTCATCGACAACGTTGCAAGAAGAATCCCTTCGGGTTGGCAAGATGATGGCAACAACATTTATTTGCTTGGCACCAGCTACGACGAACTAGATGGTTCGGCTTGGGCCAAAGACCTCTATGACCACCTAGGTGGTCAACCACCTAAAGTCGACCTAAAAAAAGAGAAACAACTCGGAGACCTCCTGCATGGCGCAGCCATGCAGGGCATCATCGAATCTGCTCACGATGTTTCCGATGGAGGCTTAGGTATTGCAGTTATTGAGTCGGCGCTCAGGTTTAATGTTGGAGCCAGGGTCTGGTTCACCGAGGTCATGGAGCGTGACAACATTGATGCTACCGCCGTCTTATTCTCAGAGTCCCAGGCCAGAGTAATTGTGACTGTTGGCCGTGAAGATGACGTGAAGTTCCAGGCGCTTTGTGAAGCAAGGGGTGTTCCTTGCCTAAGAATCGGAGTCACAGACAAGTCTTCAGATTCAATCGAAATCAAAGACTTAGCAACCTTCTCACTCAATGAGGTTCGCGAGGCATGGAGAAAGACTTTGCCTGAGTTATTTGGGTAACTCAGCGATGCAATCCAGAACCCTCGAGTTGTTCCGAACAAAGTCCCCAAGATCGGGGTGAATCCACTGTGCGAGCGTGATCAGAGATCTGTAATCGGACTCTAGATTCCTGTGAATAACTCGATGTTGATGTGCGACTCGATTACGAAGATTCTTTAGCTCGTTCAAACTTGCTCTGAGTTTAGGCAGGCTCCTTCTGTCTAAACCGCTGAAGGCCCCCAGCAAGTCGATGTTGATTGGCAGCAAGCGCTTACTCATCAGGACGACCCAGAACCCCAAACTCAGCTCGGCGACAAGGTCTGCATCTGTGAAGGATTTCTTTTGTTGGAGAAGCCGATTTTTAGCCAACCCAATGCGCCCAACCATGTTTTTGCCTCCGAGAATAGCTAGCTCACCACTGGGGTCATCAAGCCATGAATGTTCCGGGCTCGAATACCGAGCCTTCATGGCAGCACTTAGGACATTCCTCAAGGCGATTTCAATGTGTGAAACATCTTCCATCAGTGCCGAGGAAATCCTCTGATTATGAAGAGCTAGCTCGGAAAGTTTTGAAGATGCAGAAATCTTAAGATAGGAATCACTCCTGGCGTCTCCGAGCCAGCTTCTCCACAAAGCATCTTGCAAATCTTGACTGCCCACGCCTGCTCCTTTAGAATTTAGTCATCGCCCCGGAACAGGTCCCTGTAACACGAAAGTGTCGATCAAACCCCCGGGGTGCTTACTTTATGTCTTTCCGAAGATCATGTGAATCGAATTCCCAAGCCTGTGGATAACTGGCGAGATTGAAAACTCGCAACTGGGCGAATCCAATTTAGAAATTGTCTAGCGACTTGCAAGCCTGGTAGCTAGAACTGACAAGGTCTTGATGGGGTGCTTGACTCTCCAAAATGATCGCCCTAAAATCTGGTTATAACCTCGGATCAGGTCCCTGTAACACGAAAGTGTCGATCAAACCCCCGGGGTTCTTAAAGTTGAGTCTTTGCCTGCCGCTCCCCGTGCACCTTGAATCGGCATCAGGCAATTAGATACTAAATTCTGGGGAATAACTCCTTAGTCGCTTCCAGCATCATGGCGACAAACACCATTGCTTGCTGAGTGTCTTCAAGCGAAGCCGGGAGACTGTCAGGTTCAAGATATTCTGTCTTGTTGCGGAGTTCTCTCATCCAGTTAAGCGGCCGCCAAACTTCGATATCAACCATTCCGGATTGTCCGACAAGCACGAATGTGTAGTGATTACCCCGAGGTGGATTTCGAACTCGCAGTCCTTCTAGCGCAAGAAGACCCTAGAGGCATTTGCGCGCTGCGTCATAAGCAAGCTGGAAAGCGCCTGTTGGGTCAGTCAAGTGGATCCGGTGAGCTGATTCTAAGTGCTTGAATGCCGCGCTCAAATCACGCATGGCCTCCGGTTCCCCGATCTTGACTCTCTAGTTGTTGAGACCTGACGAGGGCTTCTAGGGCTTCATTCACTTATCAATTCCAATCAGCCGAATCATGGGTCTAGATTGCACGGTTTTCACAAAACCCAATTCTTTCGAATTCCACTCTTCCTCGCTTAAGTTATTCACATTCACCTGCTTACCGATTAGGGCTGAAGCTTCACGGGCGATCTCGAACGCCAAAGACCGATCAAAACTCCCTATGAGCAAAACATCCACATCACCCGGATCGGCCCCTGACTCCACCATGTATCTAGCGGCCCAGGATCCATAAATGAAAGCGGCCTTCAGCCCCTCAACTAAATCGAATTTGCCCCTAAGCACTTCAAGGGCCCCGAAGGAATAGAGCACTATTTCTGAAAGCGGGGCATAAAGAGGGTGTTCGATATTGACCTTCACCAACCTAAGATTCCCAGTCGCCCTCACCAAAACGATTCCTGCATCTTGCAATCGACGAACATCTCTCAACGCGGTTGGAAGTGACGTGCCAACTCTTTTAGCTAGGTCACTGACGCTGAGCTCATGCGAGGTGTTAGCAAATAGCACACCGAGAATTCGCCCCTGCACTTCACTGCGAAAAATGGGCATCAAACTCGCCGGCATAACTTTCATATAATGAAAACTAGCATCCGTTTATTGAAAGTAGCAGAGCGAGCTTTTCATTCTCGAGAGTGCAAGCCCCGATGAGGTCCCTGTTTTTGAGAGTTCCTGACCAGTCCAGGTGATTCTTCCCATCGGCTATCTATCTAGGTGGGCCTCTGTTAGCTTGAAAGGACCAAATAAAACAAAATCGAGAAGGAGAAGCCATGAAAGCCATTCAATATCGAGAAGTAGGAAAAGGCCCCGAGCTAGTAGAAATCGACAAGCCCGAACCTAAAGCAGGCCAAATTCGCCTGAAGGTAACCGCAGCTGGGCTCTGCCACTCCGACTGGTTCCTAATGGATCTTCCGAAAGAGGCTTATGCCTATGGCCTACCACTAACCCTTGGCCACGAAGGTGTCGGTGTTATCGACAAACTCGGTGAAGGTGTTGAAGGAGTTGTTATCGGCGACCCATATGCTATTTACGGCCCATGGGGCTGCGGCCTTTGTCACACTTGCGCAAAAGGTCAAGAGAACTACTGCCCTCATGCAGCAGCACTAGGCATCACCCCTCCGGGTCTTGGTGCCCCGGGGGCTATGGCCGAGTTTGTCATCGTTGACGATAAGCGTCACCTAGTTCCTATAGGAGACCTCGACCCGGTAAAAACTGTCTCACTAACCGATGCCGGACTCACCCCGTATCACGCCATCACCGCCGCCATGCACAGACTCACCCCCGGCTCAACAGCAGTTGTAATAGGTGTTGGCGGACTAGGCCATGTTGGTGTGCAGATATTGCGAGCCCTAACCCAGGCCACCATAATCGCAATGGACATCACAGAAGACAAGCTCGCCCTGGCACGTGAAGTCGGAGCCCACCACACCGTCATCTCATCAGATGGTGCAGTTGAGAAAGTGCGAGAGCTAACCGATGGCCACGGGGCTGAAGCAGTCTTTGACTTTGTCGGAGCAGCTCCAACCACTGAGATGGCAAGACAGATGGTAGCCACCAACGGCTTTATAAACATCGTTGGTATCGGCGGCGGAACACTGAACACTGGCTTTTTCTCAACTCCCTTTGGGGCCAATGTCCGAGCCCCCTACTGGGGCTCTCGCAGCGAGCTTATGGAAGTTCTAGAACTAGCCAAAGCAGGTTCACTATCGGTCCATGTTGAGAAGTTCAGCATTGAACAAGCAGTCGATGCCTATCAAAAGCTCCACAAGGGCGAAATCCGCGGCCGAGCAGTCGTGGCCTTTTAGAGGATCAAACAAACTAAATCAAAACTAAATAAACCAAAAGCAATCAAGCAAAGAAACGCCCCAAGGACAATAAGTTCTTGGGGCATTTCTTTTTCTAGTAACTAAAGCTTTTTCAGCGACCTCGCCAGATACCCCGAAAGAATCAAAGCCATCACCGGATACAACATCGCATAGGTCAAAGTAATTTGATCCGAGAGCACCCCGACAATTGTTGGCCCCACAAAATAGGCCCCAATCGAAATTACCCCAATCCTTGCAATGCCAACCGAAGGGGCTATCCCCGGTAGGTTGGCGGCGCCCAATATAAAAGCCGGAAACATCGGGCCAATCGCAATACCTGCGAAAAAGAACCCGGTGTTCACCAAGATGATTGCAAGTAGTGGGTAGGAGTCTGATAGCCATATGCCCAAGAGCATTAGTACTCCCCAGCTGGCACCCCCGACAACACCCAAGAACCGAACGACTTTGAATGGCCCAAACCTCTCAAGCCAGCGGTCCCCTAAAAATCTAGAAATGATCATCGCTAAAGCAAAGGTGGCAAAAGCCGAAGCGTAATAACCAACCGAAACGTTCATTTCGTCCCTGAGCAATAAAGCACCCCAGTCGGCCGCAGATCCTTCGGCAATGAAGGTACCGGTGGCACCAATACCCAATATCCACAGCGGCAATGAGGCCTTGCCAAACCAAGCAACCGAGCTAGTAGTAACCGAAGAACCATCGCCTCGGTGTTCATCCAACTCGGGCGGCAACAACCTGATTGAAATTGCTGAAAATGCAACCAGCCCAATACTTGCCACCCATATCAAATTGGCTGCTGGCGACATTACAAAGCTAAGCCCAGCCCCAAGCAAAGTAGCCACCAGCGTCCCCACGCTCCACATCCCGTGAAAAGAGGTTATGTAGCGCTTTGATAAGTGTTTTTCAATAGCAACCGCCTGAGCATTTCCCCCAACATCCAGTGCCGCATAACCAAGCCCCATTACAAAAAGCCCGGTTACTAACACCAGTGGTGAGCTACTCAAGCCCATCAGAATCACACCTGCCGGCACAATCACCTGAGCCAAATACATCAAGGGCCTTGAACCATATCGGTGTATTAGACGCCCAGAGAGTTGAGCCCCAAACACTGCCCCGACAGAGCTTGCAATTAAAACCAAACCAAACTGGGTATCAGATAACCCATTAGCCATCTTTATCTCAGGAATCCTAGGTATCCAAGCCATAGACACCACACCCATCACAAAGAACATCAACCAAAGCGCATTGCGCGCTTTGGTTGCCTGAATTGTGATCACAGACAAGAGATTAGCTGTTGACAATGCCGAAGTTGAACCTGATACCCAAAGCCTGAGCATAAGCAAGTATCGAATCAACAGTCGGCGTGTAAGTCGCCTTCTCAAACTGAGCAACTGCGGGTTGTGAGATCCCAAGCCTCTCCCCTAAGGCTCGCTGAGTTAGGCCCAGAGAGAGTCGCTCTTGCACTAACGCTCGATGAAAATCCAGCCAAGAACCATAATTCTCATAAGCCAGCTGAGCCTCCGGGGATGATAGCTTTTTCATAAGCAATACCTTATCGAGTAGTCAACCTCTACTCAAGCAATCAACCAAAGAAACCAGCTGCTGTCGCCCAAGCGTCAGTGCGCATGCCTCAGCTCGAAACCGCCAAGACTGCTTTCGGAATAAGCAAAAATCTCATCAACCCACCCTGTCCGCAATTTGCGGACAGGGTGGGTTGATGAGACAGCCACTAGATCAGGTCGATGGTAATTCACGAGCATTCTCGAGGGCAGTTGCCCGAAGATCTAGCTCTGCTCCAACAGCTAGGGCATAGGCAAGTACTGAACCGAGTCTGGGCATGGCCGTGACACTTTCAAACTGCGAGACTGCCGGTTGAGAAATACCCAGACGATTAGCCATCTGGGATTGGGAGACACCTTGTTCAATTCTTATGCCAACTAGCTGAGCCTGCAGCGAAGCCCAGGCCTCATGGTTGTGGATCGCCAACTGCTCGAGTGGTGTGAAATCGTCTGACATAAGACTATTGCTACACAGGTCGCGTAAAAATCAAGGACCTAAGAGGTAACTGCTTCTAGGGCCTGACAGTCCGTCATGCATTTGCAGCATGGACAGCAATTTGGCTATTAGGAGGCCCTCTGATGTGCCAGGGCTCCAAAGGGGTCTCGTCGCAGTTCAGCAGGCCGAGGCAGTGAGAAATGATTTTGACGTGGGGCGCGTTCTCTATTCACATTACATTCAAGAAATTCGTTGAGAGCGACAGTCTTTCTAGGGTTCAGCTGTCACCGATTGAGCAATTTCTGCCTCGCTCAACTCGGGTAGTAAGTCCGTTACTTTTTCGGATAGCTTGGGCGCCGAGGCGACCCATGATTTAAGTGGCTGAAGTGCCTGGGAGTAGGTGAACTCCACTTGATCCAGAACCGAGTCGATGAATGCCCCCTGCCCCCTGCCTCTTTTGCCACCGGATGAGCGAACAATATCAATCCTGAAGGTGGCAATTTCGCGAGAATTATCCAGTTCAATCTCCAATTCCCCGGACTTGAGACCTGCAAGACTGACGGCCGCCTCCAAAGTGCGGCTTCTTTTATACCCGATTGAAAGCATTGAATCTTTGGGGGCGGTCTTATATTGACGCAATAGCCAATTGAGTCTCGATTTATTCTTGACGTCGGTTGGAGCCGAAAGGTCAAAACTGCAGTGAGTCATCCCTGCCGCAATATCGGCGACGATGTTCAGCTCGGCTGCCGCCCCTGGAATCTTTATGGTGCCCTTTAGCGCCTTATCAGAAATGAGCTTGCCCCCTTCAGAAAGAAGAAACTTCTTTCCGTCAGCCTTAGCATTTCTTGAAACTACTTCATTTGCATCCACACCGGAGCGGGCAGAAAGAGTGAAAGCACAATAGCGAACCAGGTTCTGAAACTTAGACACCACGTCTACAACGGCATCATCGGCCTTCTTGATTGATCCTGTTCGGATGCTGTCCCTAACGGTGACCCAGT
>Ga0306872_100264_pt1 | contig 21933 bp, 26 predicted proteins | sample AntRauMeHopE1498_FD_190455 | JGI IMG/M metagenome (GOLD analysis project Ga0306872, IMG submission 190455) | Saline lake microbial communities from Rauer Islands, Antarctica - Metagenome Hop E1 #498 (v2) (version 2) | ecosystem: Environmental > Aquatic > Non-marine Saline and Alkaline > Saline ...
TGCAAGCACTGCGCACCGATTACGGCAAAGCGATGGTGATTAGCAGCGGGTTTCGACACAGGACCCACCCGATTGAAGCCGCCAAAGCCGAGCCAGGCGCTCACAGTACCGGCCATGCGTGTGATGTAACCATTCGTGGCGGGGATGCCTTGAAGCTGATTGAGATGGCGCTAAAACATGGCTTTACGGGCATCGGTGTGAAGCAGTCCGGCGACAGCAGATTTATTCATCTTGACGACCTGCCACACGCGACCAGTCGCCCGCGTCCGTGGATTTGGAGCTATTAGTGGATGACGAAAGGCGGCGGCTCGAACCGCAAGATCAACAGCACCATGAGCGACCTTTAACGGATGCCGAGTTGCGAGACTTGCGCGAAGTGCTGGAAGCAGACCGACGCATGAAGTGGGTATGGGCTTCAGCTCGAATTGGCGCTATCTGGATTGCCGCAGTCGCCGGCACAGTGTCCCTTTTGTGGGATAGCCTTGTTCGTTTTGTACTTCACATAGTGGGCAGATAAATGCGCGCTTTATTCTCAAAAGCTTATGAGTGTGAAAACCGCAGGCGCCCTAACATGGGCAAATTCACGCGATATGCACTTTACGTTGCGATTGTGAGCGCCTTGTGGGCTGGCTTTAAGAAATTTGAGCCAGCTGTATTCCCGGTTGTTAAGGGTTTTGAAATTACCAGCGCAAAGAATGAGGCCGGTGGAAGGCTGCGCATAAGCGGCACCTTTGACAAAGTTCGACCGTGCGAGTTTGTGGAAGTCATCGGCTACTCCGGCAGCCAGTTTGTTTCGATTGCCTTTGATGGGCTGCCTAATGCTCAAGTGCCCAGCCGGCTAACAGGGCGGCAGACCTATGGGCCGTGGATATTGGTGCCGGAGGTTAATCAGCTTGAACTGTATTCGCGCCACAAATGCGCAACCGGCCAAGTTGTCACGAAACTATTTAACGGCGCGATAGTGCTATGAGTGAGCATCCGAATCCCAGCCAGTATTGGTTCCACCGCAGGACAATGGCTTACGCCTGCTTAACCGCAATCATCGTGAGCCTTATCTGCGCCCTGACCGGAAAAATCCCTGAGCCAATGCTGCCGTTGGTTGAGGGATTATGCTGGATTCTCGGCTTCATCGTTGCGGCTTACTACACCAACAACGCGGCTGAAGCGTTCGCCAAGGTGCGCAAATGATCCCTTACGCCAAGCCCGCAATCGCCCTTGTCGCAGTCGCCGGATTAACCGCAGGCGGTTGGCTGGCCCGAGGCTGGTTTGAAGACAGCAAAGAACTCATCGCAATCACTGCACAGCAAGCCCTAGCCGACGAAATCAGAGCGGGCCAGGCCGAAGTGTCACAGCTAGTTGAAAAGCGGCTGGGCGAGCTTAGAGCGAACGAGCGCGTGATAGACCGGGGAGTAATTCGTGAAATTCAAAAACCGATTTATCAGCGCGTGTGTCTTGCTCCTGACGCTATCAGCTTGCTCAACGATGCCGCCAGTGGTGTTGCCCGCGAATCTAACGATCAAATGCCCGCAAACCCTACCGCTGCTGACTGACGGCACAGGTAAAGACGTTGTGCTGACCATGCGCGAATGGGCTTCCCAATATCACGATTGTTCGACTCGGCATAACGGCCTGGTTGACGCCCTTGGAGTTCAATAATGCCCGGAATCCCCGCGAACATCACAATCGAAGGCCGCACCCCGGCGACGATCAAAGGCCGCGTTGCGCCGCTGATTAATACACTGGCGTCTGCGCGTGGTGGGTTTCGGGCTGGGGATGATACGGGAGGTGGGGCTGCTCCGGTTGGTCTGTTTTTCCAAGACAATTTTAACGATCAGGCGGACTGGGATGCAACGATTGCCCCCGGTGAAGCCTATGCTGCCGCTGGAGATACATTACCAGCAGGATGGGATGCAGCCAGAACAACATCGGGGTGGTCGCCTTCCCGTGGCGCAGAGTATTCAGACGGCTTTGAGCCGCTTTATGTAAAGGCTGGCTCAGAATTTACGCGCTCCGGCACTGGCAAAGCCCTTGTTGCATATCGTTCTGCACGAGAATCGTCAGCTTGGTGGGGGGATAAGATCCTATGCAAATTTCTACCAGAAGGGACAAAAAGTGTATTTGTGCGGTTTTGGATACGGTATCAACCCGGATGGACAAATCGCGGACAGACTAAAATATTCCGAGTCCAAGGCGCGGACATGAATGAGAACATCTGGAACTCCAGCAGCTTGCGGCCAGGAGCCATCTGGGATTTTCAAGGAAATTCATATGGATCGAGGAATTTCATTTCCAGAAGATCGTCAGAGTTTGGGTGGACAAACCCGCCGATGGTTGGCACCCGACAGATTGGCACTGGGGGAGACAGCCCGCTTGATTGGCGCGTTGACAGCCATGACCTCGATAACAACGGCACCCCAGACAACTACCCCCAATTGAGAAGTGCGATTGATAATTCGGTCATGACCCTTGACGGGAGCATCACCGAACACAGTGAGTTCATGGGCTCTGCTTGGCACAAAATGGAGTTCTACATGGAAATGAACTCAGCAGCGGGCGAGCAAGACGGCAAGTTTGTGCAATGGGTAGACGACCAGTTAATTCACCGAAACCTTAAAATGCCGTGGCGTCAAAACGGCGCTGTTGGCTACGAAGATTTCAGGCTAGTTAAATTGGGTGGTAACGATGCTTGGTTTTCTGGGCAAGACGGGGCAGAAATCACCGACGAAATGAAGTTGCAAGAGTGGTATGCAATCGACGAGGTGCAAATCTACCTGAGCTTGCCGGAAGAGATGTCGTGGGTGTCAATGCCGCAGGTCTAAACAGCAAAATTTTATTTGGAAGGTTTCTATGAGTAATCCAAACGTAGCCGGCATTTTGGGAGGAATTGGTGGGGTAGGTGTGAAGACCCACACCTTTAGCGTTCCTTCAGGTGCTATTGCAGGCGAAAAACTTCTTCTTATCATTGCCGCGTATTCTGAAACCGGAGCCGGAAATTTTGAAACTCCTGCCGGGTGGTCTGTCGGGGTAATGAACAGAAATGACAAAATCACTCTGTCTGTGTTTGAAAAAACTTCGACGGGTGGTGAGTCCACCGTAGCTCTGTCAGCGGAGCAAGGTGAAGCAACATCCTATGGATATGTACTAAGAGCTTCGGAGTGGGCAGACATTGAGTATGCTACCGTATTTGAGCAAGATGGATCTTTTAGTGTAACTTCTGTAACTGCGCCGACAGTCACACCGTCCTGGACTGAAGACACACTGTATTTAGTCATCGGAGCTAACGGACGAAGTAATAAGCTTTTCAATACCCCTGTAACTGGCTACACGAGCCTGGCTGGCGTATCGGGCGTAAATGCCGGTGGCCGGGGCGTTGGCCTACTTGTTGGGCATAAGCAAGGAGCTTCCTCGGCTGAAAGTCCTGGCGACTTAACGGCAGGAAACTATTCTGATTACAACTCGGTCACTATTGCGCTAAAAGCAGCGCCTGAGCCCGTTCCAACAGTCACCACCACCGACACCCTGCAACCCGGCGAAGAGTTCACCCTAACCGCAACCAACTACGCCTCAACCCCAGTATCACCGGCCACGCTCACCGACAGCCAAGGCAGCACCATCACGGTTCCTGTCACAATCAGCGGCTCAGGGCCATACACAGCCGTGGGCACAATGCCAACCCTTGCCGAAGCGGTCACTGCGGGCACGTCACTGTTGTTCGGCGATGTAACTATTGAGCTGTCCACCTGATGGCTACCGTCGATGTCACCTACTCACCGGCAGCGGGGAGAAAGTTTGTCACCCTAACAAGTTGGGCAGGTGACGCGGCATTCTCACCGACACCAGTGGCAGATGGACAGATCGAAGGGCCAGACGCGCTCACGATGGGCGCAGACGGGGTTGTGACTGGCTCGGATGGCACGTATGCGCTGACGTATATTTCACCGACTGGCAATATTCAGGCGGCTAGTTACGAAATCGGCGAAGCGGCTGAATCAGCTACCGTCACGGCAACTTACGCCCCAGCAACAGGGCGTCAATTTGTATCGCTAACGTCATGGACCGGTAGCGCGACATTCGCTACTACGCCCACGGCTGGCAGTCAGATCGAAGGCCCAGACGCGCTGACGATTGGCAATGACGGCGTAATCACTGGCCCCGACGGCACGTACACGCTGAATCACATCACCCCGGCGGGCGTTATCGAGTCGTTGAGTTTTGTGATAACCACGGCTGACACCACCGCGCCTATCATCTCGGCGTTGACCGCTGCGGGGACTGACCCTGACACAATCGACGTGGCCTTTAGCACAGACGAAGACAACGGCACGGCGTATTTCTTTGCATCCGGCAGTGCAACCGAGACAGCCGCAGCAATCAAAGCTGGAGCCCAGGGCAGCCAAGCTGTATCCGCAACCGGCGAGCAGTCCCTAACGCTAACGCTTGCGACGGGCACGTATCGTATTCACGCGATGCACGAGGACGATGCGGGCAATCAGTCGAATATATTGTCTAGCGCTGAAGTGGTGTTGGCGGCGATACCCGAAGTGGGCACAGGCACTGCGACCTACGCGCCGCCCGCCAATATGACGCTAACGATTGTGCAGGAGCCAGTAGACGAATACCTGACTGATGGATGGAGCAGCCCGCCTGAAACTGGCGAGCAGGTTCTGACGTTTACCGCAGAAGGCGCATTCGACCCCCAATTAAATTGGTCCGGTCCGGCTGAAGGCGCGTTTGATTATTATTACATCAACAACGCCGGCGCTATGTTTCAGCGCACGATTACAACTGGCTCGCTGGATTCTCTGCCTGATGAGAATACAGAGGTTCCACAAGGCACCTGGACCATCGGCACAATTACAATCGGCGAGACCACTGCGAGCCTGACGCCCAGCTACAGCCTGACTGATGCAGCCAGCTATCAATATTCGATCAACTCCGGCGACTGGGTAACGTTTACCGGCACTATCTCGCTGACAAGCCTGGCAGATGATACGCCGTTCAGTGGAGCGTTAAGGGCTACAAATTCGGTGGGCAGCGGGGCTAGTGCGTCGTTTTCGTTTACGACGGATGCGATACCTGCCGAGCCAACGGTTCCGCAAGGCGCGATAACGGCGCTGTTCCCCGTCACAACTCAGACCGCAGCAGAAATCACGTTCTCGTACAGCGAAACAGATTCTAACGGCTTTGAGTATTCATCAGATGGGTCAACATGGACAGCGGCCACTAGCCCGCTTGAGTTTACTGGCCTGACTGCCAGCACCACGTATTCAGTTCAACTGCGAGCCATTAACGACGTGGGCGCAGGTGAAGTAATCGGCATCAACTACCGAACCAAAGGCGAAGTGACCGTTGTCCCAGAGGGTGACTGGCCATTCTTCGTGCCCACTACCGTTGCGCCAAAAACATGGCAATGGAGTGGCAGGCATCCGAAGACCGGTATGCGGGTTCGGATATTCGTTGAGACACCATGATGAAAAAGCTAACCGCAAGGCAGTCGCTTTTTGTGGGCGAGTACCTTGTTGACCTAAACGCTTGCCACGCCGCAGTCAGAGCAGGCTATAGCGAGAAAACCGCGAGCAGGATTGGCCCTGAGCTACTTGGAAAAACTTGGGTTGCCGAGGCTATCCAGAAGCGCATGAATGAGCGGTCAAAGCGCACAGAGATCAGCGCCGACTTTGTGCTCAACGGCATCATGAAGAACATATCCCGATGCGAGCAAGGGGAGCCGGTTAGAGACCGTTCTGGCGAGCTTGTAATGATCGAAACGGACGACGGCCTAATTGCCCCGGCATACAAATACGACGCATCAAACGCGCTCAAGGGGTACGAGCTGATAGGTAAGCACTTGAAGCTATTCACCGACAAGCACGAACACGCCGGTCCCGGTGGCGGGCCAATCCAAAACGCCGTCACGTTCAACTTCACAGGCGTCAATGCAGATTCAGATTAAGTGCCTGGATAAATTCCAGGCGCTGATTAAAAAACGAAAGCGCGTCAAGATTATCCTGGGTGGTCGCGCATCCACCAAAACCACCTTTGTAGCAGATTACGTTGCCGCTTGCATGACAGCCGGCCAACTCTGGTGTGGTGGGCGAGAGTTTCAAAACTCCATTGATGAGTCGGTACACCGCACACTGCAAGACGAGATCCAACGGCTCGATATTCCAGGCTTTGAGTTCAGCCGCACCGATATGTCTCACCAATCAGGCGGGCGGATCTTTTACCGGGGCCTAGCCCGAAACATCCTGTCACTCAAGGGCATTCTGTCCGGCGTTGATGGCTTATGGGTAGAAGAGGGCGAAGGGTTAAGCGAAGACACCTTGCGCATCATGACAGCCTCCACACGAGCCACAGCCGCCGACTTTGACGCAGCGGTGGCCGCAGGCATTCCGCTATCAGAAATGAAGACGCCTGAAATCTGGATCACGATGAACCGGGGCAGCCGATCCGACCCTATCAGCAAGAAGTACCTGGCGAGGGCTGAGCGTGACCTTGAGCGGCACCAGTATTACGAAGACGACGAATTAATTGTCATCGAGGCCAATTACAACGATATGCCGCGGGAGTGGTTCCTGGCATCTGGCCTTGAAACCGAGCGAGCGTCTGATTTTGAGCACATGACGCGGCAGCAGTACGAACACAAATGGCTTGGCAAGTACCTGGAGGCCGTGGATGACGCGATCATCCAGCCCGAGTGGTTTGATGCCTGCATTGATGCCCACGTAAAATTAGGGTTTAAGCCCGCAGGCCGCAAGGTGGTGAGCCACGACCCGAGCGACAACGGCGCCGACGACAAGGGTCTGGCTTATCGCCACGGCTGCGTGTTCTTCGACGTACAAGCGCGGAGCTTTGGCGATGTGTCTGAGGGCTGCGACTGGGCAACAGATTACGCAATCCAGATGCAGGCGCAGGATTTCATCTGGGACGCTGACGGTCTGGGCCTTGGCCTTCGTCGCCAGGTGGCGGATAACCTCACCGGCCAGGCCATGCGGCAGGAACTTTTCAGAGGCTCCGCAGGTGTCGATAAGCCGGACGCCATGTATCAGCTGATTGACGACAACAGTGCCAAGCCAATCAGCAACCGGGACGCATTCAAGAACCGCCGAGCGCAGGCATACGTCCACTTGGCCGACTGCATGTACCGAACGTATAGGGCAGTGGTCAAAGGCGAGTATCACGACCCTGACACCCTTGTGAGCTTTTCCTCCGAAATCAAAGAAATGAGCGGGCTGAAGTCCGAGTTATGCCGGATACCAAAAAAGCCGAACGGCACGGGCAAGATTCAGATAATGAGCAAAATTGACATGAAGGCGCTGAAAATTGAGTCGCCGAATATGGCCGACGCCGTGATGATGTGTCTCGCAGTGCCGGACAAGATTGCTCAAGCCATTTTTATTCCTCCCGCCATCAAACCCATGGGCCAACGCAATGGAACTGGAAGAAATCAAAGAACTCGTTGATGACGCGGAAGCCAGCACCAGCGCAACCCGCGAAGAGGCGGGCGATATGCTGGTGTTTGGTCGCATATCCCAATGGGATGACGACATTGGCGCGGACGTACAAACCGAATTTCGCGGCACGTTCGATATTATCAAGTCACGACGCAACCGGATATTGGGCGAGCTATGGTCCAACCCAGTGGGTATCAGCTTTCGGGCTGAAGATGGCGCTGACGAGGATGCAGCCGAAACCCTGACCGGTATGTACCGTACCGATATGCTGCGCTCAGAAGAGGCCATAGAGACCGCACTGCAAGACCAGGTTGATTGCGGCTTTGGCGCGTTTCGCTTTGTCACAGAGTACGAATCCAAGTTCGACGATATGAACAACTATCAGCGGATCATTGCTGAGCCAATCAACGAAGCCAACAACGTCGTCTATTTTGACAGCAACGCGAAGAAAAAAGACAAGTCAGACGCCCGCTGGTGCGCCATTATCACCACGTTCACTAAGAAGGGCTGGGAGCGTTTCGCGGACGAGATGGGCATTGATTACGAGGCCAACAAAGAGCCGACGCCGTTCAAGTCGCCGGAGCGCAGCAATACTCTGTTCTGGCGCTCAAAGTCTGACGAAATCAAGGTAGCCGAGTTTTACAGCAAAGAGAAAAAGCGCGAGCGCGTGCTGATCTTTGAAGATCCGCTGGGTCAGACCAAAGCCGTTTATCAGCGCGAAGTCAAAGACGTGATTGATGAAATGGAGGGCGCCGGGTTCGTCAAGATTGGCGAAAAGATGAAAGACCGCTGGGTAGTCACTAAAGAGATTGTGACCGGCGAGAAGGTGCTGAAGAAGCAGCGCATACCCGGCGAACATATCCCCGTTGTCCCGATTTACGGCGATTGGAGCCGCGTTGAAGGCCGCGAGCTATGGCGGGGCATCTATCACGACGCGCAGGACGGGCAGCGCCTGCATAACTTCACTATGTCGTATATGGCCGACATCGTAGCCAAAGGGCCGCGCCAGAAGCCGCTGTATTTCCCCGGCCAGATACAGGGCTTTGAGTGGATGCACTCGACATCTGGTGCCGACAACAATCTGCCGTATTTGTACCTGAACGAGCAGAGCCCCATCACCGGCCTGCCGTACCCTCAAGGGCCGGCATCCTACGTTGAGCCGCCACAGATACCCCAGTCCGCAGCCGCACTGCTGGAGTTTACCCGGCGCTCCGTGGATGACGTAACGGGCGGCGCATTGTCGCAAGATCAGATGATGAGCGGCCAGGTAACAGAGGGTCAAATCAATTCCGCGCAATCCGCGCAGAACATGGAAACCTTTCTGTACCAGAACAGCTTCGCGCTGGCCATGAAGCAAGCAGGCCGTGTTTACGCATCCATGGCCGCAGAACTGTATGACGTGCCGCGCGAAGCTATCACCACGCAGCCGGACGGCACTGAATCGTCTGTTAGCGTTATGGAGACGGTATTCGATGAGGAAACCGGCGAAGAAGTCACGCTGAACGACATAACTAAGGGAAAGTTCAACGTCTATGCGGACGTGGGGCCGAATTTCCAATCACAGAAAGACGAAGCCCGTACCGAAATGCGCGAACTTTACACAGCACTGGCAGGCACGCCAGAAGGCGAAATGGCGCTGTTGACTTACTTCACGCTGATGGATGGGCCAAAGACCGACCACCTGAAAGCTTACGCACGCAAGAAGCTAATCATGCAGGGGATCATGGAGCCTGACACAGACGAAGAAAGGCAGATGCTTCAGGAAGCCCAGCAGCAACAGAATAATCAAGAGCCAGACGCCAACATGATGCTGGCGATGGCAGAGCAGGCCAAGGCAGAAGCCGATATGGCCAAGGTTCAGATGGATGGGCAGCACAATCAAGTGCAGAGCCAGGTGGACGCTTACAACGCTGAAACGAAGCGACTGGATGCGATGGCCAAGGCCAAGAAGTACGGCGTCGAGTCCAGCAAAGTCAGTGCAGAGATACAGGGCACCGAACTGGACAACCTGCAAAAGCTTCAGCAGGCCATGATGCCGGCAGGTATGCGCTCCAACTAATTCTATAACCCTTCACGTAATGTTATAATGTTTCACAATCGAGCAGGGCGAACACCCTGATCCGAGTTCGGCGGATACCGAATATACGCAAATAAAGGCGTCAACTTTATGTCACTGAAAGAATTACGAGCTTTAGCCGAAGAAGACGACACAGCCACCACCAAGGCGGACGAGCCGGAAATTCAGGATGAGCTAGAAGCGGGTGAAGCCGACGAAGGCAGTTCTGAGGAAGATGGCGCCGAAGCTGAAGATGAGGGCGAGTCGGATGATTTTGAGCTTGAGCTAGACGGGGAGTCAGAACCCGACCGACAGAAGCCTAGCGCAGAAGAGGCGCTGATTCATAAGCTGACCAAAGAGCGCAAGAAACGTCAACAGGCGTCTACGGAAGTGGACGAGCTAAAAGCGCAGATTGCGGATATGCAGAAGGCCATGAACACCGGCCAGTCGCAGCCGCAGCGCCAACAGCAGGCACCTGACGCGCAATACCCGCGTGTACCGTTGCTATATGAGAACGGGGTGGATACAGCCGAGCAATACGGGACGGCTTACCAGAAGTGGGTTAACGAGTGCAGGCGCATTGACGAATCGAACAATCAGCGGGTTCAGCAAAATGATGAGTACGCCAAATCCATGCGGTCTAAGACCGAAGGGCTGGCAAAGCGGGCGGCGCAGTTTGCGACAGATAACCGGGTCAGTGTTGACCGTGTAGCTGATGCACTCAACCGCGCCACTGACGAGGTAGACGGAGCCACGAACATTGAAGGCTCTTTAGCTTACTTGTTGGATTCAGTCGGAGATGGTGGTGAGCGGGTCGCTTACTACATCGGCACAAACGAAAACGCCATGACGCAGATTAAGCAGTTGCTAACAGACGACCCCAACGGGTTTAAGGCAATCGCCCACATGACGCGACTGGCTGAGAAATTGAAACCGAAACACTCCAAACGAATCAGCAAAGCCCCTGCACCCGATGAATCATTGCGTGGTGATGGGTCGCCAGCCTCCAGCCGGAAGCTACAAGATGCTTTTGATAAGGCATCCAATACCAGCGACCTGAAAGCCATGCGAGACATTCAGAAACAAGCGGATGCGCGAGGGGTTAAGCTCACATAGGTATTAAGACATGGCTAATCAAACAGCTAAGAATATCCTGGCCTTCTACGACGAAGCCTGTAAGCAAATGAACGACAGCTTTGTTTATGCGTCACGCATGGGCATTGACACTCAACCCGGCGTGGATCTGCAAAACGCCAACAACGTGTACTGGAAGAGTGTTGAGCAGCAGGCGCCGATTGTATCCGGCTTTGACCTGTCCGGCACAACCCCAGGCAACATCATCGAGCAGACCTATCCGCTGAACGTGGAAGCGCCGCGGAACGATTGGTTTACCCTTCGTGCCGAGGAATTGCGCGATACCACCTTTATGAAACGCCGCGCCATGGCCGGTTCTCGTAAATTGAGCTCAGATGCCAACCTTCGTGCTGCCAACCTGGTAGCCAATACTGGCACCATGTACTACGAGTCTGGCAAAGCAGGTTTTGACTTCGTATCCGAGGCGTCAACGCTGATGTCTGAGCGCCAGGCGTATCGTGATATGGGCTCCAGTTTTTTCCTTAACCCGCGCACCTATCAAGTCATGGGCTCTGACCTTGCGTCACGCTCTGATCTGTCCGGTCGCCCTGAACAGGCGTACGGAACTGGCCAGATTGGCAAGAACGTGGCCGGCTTTGATGTGTTTGAGGCTCCGACCTACGGCACCATCCCGACCCAAGCGGGCGCAGCCAGCACAGTGTCCGCTAACGTGGTTGAAGTGCCTGAAGGCTTTAAGGAAGTGGGCGGATCTATCCAGAACATTGATTACCGTTACGGCACGGTCAATCTGACCTCTGGCGCCAACTACCAAGTGGGTGATGTTATTACTTTTGCTGGCGTGAACGCGCTGGGACTGATGGACAAGACAAACACTGGCCAGTTGATGACATTCCGTGTTATCGCAAAAGCCACCAACGCCCTGACCATTTACCCCAAGCCGATTGCCGCAAACCAGGCTGGTATCACTGCATCGCAGGCCGCTTACGCCAATATCAGCACGGCGATTGTGTCCGGCATGTCAGTGGCCAAGGTCAACGTAACGGGCGGGCAGGCGAACAGCTTCTGGGCTGATGACTCTGTTGGCTTCGTGAACGCTGACGGCAACCTGGACGTGTTGAACGAGTTTGATGGCATGAAAGTGACTAGCGAAACCCTGGACAACGGCATTAAGCTGTACATGGCTTATGACGCCAAGCTGGACACCCTGAACTGCCGTGTTCGTCTGTTCACCTGGTATGGCCTGGTCAACAAAGACCCGAGCCGTAACGGTAACGCCATTTACGTACCGGCATAACGAGACAGGGGGCGAAAGCCCCCTTTCTTTTGGCCCCTAAACCAGCGGGTGAGAAATGACCAAGGGCGAACTGGCATCAAGAGTGCTGAAGCTAATCGGCGTCAATTCGCGGTTTGCAGAGGCAGACCCCGGCGAGACTCAGGACACGCTGAAGTATATGGAAGATTGGATTCTGGCCAACAACGCCGTGGGCAGGCGTATCGGCTATATCGTGTCCGATGGCGAGCCGCAGGCTACTGAGGACTCCGGTATACCTGGCTGGGCCGTCATGGGCGTCACCAATTCCGTCGCAATGTACGTAGCCCCCTATTTTGAAAAGATGATCCATCCGGCGATTCCGCGCAATGCCAGCATGGGAATGCAGACCATCGCAAACCGTACCGCTGAAGCTGAGCCGGTGCAGTATCCGGGCCGGTTCCCGAGGGGCCAGGGCAATCACGGCCTTTATGGCGCCAAGTATTACCACCCCTATGAGCGGGTGATTACTCATAACGACTTCCTTTCTGACGAAAACGACACGCCGGTAACGCCATGAAACTGCCGCTTATCAAAGGTACGCGGGTTGATGGTGACGCCGAATGGCGTGACACGCTGCCTGCAAACATGGTGGGCTTCTCTCAAGCCGTGGGCTCGTGGACAGGCTACCTCCGCACCGCTGATGGACTTACTCAGTTCGGGGCGGGCATTGGCATAGATCGCGGCGGATTGTGGTCTGACCGCTTCCGTAAGCACGTCCGAGTGTCAGGCGATAAACTGATTCAAGTGGGCCAGTTCGGTGAAGTCACTGAAATCACCGGGCCTGCTATCGGTGGCCCCGGCCAGGTCGCTATGGATAACAGTTTCAACTCCGTTGCTATCGTGTCAGGCGGTGATTATTACCGCTATGACGGTGATGTGACCGTGGCAAAAGTCACCAAACCCGCAGGCGCAGGAAACTTCATAGACTTGTGCTGGATTGATGGCTATTACATCTTCACTGACGGCGAGAATCTATGGAATACCACGCTCAGCGGCTCAGGTGAAACCACGTTTGGCGGAAACCAGCGTGCCGGGTCTGACTTTGCGCCGGATGAAATTGTTGGTATTGAGAAATCCACCGACAATAAGTTGATGGTATTCAACCGATACACCACTGAGCGCTTCTACAACAACGCAGGGCCGCAGTTCCCGTTTGCCCGCATACCCAACGCTGCAATCCCGATTGGCATTGTTGGCACCCACGCCAAGGCCAGTATCGGTGATAGCCGCTTCGTAGTGTTTGGCGGCGGCAAAGAATACAGCCCCGGCTTCTACATGCTGACCAACAGCTACCAAAGCATTTCGACAAAAGAAATTGATTCTGTCATTGACGGCTATTCGGATTTTGAGTTGGCCAATATTCAGATCGAATACCGGGACACCCGCGACCAGGGGCTGGTTATCTGCCACCTGCCAAGGCACACGCTGATCTATGACGTGAGTCTCAGTCAAACTCTGGGCGAGAACATCTGGTATCAGTGGAGCAGCGGCGAGTCACCTTGGCGCGGCGTGAACGGCGTTTATGATCCGCGTAACATTGACGACAAAGCATCTGGCTGGGTGTACGGCGATAAGCAGGATGGGCGCATTGGCAAGCTGGATCAATCGCTATGCACTCAATATGGCGAAACCGTGGAATGGTCATGCACAACGCCAATTGTTCGCGCCGGCACCACTGTCATGGCCGCTGAACTCGTCACGGCGCCCGGTCACAGCACGGTCATTGATGACGTTGTGTTCGTGTCCACCACTAAAGACGGCGTGCTTTACGGGCCTGAAGTGCTGATGTATCGCGGCAACCGTGGCGATTATCAAAAACGCATCATTGCCCGCAGGCTGGGCGACTATCCGCGATGGTTCGGGATGCGCATCAGGGGCAAGAGCGCCGGAGTGTTCAGCATTACAGGGGTAGAAATAGATGAGGCAGGATGATGCGACAAGATAGCGCTGTCAGTTACGCCGACCTTGAGCGCCTTGGCTGGCCTAAATTCATGATTGACGACTATATGGGCCGGTTGCTTGAGCTATCACCCCAGCGGGGCGCCACGACCGACCCTAACGGCGTATACGCGGCTAACATCAACGGGATGTACGTCAACACGGCATCTAATGCCTTGTGGTTCAACCCAACGCCAGGGAGCCTAACCGGATGGATAGCTCTTTAGAGTTCACCCCCTACTCTGGCGACCTAATGGGCCTGCCTACCAACGAAAACCATATGATATTCCGCTGGAATCGGAAGGACTGCAAAGTTCTGTTCTCAGCTTCACGCCGGGGCAATGCCGCATCCTGCCATTTTGCAAGCGACAAGCGAGGATTGCGCCACATCAAAGAAGCCGTTGACGGGTTTGTGCGTTTCGCTTTCTGGCTGTTTGATTGGTGCGAGATGGTTCTGGCGCAGGTGGGCCGCGCAAGTGTGGGCAGGCTCATCGAGAAAACGGGCTTTATTCCCGTGGCTGAAATTGACGACACAACGGTTTATGCGAGGGCAAGATAATGGGCAACATTGTTTCAAAAGTTACGGACGGGCTCGGCCTTACGGACTCCCAGCAGGGCGCAAGAGCCGTTGAATCTGGCACAGCGCAGCAGGTAGCCGCACAGCGCGAAGCCCTTGCTTACATGAAAGAGCGTGAGGCGCTACCGCAGCAATTCCGTGAAGGCGCACTAACTCAGCTTGGCGGGTTTTATGGCCTTGAAGGCGGCGATCCAAACGCTGACCAGAATCTGCAAGCGAATCCGCTATTCCAGGCAACCATTGGCCAGCTTCCACAACAGGAAGAGGCCATTCTTCGCAACCAGTCCGCTACCGGCGCATTGCGATCAGGCGGCACTGATATGATGCTGGCCGACAATCAGCGCATGAATACCCTATCCGCTTACCAGAACGCAATGGGAGGGCTCCAGGGTCTTGCCAGCCTGCCCTCAAACGCAAATCAGATCGCAAGCGGAATGGCGGGCATTGGCCAGACTCAGCGCCAGGGCACCATCGGCGCAGCCCAGTCCAGTATTGCCGGCAAGCAAGCGGCTTTCGATGAAACAATGGGGCTGGTCAAGATGGGCGCGGCTGCATTCTCTGACGTTCGCCTAAAAGACAACATTCAACCAGCCGGTGAACGCTTCGGCCATAGCTGGTTCACATGGGACTGGAACGACACGGCCCGCGCTCTCGGCCTATCTGGAAGCTCTGAGGGTGTGATTGCCGATATGGTTAAGCCTGTACGCCCCGACCTCGTTGGAGAGCGTGACGGGTACCTGACAGTGAACTACCGCGATATGGAGAGCCAGTATGCAGGATAACCAGTTCTATGTTCAGCCAGCGAAATACGACTGGAGCGGTGGAGGGAGCGAAAACCCAGACAAGCGGCTTTCAGGCTTAATGGGCCTGAACCAGCAACCACAACAGCCAAATGCCTTCGCATCGCAGACCCCCGGCGCACCGCAGCAGCCTGGCCGGGTTGACGCCTCCAGCATGGGACAAGACCCCATAGGTGGCGAAGGTGAAATGGACGGGGATTTCTTCAGTATGCTTGCGGCTAACATCGCCAGCGCGTTCGGGGGCAGCTAATGGCCAATCGTGAGTTTTACGTTCAGCCCGCAGACTACGGCAGCGGATGGCGCGAAGGCGCGGCCATGATTGGCGACTACCGACAAAAGCAAGACCAGCAAGCGTATCAGGAGGCGGCAAAGAAAGCGGCAACCGAAGCTATGCAGTCGGGCGACCCTCGAAAGATTCGTGAGGCGGTGATTCAGTTCCCTGAGATCGCCAAAACCATGACCGATATGTTTGGCTTCACGAATGACCAGACAAAACAGGTCGCCAAAGAAGCCTATCGAAAAGCGCTGTCTGATCCGCAGAACGCAGGGCGGCATCTGCAAGACGGCATTAGCCAGGTAACGCAGTTCGGTGGCAGGCCGAACACTATGGCCGCAGACCTGCAAATGTTCCAGCAAAACCCCGAGGCGGGGCTAAAGAACATGCGAGTCGGCTATGCGGGCATTGCGTCAGAGGAAGAATATGGCGCCATGTTTGGCGAAGATGAAGGCATGGGCGGGCCTACCCCGGCAGCAATTCGAGTCTTTGAGGCCAACGCAAAAGCCGCTGGACTGGAGCCTGGCACCCCTGAATATATAAGGGCGGCACAGATTGAGCTTGGGCTTCAGCCTCGCGCCGGTATATCCGCGCAAGAAAGAATAGCCGGCGACCCGTCACTGAGCACTCAGGTCGCAGCCAGTGGCGCACAACAGGCGGGAGCGTCCGAGGGCGCAAGGCTAAACGCGCAGCTTGCGACAAAGCCAGCCATTGAAGGCGCTGTAACCACCGCAAGAGTTACTGCCGAGGGTCAGGCTAGGTCAACCAATCCAGAAGCACAAAAAGCCATTCAGATGGAGATCACGAGCGCCAGAGACACAATCGCTCAGATTGACAACCTGACATCGAATGACGACTACCTAAATGCAATCTCAGGCATTCGCGGAAAGCTCACACCGATTCCAGGCACGCCAGGCTTTGATGCCGAGGTAGCATTCAATCAATTTAAAGACAGCCTAACCCTTGAGAACCTTGGAAAAATGTCAGGCGTACTTACTGATAGGGATATTCAGTTGCTGAGCAGTGCAGCGAGCGGTCTAGCCTTGGGCATGTCACGCGCTGCCCTAGAGTCTCGCATGGCAATCATTAGAGGCGTACTAGAGAGCAAGTCAGCAAGTGCGCGAGCTAAGTTGGAAAAAATGATGGGCGGTGAAGTTCAGGCACCAGCCGGCCAGCCCCCGCAGCGAATCCGCCTTGATGCCAACGGGAATATAATCCAATGATCGAAGTTGAGCTCCCAGATGGTCGCATAGTCGAGATCGACACTGACGACCCGCAGCAGGCGGCAAAGGCCGCGCAAAAGTTTATGCAGAGCCAGCCAGCCACTGAGGCCCCGCAAGATGCCCCTATGCCTGAAGGGAGCTTTGCCGACTCCATTATTGAGCCAATCCAGGCGATAGCCGGTGGAATGGCTACTCAGGCAGTATCCGGCTTATCGGGCATTGCAGGCGCTGTGATGCCAGGGCCGCAAGGCCAAGGGCTTGCCACCATGCAGCAAACGCAACAGGCATTGCCAGACTTTGCCCCTGAGACTCAAGCAGGGCAGCGAGGGATGCAGACAGTGGGCGATCTGATAGAGCGGGGCGTTGACCTTGTAAACTTCCCCATATCGGGGCTTGCTGGGCTTGCCGAGCTTATTGGCAGCGGCGGAAATATCGACAGCGCAGCAAGCGTGGTTGGTCGCGTTCAAGAAGAAGGTGTAGGCCCGATGATGGGCGATGCCGTTCTTGAGTCCACAGGATCGCCGGCACTGGCTACAGCGGCAAGCATGGCACCCGACATTGCCGGGGCGGTTGCAGGTTTTAAGGGCGGGCAGATTGCAAGTAAGCCAGCTATCGCAAAGCTGAAGCAAATGGCCGATGCCAGAAAGCAAAAAATCCTTTTAACGCCTGACGGTGAGTTATCGCCTGTTTTTGAAAGGGCATTGAAGCGAGAAGGTATAACACTTGATGCCATTGTTGACGATATTCAAGCGCTGCCGGAGATAGCCGACCCCAGGCAGGCTGTCAGAGATCTGATTAAGAAAAAGATCCAGCGCGGCGATACTGATGGCGCTTTAGCCACAAAGCGCCTTGATACGATGGGCAACATTGTTGATGACCCGCTAGGCGCTGCGGCAGTCAAGCAGGGATTTGCGCCGGGTGATGTGCAAGCTATAAAGAATGCAAAGCTTGGCAGCAATAGAGCCATGCAGGAAATGGTACGGATTAATCAGTCTATCTTTGATAACACTCGACGTGCCGTTGATATTCAACCTACCGACGTTATCGGGCGCTCTGCAATAGGCCGGTTTAATCACATACGCGACACGGCGAACCGGGCCAGCCAGGAACTAGATTCTATTGCCAGCAGCCAGCTAAAAGGCCAGCAGATAGATTCTGCGCGTGTTACTGACGCCTTTTACCAGCAGTTAGCCAATCGTGACATAAAGATAGATGCGTCAACCTTTCCGCCTAAGCTGGACTTTAAAGGTTCAGCCATATCAAAGAGCCGGGCAGATCAGCGTGTTGTGCAAGATACGCTAGACCTTCTGTCAGAAGATGAAGTGGTTGACGCACTCAGAGCACACAAGTTGAAGCGCCAACTGGACCGGATGATTGACTACAAGAAGGGGAAGCCTGGAGAGCTAACACCCGACGGTGAGCGGGTGGCCAAATCAATCAGAAAAGCTCTTAACGATTCTATCCGCGATGTTAACGATGACTACGCACGAGTTAACGATACGCTCAGCCAGTCTCTGACGGCCATAGGCGACTTTAAGGATGTTCTAGGGCCATCCATTAACCCATTTGCCGAGGGAGCCGAGAAAGCCGTAGGACGCGATCTGAGGGGCTTGCTCAGTAACCGAAAAACTCAAACCAAGCTAGAGAATGCGGTCAGACAACTGGACGAGGTGGCCAAAGACCTCGGCGGCGAATTTACTGACGATATTGGCGACCTGGTGAACTTTAACGGCATACTTCAGGGTCGCTTTGGGTCTACTCGTCGAGAGTCATTTGCTGGTCAGATAGGGTCAGAGATAAGCCGTAACGCAAACACCGCACTAGAAGGCAAAGCCGGATTGACTCGAATGGCGATTGATAAAGCCGGGGAAGGCATCGAGGCAGCACGAAACATCAACGACCAAGAAGCGTTTAAGGCAATTAATAGACTTTTGAGGGAAAGACAATGACCCCAATTCAGACCAATAAGCCCGTGTTTTTCGACTCAGAAGGCGAGCCCCTGAACGGGTCCATCTTCATTGGCCAGCCCGACCAAGACCCACGCGCATCACCAAAAACCGTGACGCTTCGTGATTCGGGCGGCGTCGAGTTCCCCGCAGGCACGAAACTGAACGTCAACGATGGCCGCATCACTTACAACGGAAAGCCCATCATTGCGCTCGTTGACGGCAACTACTCCATGCTGACGCTGGACGAGTCGGGCGCCCAGGTGGATTACTCGCCGCTGGTAGAAGTGCCGGGAGGTAGTGGCGCCGACTTTACTGGCGTAATTCGCTTCGGCCTGACGCTGACCAACATCAAAGCCTTTGACGTGTCTGTGGGTGACGCTGTGCGCAATATCGGCAAGGTTACGGCCACCGATGGCGAGGGCAAGGACTGGCTTGTAACGAGCAATACGGGGTCATCTGGCGATGACGTGGATTTGATTGATTTCAGCAACGGCTTGCAGGGCCAGAGCTACACCATCGCATAAGGAGTCATAATGGCCACGGTACAAAGCTACCCCGTCCGACCGTTCACCGAGCAGCAAAAATTCTTTGTTTATGACCCGGCATCAAAAACCAGCTCACTCGTGACCGGTGCGGATATTAAGCAATCCATTCAGGCAGGTGAGTCTGCCGTTGTCGCAACCTCAACATTTAAAGCACTGAAAACAGAAAGCTACAAAGTTGGCACGATTGTCCAGACTTCTGGCGGCGAAGCGATCGCTGACGAATCGAATGGCCTGTACGTCATTCAACCCCCAGGCAGTGGCGGCACCGTAATATTCAACGGCAACGAGGCCGTGGAGCTTCCGCTGGTTAACTTTGTAGTATCAGACGCATCTAGTGCCACAGTTGTGAATGACGCCGGTACACGCACGATAGAGGTGCTGGCCGATGCGGTAGACCTTAAAATATTCCGCGCCACGAATGCCGCTGCCGTTGCAGCACTTCCGGCAGTCGCAGGCTATCAAGTGCTCATGTCCGGCGCCCCCTCCGGCCTCTTTGAGTTCTCCACAACCAACTTTGCCTCAGCCGTTGGCAATGACCCCGGCAAGCTCGTTTACATCCCGCCATCGTCTGACGCGACGGGTGCGAGTGGTGCGTGGGTGAAAAAAAGCGGCACTGAAGTTGGCGAGGTCATTACGTTCGCCGGTAATGCCGCGTCGCTGAACCGAAAGTATGGCCAAGGCTGGCGCATTGCTGATGGCACTGACGGCACGCCAAATCTAACAGACGCTTTCCCGAAGTTCGGCACGTTCGTGCAGAAGTCAGATACAGGTGGCGCGAAAACTATTACGCCCGCGGGCTCTGTTTCGGTGGCCAATCACACGCTATCAGTTGCGCAAATGCCATCTCACGATCACCCGGTGCCAATGTATGTCGGCAGTGGCGCGTTTGGTAGACCATTACACCAAGGCGGCGCCTCAACAAGCAATGCAAGCACCAGTGGCGCAGGAAGTAACGGCGCTCACGCTCACGGCGCATCCTTTAGCGGCTCTAACCACACCAACGAACCCCAATTTACCTACCTCGTTCCCCTCTACTTCACCGGCGTTGCTGGCTCTTACTCATAAGGACTGACTATGATTGTCACCATGATTACAGAAGATAGCTCGATTACAGTTGACGGCGACCAGATAAAGGTTCCGGTTGCTGCGGATTTGGGCGAGTGGGCTGTTCAGTTTGACGGTGAAAGTGCAGAGGTGGAATACAGCGACAACCGGCCCAACGAAGTGATTAATGCGGCCACTTTCTATGCCCGATACCAGTCAGACATTGACGTACACGCGGCGGCTCGATTGGCACTGAATGAAGCCGAAGCGCTGGCAAGTATACCCACCACAGCGCAACTCATCGCACAACTAACGGCAGAGCGGAAGTTGCAAGAGCAGCAAGGTGTAACCGTTAACGACATACGATACGCGGGCGACCCCAGTAACCGGCAGGCAATAGCCGAGGCCATGCAATTTATGGCCGACGCTGAAGCAACCGAGTTCCCGGTATGGAAAGACTCTGACGATGTGTTTCACGCTAATCACCCACTGACCGATGTAGTTGGCGCCTACCGGGCCATTGGAGTGCGCCGTGTGCAGCTTATCGCAGCAGAAGGTCAGTATGCCGCGCAGGTGGTTGACGGCTCGCTGACAGAGGTCACAGGGCTAACTTGGCCGCAATAATTGAGGCATGAACCATGAGCAACCCAATCACCCGAAGCGCCGCTTGGCGCTTTTTTTATGTGCGAATTTATCGCCGGCTGAAGCTGGCCTGGCTGCTGCTTCGCGCCTACGTGTTCAATCTGTTGGTTGCCGGTGATACGTTTCTGAATACCGTCATCGGTGGTGATCCCGGAGAAACCATCAGCTCACGCATGGGCAAAGGTAAGCTAAAAGGCCAGCCGGTGCATACCTTCCTTAGCCGTGTGATTGATGCCGTGTTCAAGGTTCTGTTCAACGAGTCTGACCACTGCGTTAACGCCATCCAGCACGACGAGGGCAAGGGTGCGATTTCAGAGGTTATCAACCGCTACCGGGCTGGGAATAAGCACCTCTGGAAACCTTAAAGGTGCCAATGTAAGGGCTTGAGCCTCCATCCTTGTCGGCATCTCTAGCGAGCGCATTAAATGACGCATCCATAATGCTGTCTGTTAATTTAGCGCCATTAAAGTTTATGCAATCGTTGAGTTGATCGTTTAGTGCGCACTCCAATTCCGCAATCCTTTCCTCAAGCTCGATGATTGTCTTGGTAATCCATGGCCCATTATCCGGCATTGTCAGTCCCTCCAGTCTTGCTGGCCTCGTTGCGCAGAATCAAATCACGCTCGTAATCCCAGCTATTCATGGGCGTATGATTTGGCTGGCTGCTATGCCGATACATTTCCTCGCCGCACATACACACCCCGGTCTCAACGGGAGCCTGATTGATAAATGATTCAAGCTCAGCCACCCGCGCCTGCAAGCGCTCATTCTCTGCAATCAGCCCCACATTTACTTTGCCGTTATCGGTGACAACAGGCAGCGTATCAGCCCGCACATACTTCACCGCTTCCTCCGGGTCACAGTGATCTGACGGGGCGCTTGACTCGCACCACACCATGCCGGGGTAGCCCTCGATGTCTTCGCCGGGGATTAGATATATAATCTCGGGAGTGCTCATTCGCTTTGCTCCTGCTTTGATCCATGCAGCGGGCAATCTTGCCATTTAACCTCGCCGCAAAGGCATACA
>Ga0306872_100266_pt1 | contig 21794 bp, 25 predicted proteins | sample AntRauMeHopE1498_FD_190455 | JGI IMG/M metagenome (GOLD analysis project Ga0306872, IMG submission 190455) | Saline lake microbial communities from Rauer Islands, Antarctica - Metagenome Hop E1 #498 (v2) (version 2) | ecosystem: Environmental > Aquatic > Non-marine Saline and Alkaline > Saline ...
AAATGACTTTAAACCCAAGGAACTAACTATGCACTGTAGATTCACAATCGCACCCTGATTCGGACGCGGGTTCAACTCCCGCCATCTCCACAACTTTGTATCGAGTATCCAAACTTTGTTATAATAGCCTTTGTTTCCAATACTATTGGCAGGTTCTAACAGTTTATCCTCGCTATTCAATTGAATGACCACTTCTTGTAATACACGGAGTGGTTTTTCAATTTCCAATCTTAGTACCCCGTCCTTCACAATATGTGTATGACTCAAGGCAGACAGAATGGTCTTTTGCTTCTTCATGTCACCGTTCTCAAACTCTTCGACTGCTCGTTCAGCAAACCTCATCAAACGTTCAGCATTGTTAAACCAGTTGGCGACTCTTTCATCGATTGAATCCAGACTGGCTTTGAGTCTACGTTGCTCGGTCTCCAGTTCTTGTTTCTTTTCCATATAGACATCTGGCTCTACTTCCTGATTGAGTCTCATTTGAAACAAGGAATCTAGCTTCTGACATACACGTTTATACTCAACTTGTTGGTTATGAAGTATTGAGGTTCTATCGCTTTTCTCACGATGATGTTCTTTCTTTAATTCGTCCATAGCCCACAGATGAAAGGCTGGTGGAATAGTGAGTGCCGACAGAAACTCTAACAACTGTTTTTCAAGTACCGTTTCAGTAATTGACCCTTGTTTGCAGCCCCTTCTTATTCGACCAGCACAGTGATAGTAAGAGTAGTGATGAACGTTACCATTCTTCTGTCGCTTCACTTTCTTAGAGCACGTCAGTGCCAGTCCACATTCACCACATTTCAATAATCCAGTGTATTTGTGCTCCAGCACCTTTGGTCTTGGAGCTGCACGTCCCAATATCTCCTGAATCATATTGAACTCATCCTGTGTAAGCATAGGCTTATGATTACCTTTAAACCAACTACCACTCCCTCGCGGGTACTCAAAGTTCCCTGTGTAAAACGGATTAGATAGAAGGTTATACCAAGAACTGGCCGAGATTGGTTTTGGTATTGGGTAACGTCTGGTACCACGCGTACGTAGGCCCCACTCGTCACTAGCAAGGTGTAATACTTCGTATGGTGTATACCCACCTGTCAGTATGTAATCAAACATCTTACGTAGAATTGGGAACCGTTCTTCATCAACAAATACTTCCTCAGGCTGACCGTGTTCTCTATATTTACTGTTTACATACCCAATTGGTGCGATACTCGGTCTGAATCCTCTTTCAATGGCCTGGTTCTGTCCTCGTTTAATGTGCTTTTTTAAGTCTCTGGAATACTGGGTAGAAGTACCAAATTCCACCGACCAAACCAACGTATGGTCATCTGAGTACCAGTCACGGTCAGTAGATTTGATGTTCTTTATTACTCCGGTCTGGAGATAATGTTTAATAATTCCTTCATCAACTGAGTTACGTGCCAGTCTGTCTATTTTGAAACACAACACACCGTCTGCTTTGCCAGATTTGATAAAATCAATCATCTCCTCAAACTCTGGTCGATTATATGGCTTGCTAGCACTTTTCGTTTCGACAAACTCCTTCACTACATTTAATCCCTTCCCTTCAATAAACTTCTTAACCTCATTCATCTGTGAATCGATTGAAGGAACACCCCGTTCCTCATCTTCACCAGCCCTACGTTCTATCGAACGTCTGGCATAAATGACGTATTTTATATCCTTATTTTCTTCTCTGAACATTTAACTCGTAAATTAACGCTTCGTCTGATAATTTCTCTAGCTGGCCAAATTTCACTTCTATTAGTTCATTGACCAACTCTTCTCTGGAGTAGATTTTTAATGCACCTATATACTCCGCAATCACTGCTTCTTGAAAACTGATTCTATCCATACCTAAACCGTATAAGGTAGTTACTGGTATGTACAACTAGTTCTATACACCCAAGATGCGCTGCCGCGCCACACGCGTGTAGCTGGCCGCGGAACCTATGTTAATACTTCTGGCTCCAGAACAAATACATAAATTAAACGTCTCACACTGTGCTGGAATTGTAAGATTTGCATTTTTGCAAATCTGGAAATTCCGATATTGTTTATCTATTTAATAAGTATTTATTCTTATGTATTGTGGGTACCAAAAAGGACACAGAGTTGTGTCCATTTTGAATATGCACCTATTCATTATGAATCTACTGAATAGTCATAATGATTACTCCGTCCAGCTGTTCCTTCTTTTGGCTTAACTACAAGATTTAATAGTTTTGTCTGCTTCGCACCCATCCGTAACTTTTCACTCTGCCAATCCTTAATGTGTATCGTGAACTTGCTGGGGCGATTCTTCCGTCTTTCTACAAAGATAAATTTCTTTGTTTCTAATCCATCTATAGCTCTCCTTACTTGAGACTTTGACAGACCTGTGCCCAAGTTAGCAGTACCTCTTATACCCGTACAAAACTGACTTAATGCTATGTAATCACTATGCTTTTGCCATCCTATCGTCTGTCTCATAATGAAGTCTAAGCACTTCTGTTCTGAGCCGGACATGTAACACCAGTAGGATTGGAGCATTACTGGATAGGTGAAGAAGTGCTTCATATTGTAAGTATCGTCGAATCCTTCGAACTCAACATTGTCTTCACACTTCATTAGCTATTAGTCTCAAGTGTACGTTCATACACCCCAACTATGTGGTCAAGTGAGCCTTGCATTGCTTGGCATCTTAGTGACATGTGCTTGAATGTCTCAATGACTTCTTTTGGATTTTCTAATTCCAGATGCTCTAGTAGCATGACGTCAAGGTAGCTTCCGTAGGCTAAACCAAAGCACTGCTCTGCTGTTTGTCCATCATCGTAGTCGTTTGTTTCGAATAAGTACGCTACTTGTTCAACTGTTGATTTGTTCATAGACCTGTTACATTAAATTCATAATTTTCTAATTTGTCTGCCATTGCTTTCAGATGTGATGCCATGTGCTTACATTCATCTGACCCAATATAGGGTATACAGTGATGATTGTGACCATTAAGCTCTATCCTCAGCTGAGAAGTGAGAACGTTGTTAGGGAGAATTACCCCTTCGTTATAGTCCTCTATGTCAGCAAGCTGAAGTACGTTTGCAATAATTGCTACTAAATGTTTATTCATTGGCTGGTGGTGTTATTGGAGAGCCATAGACTGCGACGTAAACACGTTTGAGCTGTGAGGCTCGCTTCTCTGCTTCCTCATCGGTGAGATTTTTACCAAATTCTTGGAAGTAGAGTTTTTTGAATGTGCTGATGTCAGTAGTCATTTGATATCTCCTTAATCTAATAAGTGTGTTAGTGAGAAGATGTCATCTTTATATAGATGTCTTCTCTCAAGCACAGACTCAATTTACATGAGTTCATTTTGACTGTAGAACAACGACACTTACCGTTTATAAACAAAAAAACCTTTAAATAAAGGCTGTAATAAGGGCATTTTTACTTACTTATTTGTTTGTCCCGTTTTTGTGCTTCTCAAAATCTTGAAGTACTGGATTCTTAAAAAGTAATTTTCCATTCTTTTGCCACTCGAAGAAATCATACTGCTCACCAAGAATTTTTAGGAGTGAATCATTGATAGCATTGATAATTTTAGGTTTATCGAGAGTGTGCTTTTTTGTCCCGTGTATCTTTTTAATTATTTGATTAGCTGTTATTCCTTGAGGATGTTTAGTACTTAAGTCAAATACGGCTTGTAGTACCTTGTAGTATTTTGTTTTAGTCTTTCCTGCCAGAGCTAGCGATCTCCTATTTTTACCAATATAAAATTCACCATTTGAAAAGATTAGCAGACGTCCATCGTCAATAAACTCTCCAGTTTTGTTTGTAATGCCAACTTCTTCAAAAATGAGTCTCAGTTTCTCATAATTATAAATATTGATTATGTACTCAGTAAAGTATTCTTTGTCTCCAAACAAATCAAGATAGTAGGTCACGTCATCGGCAGGCGGTAGTTTCCAGATAAGTACTTTTTGCTTTTTAAGTTTATTCAAGAAGTTTTCAACTGCCTCAAAGTCCCTCAGATTGGCGTGTTCTTTTTTTGTAAAAACCTTTATCTGAAAATCGACATCTTCAAGCTCAGAGACAATAGTACCCTTAGCAAGCTCATGCTCCACTTTGTCATGCATATCACTAATATTTCTTCGTATGATTGGATTCAATCTCATCTACGTATTATGAACTAAAAAGCTCAAGTACAAAACTAGACAGCTGGTTGTATGTAGCAGTGTGAATGGTAATTACCTAATGCAATACCTATCTAATGTCTCTCGTAGGATTCTAGGGTTCATCGTGTGTACCGTGATTAAGAACTAGACACACATTCTCTTGATTCGTCATATCCGTCACTCACCATCACCATTCCTTTACTGACACCTGTACCGAGTAAGTTAGTAGTTGTGATGTTGGGCCAGTCTGAAAACTCTGTCGAGACTGAATCCACTGAGAAAGTTAGGCCAGAATTGTCGAGTTTATTTGTTAAAAAAGTCACCAAGTCAGTATCTCTACCGAGGCCAGAACCATTTAATTTTCCACTTACGAAATAGACACTGCCAAAGTCATTTGACTTTACTGCCTGTAAATTAGTGACTGAACCTCCACCTGTAATATTCAAACCATCGTTTAGTCTTTGGGCCAGAGATTCTGGAACAGCAAGACACCGTGAAGACTCAGTTGCAACAATTGGTGTACTAGTAGTTTGGGTTTCTTCTGCAATGAATGATGACCAAATCCAGAATGCCATTACTAGCATCGCAATTAGTCCGATAAGCATTTGAATCGGTGTCATTTCCTCAACTTCTTTTTGTTTCTCTTCCATAAAAATATAATTAGGCTCATAAGCCTAGTCACGAGATACAAAAAGCCCGCAACTAGGAGAGCCGAAGCTCCTATACAAGTTTCCCTGTACAACGAAGAGTACGCCCTAATTACGGGTTCTTTGTACTCTTCGATTTTCGACCATACCTCGTCTCACGACAAAGGGTTAGGTCATTGATATTAAGTTGTATCTGCATTCTATACTATATTTTTCATATTTAACACTAATATCCAAGTGGTAAACAACAACTTTGGTTTCCTAGCTTATAAAAGTATAATATAAGTATAAATACCTTATGATAGAAAAAGATTTGATAGCAAAATACGGAATTATTGAAAATATACCAGATACAGAACTCCTTGATATTAGTGAGACCATCAAAGAACTTTCATACTTAACACATAGTCATTTCAGATATTATGGAAAGTTTCCATCTAAATTAGCCTCTTACTTTATAGATACTTATTCTGATTCTAATTCCGTGTTATTGGATAATTATGTTGGTAGTGGTACTGGTTTAGTCGAAGCAAAGTTAAAAGGTATACCATCGTATGGGGTAGATATAAATCCTCTTGCTGTATTAGCATCAAATGTAAAAACCACTAATTTCAAAGAAGAATTATTAAAAGATGATTTATCCCAAATCATTGAAAAAGTAAAATTCAACTATTCAGATAGTGAACTAGAAGAATATTTACCACAATGGTCGAGTTTAGATAAGTGGTTTGAAAAAAATACATCACATGATTTAGCTTTTCTAAAGAAAATACTGTCTGAACATAACTTTCACTCAAAAGAAAATAAAGAATTGTTCTTACTATGTTTTTTGGGTATCGTGAGGAGAGTATCAAACGCCTATGATGGAGAAGTTAGACCTCATGTAAAGCCTGGTAAAAGAATTCGTGATGTAAGAGAAACATTTATTAAAAAGATTAATGAAATGATATTTGATTCAATTGAGTTTTCAAATGTCACTAAAAAGAAAGTGTCTTCCCGTTCTTACATAGCTGGAAACACAGACTTATCAAAGTTAAAAAAGAACTTTAAAAATAATATTAATTTAGTTCTTTCTCACCCCCCTTACTTAAATTGCTTTGATTATCTTCCTGTATTTAGCTTAGAACTACAATGGTCGTCTGGGATACCAGAAGTTTGGGGTGAACATGATTTAAAGACTATCCGCTCACTTGAAACAAAATCGTGGCCAGCTACAAACGAAAAAATTCTCTTTGGCTACTTTGACGAACTTAAGCTGTCATATACAGAAGTCTACAATTTAATTGATAAAGGTAGTATTTGTGGAATAGTTATTGGAGACTCTACAATACGAGGAGAATTAATTCGAGTTCATAAAATACTAGCCAGTATTTGTACAGATATTGGTTTCGATGTAGAGAAAATGATATATAGAACCACTCACTACGCTACTGGTAAGTATTCGTATCAAGCTAAGGCAAATTATCATGGTGAAGGAGAAGAAAAGAAAGATGGGATAATAGTACTTAGGAAACGTTAAAGACTTTTAATTTACCATTTTCGTATTTAAAATCTACGTAGGAACCAAGGTCTAAATCGTAGAACAACTTATCTCTATTCTTTGCCACAAGTTCATCAATAACAAGTCGCACTCGCTCATCAGCTATATATTTATTTTTCGTTATTAATGGAAGTATTTCTGCCAGACCAAATCTTTCCTCAAACATTTTAAAAGCTTCAACTACGATATCGTCGGGTACAATAATGTTGTGGTCAATACATGTAGTAATCACTTTCCTAGATTTGATTTCCCAATGAGACGATTCTGTGAGAACTAAGATAGAAAGCAGACTTTTTTCTTCCTCTTGTAAATCATCTTTACCCCATTTACCGTCCACAAGTTTTCTAGCGTCCATAGCTACTAACGAAGCTTGCTTGGCTTTTTCAATTGTTTGAGGCCCAGTCAAGCAATCATATATACCCCAGTGTGTTTGAGCTATATCAATTTTTTCAAGTTTTATAATTCTACAAAATCTCACTATTCCATCAATTTCACGTAAATCAGTATCAGGTGTAAGAGCATGGACTATACAATCTTCCGTTATCACAAGCTTAAATGTACCCGTTGTGTCTATCGTGAGTAGAGTTTCTTTTACTAAATTTGATTCAACAGTTACATTTACACTGTCTTTATGAATCTCTTTCACAACTAATTTAATAAATGCTTTCTCGTCTAAGTTATACCAACTTGGTGAAGTTTGGTTAAATATCTCTTCACCTACACCTAGTTTCAGAAGTGAGTTTTTGATTGAAGCATTTTTTGTAACCTCTACGCCCACTTTTTTACATTCAATTATTCCAAAAGGATTCAAATGGTTACTATCAAAGTCTTCAAAAAAACCAAATTCTACTTTATGTCCTGCACCAGTTTCTCCATAAATCTTTGGTTCAACCATTAGACGATCGGTTAAATTCTTATCAGCATATATTTTCGCTAAAACAATAAGCTCTAACATGTCTCCAATCTTTCGACCTATTTGATGACCCATTTTGTGGTAGCCCTCGATATATTTAAAAACACCAGATATGTATGAAAAATCTCTAATTTCCGTATTTTTTTCTTGCATGACTAAACAATAGCAAGAAAAACGGTTGTCTGCCATTCAGCGTAATTTTTGAGGGACTCTTCTTATAAAGTCTGTCCCACAAAATCAATTATTGGGGTTACAGTTTAAATATCTAAATGATTCATATTGTCCTTCCCCAAAAGCTCTTACTATTTTCTTATTTAGATATCTGCTCCTTACATCATCCGAGGCAATTTTTCCTTCAAACTCCCACTTTGTGTTTTCAAACATAGCCCTTTTCCACTTATCTATACTAAAAACACCCACGACTCTATTTTGGTATATAGCCAGTGCATATTCAGCCACATCTTTAGACTGGTCATTCTTATCCAGGCTCCACGCTTGTTTGGCTACATCATAAATAACACTCTCATCCATGTACGATTTATAGGTCTGTGCAACGCTTAACAATACAACCTTATCTTTTATGTCATCCATCTGAAGTTCTTCAAATTCCATTTAATTATTATATAGTGAATAAATTGCAGAACAACAGCTAGACAAGTGTCTCACAATTAAATAACATAAATTAACCTCTTGAATACCTAATTTCTATTAGAATTAAGGCTATAAAAACGCTTTATAACCATTAAGGTAGTAAGTGCAAAGTTAAAAAACACTGCTACCAAAAAAGCTGTTAGCCAAAAATTAGCAACTGTACCGACAAGAAAATCTTTTGAAGCCAGTAGAATAAACATTGAAAAAATCAATAAAGAAGAAACGGCCACAAGATATAGAATGTTAGAAACAATTTCATCTAATACCTCGACTGCCAGACCTCTGTTTCTGAACTTGTCCAAATCAAATCCATAAATTAGAGCCAATAGATTTAGCATGAAACCACCAAAGACAGAATAAAATGTAATAATCTCTTGACTATTATCAAAAATAAATTGCAAATCAATTACTTTGGCAGAAAAATATCCTAATACTAGAGGGGCAAATAAGAAGAGTGTAATATCCTCTCTAGAAATTTTACCCTTATCAAAGTGTCGAAGTGTTCGGAAGTGATCTCTAAAAACATTGTAAATATTAATTTTTTGCATCTTTTAACAAAAGTTTAGCTTCTATTAGTATATCAGTTACAACGTTTTGCATATCTGCAAAGACTGGATGTCGATTACTATCAATAGCGACCTTTCCAGAAATATTTACGTAAGGCAGAATATCTTTCTCTTGTAAAATACTAAATGTTCGTTTCTTTCCGTCAGTATTTTTAAAAGTGACTGATGCACTAACTCGCTTAGACTGATTGATTGATATCTTTTTTGGGTAGATGTCCGCCAATGCAGCCATTGGATTATCCATGTACTTTTGCTTAAATCCAAACACCACACCGTTTATTGGTTGTAGAGAGATCTTCACTTTTGCTCTTCCTTTTTGTAATTCTCTTCTCCCTTCTGATTCCAGCGCGGATGAAATGTCACCAATGTCGTCCTCAAGGTAGGTAAACTCAATCTTATCTACCACATTATTACTAAAGAATTGCTTTTTAAGGAAAGCTGGCAAATGATCCTCAATCTCAATTACATAATCTTTAAAATTGTTATTAAAAAATGACACTAGAGATTTTTGAAGTTGATCTTTGATACCTTGATTACCATATCTTAACGTACATAGAGCAATTTTTGTAACATCGGTTGTTTGACGAAAACAAAAATAAAACGGCAAGAGATCAGCTTCATCAGGAGTCTTTTCGTATTTTTTATTAGTCTTTAAATGTTGTAACGTAGAACCTAAACCACTTTCACCACAGGACACTTCTCCGTCCAGATAGTATTTTTTTGTGTTGTACTTCTGATATTTTAAAATTTGTAGATGTTTTTCTGTCTTACCATCACTGAACATTTCTTTTTTGTATTTTTTACAGTACTCATCAATAAAATCAGTCAGTGAACCAGTTTTCCCAATCTTTTGATCAGCAGGTATAGATTGAGGGTCTTTATCTCCTTTTGTTTTCTTCTTTCTAATTGATACGGTATACACAGCTACCGAATGAGTTTTCATGCCTTGATTATACTGAATATTCACCATAAATCTACAATCTTCAAGAAATTAGGAGCTTCCATTTCAATTAAAGAGGTTCTTACCTCTAGTAAACTGCTCCACCACCCTAGAAAATCTAGTAGAATAAACTACACAAAAGACACTATCTAACGATTTTATGTATACTTTTTTCTGCCTGTTAGTTACCTATTCAATCCAGTTGCATCTATACATAACATCAACACTTGCTACACTGTATAGATGTTTAACAGACCAAAGAAAAAAGTTACTTCTCCAGAAAAAACAGATCAGGACGTTGCCTCCGCCGGCAAACTTTGGCGCGAAAAATTTAATGCGTCTAAGCTTGCTGTGGGACAGACAAAAGGTCGAGGTACACACCAAGGCATTTCTGGGGTAAATATACCCAACCGATTTAAAAATACTACCCGGGGTAACATTTCACAAAAAACCAGAAAGGGTTCTCGTCCAAAGTAGTAGGTTTCATCGTTGCCTATTACTGTCCGAATTTTCTTGAGAAGCTTTCTTTTGCTATACTCCACCTATGAAAAAAATCTTCTTACTTGGAGCAGGAATTATTATTATCGGCCTTGGTAGCTGGTGGTTCTTTTTCGCATCTACAACTGCCCCTGTGGAGTTAGTGTCAGATAGCACTACAACTTCTGTGGCGGACGAATCTGCAAACATTAATCCTGTGACAGAATCGCGCGAGCTGGCTGCAGGTCAATTATTTATGATTGGTCACTGGACTAATACTCCTACAGCTAGCACTACTGCCATGATTGCAGAGAATGGATTTGGTGGCGTGATTATTATGGATGCACCTGATAATCCGCTGCTATTGAAAGATTGGATTGCGGAATGGAATAGTGTCAGTGAAACACCGCTACTGATTGCTATCGACCAAGAAGGCGGACCAGTCACCCGGCTAAAAGGTACCGATTTTATCCAGACCAGTCAGCGTGAGATTGCTGATGTAACACAAGCTTACGACGTCGGGAAAATTCGTGGGGCACAATTAGCTACCCTTGGTATCACCATGAACTTCGCGCCAGTGCTGGATATTGCGTATAACCCTACGTCATTTATGTATAGTCGAACCTTTGCCAGCTCAACCAATGCCCCGGCTTTGGCGGCAGCCATGACGGCCGGGATGAAAAGCGAGAATATCATCGCTGTGCCCAAGCACTTCCCAGGTCATGACGATACCAACGAAGACTCGCATTACGTTTTGCCTGCGGTACAAGTCAGCCCATCTGGGCTGGATGCTTTTACTGCACCCTTTAGGACCCTGTTGAGCACCAATCCGCCAGAAGCTATCATGACTGCACACGTACTCTTCCCCCAAATAGACGATCTCCCGGTGACACTATCTGAATTCTTCCTCACTGACTATCTCCGCGGTACTTTGGGCTACCAAAACGTGATTATCACTGATGACATGAGCATGGACGCTATCGATGCAGAATGGGACACCACTACCGCTACTTTGATGTCTCTGGCAGCCGGAGCTGATATTGTGTTATTTGCAGCTGAACCACATCGGGCTGCAAAAGCATTGGCTGCGGTGCAAGAGGCCGCAGATTCAGATACTGCATTCAGACAAAAAATACTGCGTAGTCAGGAGCGAGTTGAGGAATTGAGGTAACGTAACGAACAAATTCGGTGCCTGTTGAGACATCTCATTAATATACAAAAACAACCTGCATATGCGCAGGTTGTTTTCTATTATGCCGCCTAATCTCGCCTGAAAGCATTAATACATATTTGCATGTATTGGGTGAACATTTCTTGTTGCTCTTCAGGGGACATGCCCTGCATGTTTTCTACAGCCTCTTGGTGGGAATCATCGGCTTTTTCTACTTCTTCCATGACATGCTCTTGGCAATTCTTTACCATTTCTTCTGGAGTATTACCTTTGATTTGAACCTCACACTCAGACGGACCACCAAGGTCACTGCAGATTATTTTTTTCATATACCTAGATGCTACCACGGATTAGCTGCCCACAAGAACCAGTATGACTTAGCGCTACAAACAATTTCGAGCTTTGAACAGGTCAGTTACTGATGGGATGGTACCGGTTTTTATTTCTTCTACTCGAGCACTTCCTACAGCTTCGACAAAACATAATTCTCGTTCGGGAGTAATGATTGAAGGTATGCTGCTTGGGTCGATACCAAAATTTTCTAGTGCCTGCTCTTGAGATTCAGACAGCAACGGGTGCTTGTCTGCCTCTGGGACGACCTCGGCCTGTGTTTCAGTTTCAGTTTCAGTTTCAGTTTCAGTTTCAGTTTCAGTTTCAGTTTCAGTTTCAGTTTCAGTTTCAGTTTCAGTTTCAGTTTCAGTCACTATTGTGTCACTCGCCTGCCCGAAAATGAATGGTTTTATGTTAAAGGGATCAGCTGCAAATAAGTAAACCGCCCCCATGATGACGGCAATAAAAATGAGGGCTACTACTGCCAAGAGCATAAATAATAATTTTTTCATCTTAAATAAAGTATCAGTTATTAGAGTGTCGAGTTGCTATTATAGTAGTAATGGCTACTATTGTAAAAAGTTCTGTGCCGCTGAATACAGGAGGAGTCCGTGAGAAAAAAGAGAGGAAAAGCTACTGTCAGAAATATGCATCGACGGAGACACGTATGGTATACGTACCGTAACCGAAGTGTCTCTGATGCCGTCGCACCGCTTTCTTGAGCAGTGCTTTTTATTGCCGCAATACCCACGTTATTGCTAGTTATTGATTAAAATACGGTACACTGAATGTATGAAAAAGAAATCTGTTTTGATAGTAGAAGATTCTGCCTTTCTTGCTGAATCTCTAGTGGACATGTTGGCACTGAGTGATTATCAAGCGATAGTTGCCTCTGACGGAAAAACTGGAGTGCACTTGGCTCTTACTAAAAAACCAGACCTGATTTTGCTCGACATTCGCTTACCAGATATAGACGGATACGAAGTATATAACCGAGTGCGTAAAGACGCTTGGGGAAAGAAATCGAATATAGTAGTACTCACCGCTTCGGAATCCATAGAAAATATCTCCAAAAATATCGATCTCCCCGTTTCGCGTATTTTGTTCAAACCAGAATGGAGTATGGCTGATCTGTTGGCAAAAATTGATTCTTTATTGAAATAAACTATTTCAATTCAATAAGTTCCTCAGTCGCTATATCCAGCGGCAATATCACCTCGAAGGTGGCGCCGGCATTCTCACTGGAGGTGAACGATACTTTGCCATGCAAAACCGCTACTGCTTCCCTGACAATGTAGAGTCCTAATCCAGTTCCATCAGGCACGTCTCGAACTGCGTTGGATGCACGGAACAATTTTGAAAAAATTCCATCTTGATCTTCTATCGGAATCCCTATTCCATTATCAGCCACAGTGATGGCAATATCATTATTTTTTATCGAAAAACCTAGATGTATCGTTCCTCCTTCTCTGGTGTATTTAGTGGCATTTGAATACAGGTTTGTCACAATCATCCGAATGAGATTCATATCGGTCATGTATAAGTCAATCGAATCATCAAAAAAAGTCTTGGTGATTAATTTCTTTTGCGTTGCGCGTGAAGTCTGTTCTAATATTATGTCTTCAAAAAGTGCTGACAATTTCACTTCTTTATATTCTGGCTGAAATGTCCCTAATTCAAATCGAGATACCCGCAAGAAATCATCGACCAAGACCGCCATCCGTTTGATACTAATTAAAAGTCGGTCTATGTATTTGTGTTGTCGTTGAGTCAAATTTTCTGGGCCATCCATCAGAAGTAGTTCGGTACTCCACTTCATGCCCGCTATCGGGGTACGTAATTGGTGCGAGGCTAGCGACACAAATTCTGACTTTGCGTCTTCTGCTTTTTTTTGTTTGGTTATATCTACCAATGCCAGCAGTCCGATGTTGTCCCCAGAATGATTTTTGAACCGGAACAGTGAAAGCAGCCCCCATGACTGGCGATGATCGTCTCGCAATACTTCTACCAATTCTCCACTGACAGAAACACCACTCTTGAATTTTTCAACCAAGAAATCCAAGTGTTCTATATTTTCACATCGTAATTTAGTAAAAACATCAATACCCTCAACTTTGTTTTGCCTTACACCGAGCATTCTAACAGCTGCTACATTTGCCGACTTTATGATGCCTTTAGTGTCTATAATCATGTATGGCACTGGACTATTTTCGTATATTTGTACGTATATCTCCTTAGACGGTAGCAGTTGCTCTGACGTACTTTTGTTTTTTCTTCTCCCAATAGTCTGGTTTGGTTGACTGGTATAAAAGACACTTTTAGCAATAAAGAATATACCTATGACCGATACAATAAATAACAGGAGATCTGTATCAACTCTAGAAAAATCGTAATAAGTGATAATCAGAAATAACAAAAAAGACAGTGCAATAAATGTAGTAATTGCCTGGTGTGCTGCTTGTTTATGTTGTTTAAACCAATCCATTATTTTTGAATCAAGAATGATTATGTAGATTTTACCTTAATTTGTCGAGCTATTTGAGCCATTTCGCCCATTTCATCCGTTCTCATCACCACCACCTTCATGATGCTATTCTTGACACTAATCACCCCATCTCTCCCTACCATTAACTCATTACGGTCGGCACTGACTTCGACTCCTAAGTGCGTTAATCCTTTTAGTATTAAACAGCGTAGTTCTGCACTTCTTGTGGCGGCAGTTGCGGTAAATACGATGACATCTAAACCACCCAATGCTACAGTCTGGGCTGCAATAGCTTTTTGTAGCTTGTATACAAATAAATCCAATGCTGATGTGGCGGCTGCGTCGTTTTGTGAGCGGCGATCAAATAGTTGCCGAATGTCCGACTCATCAGCAATTCCAGCTAAGCCACATCGGGTATTGAGATACACTTCAGCGTCTTTCGGTCGCCAATGCTTCACGCGCATCAGCTCTAGAAGGGCCGTGGCGTCCAGGTCGCCGGCTCTGCTCCCCATCGGCAACCCAGACGTGGGGGAAAAACCCATCGATGTATCCACACTCTTGCCATGCTTGACAGCAGTCACACTCACCCCGCTACCAATGTGACATACAATCATACGCTCAGGGTCTAAACCAATCACCGAATGAATTCGACGTACAATTGAGGCGACAGATAACCCGTGATATCCAAATCGATAAATGTCATGCTCCTGAGCATCTTCAGTCACGATACTGTACTGACGCGCTTTAGCTGGCATATCCCTATGAAACGCACTGTCTGATACGGCCACTAAGGTAGCCTGCCTAAAGCCAGCTTTCATAGTTGTTATTTCCCGCAAAATAGCTGGGATGTGCAGCGGTGCTATCGCTTCAGTTTTTTTTAATTTGAGCACGTACGCGTCGGTGACTACTGTATGCTTTTGAAAATATGAACCAGGCGCAACAACTCTGATTGCTATAACTTGTAACGTCCCACCGGATAACCGGAATAAATACTTATCAACCAGTTCAGCTACTTTTTTACCTGAGCTAGTGAACTCGTCTTTGGATACTGATTGGGCTACTTGTTGCGCACCAGCTTCTTGGGATGACATTTGGTATCCACTGTTGGTGTTTTCAAACCGAATATCTAAAGCTAACCTACCGTCGCAATATAATGCGTATTTTCTTGACGAGCTCCCTGGATTGACTACTAGCGTTGTTTCCATACCCAGTTAGTAACATCTTCTAAATCTTCACCATGTTCAATAACGTATTGGCGGTGATGTGCCAATTTTTCTTGAAACTCAGAGATCAGTGCTTGAGCTTGCTCTCCCGTAATAACCTTTTGTTCAGCTGCTACCGCAAACGCCTCCATTGCTAAATGGAACCGATCTACCCGGTTACGCACCATCATGTCAAACGGCGTAGTTGTAGAACCAGTCTCTTCGTACCCATGTATGACGAACCGACTTGGGTCTTGAGCGTAATCAAACAACACTTGTTTGATGGTTTGAGGATAGCCATGGAAGTTAATAATCACTGGTTTATCTTTGGTGAAATAATAGTCGAAGTCATGTCGTAGCACCCGGCACTGTGAGTTACCAATTCCCAACGCAGACAAAGAGGTGATGTTTACAAACCGAATTCGCAAAGCGGGTACGTGTTCTCGTACCAAACTAATCGCAGCCAAAGCCTCGAGGGTTGGATAGTCTCCCGCTGCGCTAAAGACCAAATGCGGGTCTTCATCACTAGCGAATTTCCAGACCGACACACCATCTTCTACATCTTTTTTGGCTTCATCTAGAGTGCGCCAGATAGGCAATGGTCGCTTAGAACCAACCAGTACATTGATTTCTTTGGTTGATGCCATCATCCGGTTGAAGGTGACTAGCGCCGTGTTGGCATCTGCTGGAAAGTATACGTTTGTGAAACAACCTTGCCGTTGCAACACGCCGTCAATGAAGCCTGGATTTTGGTGAGAAAAGCCGTTGTGTTCTTGCCGCCATGCACCTGACGTGAGGATGTAGTTGAGTGAGGGAAACTCTCCTCGCCATTTTACATCTCGGGCAATCTTGAGGAACTTAGCGTACTGATCGGTCATACTAGCAACAATCTGTACAAACGCTTCATATGAAACAAACACTCCGTGACGACCAGTCAACACATAGCCTTGAAGCAAACCCTGTAGACTGTGCTCTGATAGCATTTCCAATACCCGCCCGTCCCACGCCATATCTTTGTCCCATTCCTTATGTGGCCAGACAAATGCCCGTTTGGTTACTTGGAATACTGCGTCCATCTTATTTGAGTAGGTTTCATCTGGTGACATCAGGCGGACATTCCGGTTGTCAGCATTGGCGCTCATGATGTCACGAAGGTACATACCAATTTTTTCCATACCACTCTCGGTACCACAAATAGGATCATCGAGGTTGCAAGTATTGGTGACTGAGTAGTTCTCTACCGCTGGAAGGACAAGTGGCTTGTAGGTCGGGTCACCGCCTCGAGCGTGCACTGTATCCCCCATCCTTAGTCCGTCACGAGGAATAAGGCTTTGGATATCGTCATCGAACTTCTCACCATCGAACAGTTCATTAAATTTGTATGATCGCAGCCATTCTTCCAGAAGTGCTAATTCAGCTGGGTCTTTTTTTGCGTTGATAGCAATCACTTGATGTGAATAGTGGTTGTCTTCTACTTTTTGTTCGCCGATGTAGTCGATACTATTCCAACCTTTGGGCGTACGCAAAATAATCATCGGAAAACGAGGATTGTCATGCAGTGTCCCTTCTCGCGCACAGTGCTGCGTAAAGCGAATCGCTTTGATGCTTTGATCCATCACGTCGACCATGTGTGCGTGCACATCCTCTTGGGCATACGCATCAACAAAAACTGGTTCATACCCGTAACCATAAAACAGTGATCGTAATTCTTCGTCACTCATACGACCAAAAAAAGTCGGTCCGGAGATCTTATATCCATTGAGATGCAGTATTGGAAGTACCGCACCGTTGGTTGCTGGGTCAATCAGTTTGTTGAGGTGCCAGGCTGTTGCAGTAGGACCAGTCTCAGCTTCGCCATCACCCACCAAACAAGCGACAACCAAGTCTGGATTATCGAGAATAGCTCCGTAGGAAGTAGAGAGTGCATAACCTAATTCTCCTCCCTCAAGAATAACCCCTGGTGACTCTGGATTACTGTGACTTGGATATCCGTACGGCCAACTAAACTGGTGCGCCATGTGCGCAATCCCTTTAGTATTGTGGGTGATTTCATTAAAATATTTCGTCAAGGTTCCTTCAAGAAAAAGATTCGCCTGTACCGCCGGGAAGCCGTGACCGGGCCCGAGGACAAACATCATATTCACATTATGTTCGACAATCGCGCGATTAAGGTGTGCGTAGGTGAAGTTGATACCCGGACATGTTCCCCAGTGACCGAGCAAGCGCGGCTTGATGTGCTCCGGCTTGAGTGGTTCGTTCAATAAAACATTATCCTGTAAATAAATCTGGGCCGCAGACAAATAATTTGTAGCACGGACGAACTTTGAAAGAACAGTATTCATATCTCTATTCTAACAGGTTTATTATCACATTTTGACTCCCGCCTGTGCAGACAGATGTCCGCTATTCTTGCCCAAGCTCATCCGACGTAACGACGCCGGCAGCAGGCGTTTCTTCTGGTTCTGTCTGCTCTGTTTCAACCACAGTTTCTTCTTCGATTTCATTTTCGATACTCGTTGTGTTCTCAGCTTCAGTTTCTGGTTCGTCACCTACTGCAGCATCTGTACTGGTTGCGGTTTGTTCGGAAGAAGTCGCGGTGCTGGTGGCCACAGGCTCAGTTGGCGCTGGTGGTGTAGGGGTACCAGAACTTCTGACCAGTCCACCATTGGGTAAATTAGTGCCAGTGTTTTGTACTGGTATTTCTACGGTAGAAACAAGTGTGTCATTTTGATTTGCAGTATTGGTGCGGATGCGTTCGTTTCGCGCTTCAATAGTTTCTTGGACATTAATTTGTCCGCTATCGGTTACTCCCACCCCGGCTGATGCTCCAATACCAATAGTCATTAGTACCGCCACCACAATTAACTGGTTACGCTTACGCGCTGCTTGAGCCTTAGTTGAGGCGAACGGCGTCGGGGCTTTTCTTTGCTCGGACGAATCTACTACCCTCTCCTCTTTTTTAGGCACTCTGGTTTCTTTTGGCACTACCTTAGTTAGTGTCTCCTTTTTTTCGACCAAAGCCTTTCTTGACGCTCGCTGACGCGGTGCAGCACCGGCGCGACGCCTTTTTGACGTGGCACTAGAAAGGATTTCTTCTTGAGATGAACTGTCCATGTGCAATGATTGTACCATCTGCTTGGAAAAAGAAACATCGAAATAAGGCGCAAATAGGGATATAGGATAAGTGAGCGTACCTTGCGAAATAACATTTATATGGTACATTTTGATACAACATACGTCGTTTTTTGCTAAAAGCCCCGTAGTTTATTACATAATCACTACTAATTTGCGAACACCACCCCGAAGATTTTCAGGAAAAGATACTCGAACCAGAATTAACCAGGCAATTCGAGCGCCTGAACTACGAGTCATCGGACCAGACGGTGAAAATATCGGTACCCTCTCTCTCGCAGATGCACTCAAAGAAGCGGAAAAAAGGAAGCTTGATTTGATTGAGATTTCGCCCAAAGCCAAGCCGCCAGTAGCAAAGCTTACTGACTTTGGACAGTTCCGATACGATACCAAACGAAAAGCTAGCCAAGCCAAAGCTAAGGCGCATGTCACCGAAACCAAAAGTGCACAAGTGAAGATTGGTACTGGAGACCACGACCAGCAACTCAAAGCCAAACGAATTGCTGGCTGGCTCGAAGAAGGACACCGAGTAAAAGTTGACTTGTTTCTCTGGGGTCGCTACAAGTATATGGAGCCAGCATTCCTCAAAGAACGTCTGGAACGCTTTCTAAAAATCATCCCAGCTGAGTACAAGCTCGCCGATCCAATTAAGAAAAGTCCTAAGGGCTTCACAACTACTATCGAAAGAACCGGTGCTAAACTAAAAAAATCAGACAAGCCTCGAATCTTAGAAGATGAAACCGAAACTGCCAAAAAAGACAAGAAGACTGACAAGACGGAAAACAAGTCAAAGAAGAAATCGCTTGATGACCTGCTTGATTCAGGAATGATCTAAACTATAGCTGGACTTTTCAGGCAGAATACGTTATATTTTGCCCACTTTGCCATTCCCTTGGCACTGCCCGATCAAACAAAAATTACTATGAAAACTAACAAATCATTCACTAAGCGCATCAGAGTGACCAAGAACGGCAAGCTAGTTGCTCGACGACCTGGTCAAAACCACTTTAATGCCCGCCAAACTGGTCGGCAACGACTAGCGCGTAAGCGAACGCAATTACTTTCCCTAAGTAAGCGTATTACTCGACGTTTTCTACCGAAAACAGGCGCCTAATTTATTAATCTGTAACGAACTTATATGGCACGTGTAAAAGGAGGTCTAATGGCCCAAAAGCGAAAGCGAAATATCCTAGCAGAAGTAAAGGGATATCGTTTTGGACGCTCAACCAAAAAGGCACAAGCGCGAGAAGCAATCTACCACGCACAAACCTACGCGTTTGCGCACCGTAAGGACAAAAAGAACGACTTCCGTCGACTCTGGACAGTCCGAATCAACGCTGCGTTGATGGCCCACGGCATCAAGTACAGCCGATTCATCAAGGCTCTTAAGGACAAGAACATTGAACTAGATCGTAAAGTTCTAGCAACACTTGCTTTTGAAAATCCAGCAGCATTTGATCGAGTAGTAGAACAAACCAAATAATTCTTCTGAATTAACAAAAGCACCTGACTCTGTCAGGTGCTTTTTATATGATAATTAGAAATCTATTTCTACTTCTGCGTTTGGTTCTGGAGCGATTGCGTTTACTCCCAGGTAGTCTCGTAGTCGCTGTGTCAAAAAGAGTGACGCTCTCTCCTCCCCCATCGTAACAAATATCTGCTTCGCGTCTTTGCATCCACCATGCACCAAATCTATCAACTGATTGCGGTCGGCGTGCCCAGAGAATCCTCGGATGGTTTCAATTCGGGCATCAACCCGCACTTGCATGCCATCTATCCAAACCTGCTTGGCACCATCTTGCAGAAGACGACCAATACTACCGACTGTCTGATACCCAACCAAGAGTAGCGTGGTGTTTTTGTCTCCTAAGAATTGCTTCTCATGTTGTCTTACTCTTCCACCATGGCTCATGCCTGATCCAGCAATGATAATCTTCGGTCCACCAGACCGACCAATTTGACTCGACTCTTTCACTGACTCAGTAAAAGAAAGTCCTTCGAATGAAAAAATATCGTCCCCGGCTTTAATTTGTTCTTGCACAGCTGGCTTGAGATACTCGGTCGAATGACGATACACATCGGTTACCCGAATAGCCAATGGGGAATCAAGGTACGTCTTGATAGACCCTACTGCTCCTGACTCAATCATGTTGTTAATTTCAAACAGAATTCCCTGAGTTCGCTCCAATGAAAAAGCTGGAATAATGAGCGTCCCTTGCTTCCTGACGGTTTCTTGAATATGGTGCTTCAAAATAGCGGTGCGCTCTTCTACCTCTTCATGCACTCGGTCACCATACACGCTCTCCATTATCATATAATCGTACTCTATTGGCGTCTCTGGGGCAGATAAGAGTGGTTGTGGGATATTCCCAATATCACCAGTAAAAACCACCTTCTTACCAAAACGTCTAAATTGCACCATAGCTGAACCAAGAATATGCCCAGCATCAGTAAATTCGGCAGTGACGTCGTCCGGTAGAGAAATAGCCTCGTGATACCCAGTCGTTTGCCACAGTGAGAGCGCTAGTTCGATGTCGTTTTCGGTGTAGATTGGGTTACGCTTGTCGCGTCTGGCTTCGTACTCCATGATGTGTAAAGCATCCTCAAACATTATTCGCGCTAACTCTTTGGTTGGCTCGGTAGAATAAATAGTGCCTCTAAATCCATCTCCTACCAACTTGGGAATCCTCCCAATGTGATCAGCGTGAGCATGAGTTACAAAAAGAAAGTCTACCTTGGAAGGATCATACGCAAACGGTTCTGCGTTAATCTCTTGGGCGAACTTATCTCCCTGCACCAAACCACAGTCTACTAAAATTGCTAATTCTCCTGTGTCGAGCATGAAGTTGGAACCAGTAACCGAACCAACTCCGCCGTAAAAACCTAATGTTGAACTCATATTATTTCATTGTATACGTCTTTATGATGCCATGGGTGAGTAATCCCCCACCCACGCCAACTACAAGGTCTTTTGCGGTGTCGCGCAAGTAGGCGACCGGCTCGTACAGACCCACAAACCATTCAAAAAGCTCCCACGTAACCGTTATAATAATCAACGAGAGCAGTGTTATTTTTAGAGATGGTGCAAAAGCACTAAAGCTAAATCCAGAAAAGACAAATACTCCTAGCGCTATCAAAGCCCCACCCCAAAAATGCATCAGGATGTCAAACCACCAAAAATACCAATACAGTGAGGCAATAACTGCAAACTGGTGCACTAGCGCAAACATGCTAGCAAGAATTAAAAACAATATTGTTCTACGTACGCCCATAGTATTTATCAGCATACTATAAATGGCAAATCCAACAATACACTGACATCACCGATACCGCTCAATTAAGGTCGCATGAAACTAAAATCGATTATTTTGAGTTCCGAATCTGGCCCCACTTTTGGTCCATAGTAACTTCGATATGTATCATACATTTCCGCCTCGGAGGCAAATCTTTCGTGACCATCCCAATCGCTTTCTACTAACTGACCTAAGCTAGTTATTTTTAGTTTCACAATGGTTCCCACACCAAAAGATTTGCCAGTTTTTTGATGTAAAAATGTAAAGGCATCCCCCACCTGTAAATC
>Ga0306872_100268_pt1 | contig 21744 bp, 44 predicted proteins | sample AntRauMeHopE1498_FD_190455 | JGI IMG/M metagenome (GOLD analysis project Ga0306872, IMG submission 190455) | Saline lake microbial communities from Rauer Islands, Antarctica - Metagenome Hop E1 #498 (v2) (version 2) | ecosystem: Environmental > Aquatic > Non-marine Saline and Alkaline > Saline ...
TTTTTAGGGTTTTTTGTTGAGTTTCGGATATTCTAATTGGGTGTATTGTGGTGTATTTTTTCATAATTGTATTACAAAAGTGTTTTATATACGGTTGTTACAGGCAATACTACATTAGTCCTCCGAAAATGTGAGCAATTACATTTACAGTCCATCCATTGCCGAGCATCTTATACCTATCTGTATTTGATACTCCTTCTGTATATTTATCAGGTACGGTTTATAATCTCTCACATTCAACAACTGTAAGTCTATGTATATTTTCATCTCTGTCTTTTGTGAAAGTAGATTTTTGTCCTTTGTGCATATTTGAAGTTAAGCAACTTGCTTTTCCATCAGCATACCACAACTGTTCTAATCTTGTTTTATTTCCAAATTTACCAAGCAACCAGTTTGGGTAATTATTATGAAACATAGGTGTTTGTAAAATATCATATACTACTGTTTTGTTCTCTTTTGGTAATTCATTTAAAGGAATATTAGTCCAATAAATTCTCGGTCTGTTGTGTGCTGAAAATAGATTTGAGTTTATTCGTATTGGCTCAACTCCCAACGCTTCTGTAATAATATCTTCCCACTCTTTTTTCATTACTACATTTTCAAGTAAAAAGTATCTTGGTTTTACTTCATTCAGAACTCTTACAAATTCCCAAAACAAACCACTTTTACCATCAAATCCTTTCCCATTTCCAAAAGAACTAAAACTTTGGCAAGGACTACCACCGAAAAGCAAATCTATTTTTGGCAAATCACTACCTTTTAATTCCGTAACGTTTCCAATTTGTTTTGTGTTTGGAAAGTTTTTTTGTGTTATAAAAATTGCTTTCTCATCAATCTCCGAAGCAAAGTAGTTATTCACCTTTAACCCTGCTTTCTGCAAAGCTAATTGTCCACAACTCATCCCATCAAAAAGGGATAATGCGTTAATCCCGTACTGCCTGTAACACGTGCTATAATCAATAGCGGATTCTGTACTATCCGAAAGTTTCTGCTGTTTATTATCTTTTGTCATAAATTTAAAGTTTTGTGTTATTAATCCGCTACTACTCATAGCACCATCCGTTACGTTCCTAATCAGTTTTAAATTCTTTGCCGCATTTTTTATTCTGACAAGTTCTAACTCCATCTATCCACTTTTGATGGAGACATTCACAAACCAACTCAGGAACAACTTGTATAGGCAAATTATTTACTACTTTGGTTATGTGATTTTCAATTATATCAAAGGTTAAATCTTCCTCTTCAAATGTTACTCCCATATTTGAAAGTGTTTGCATCAATGTTTTTGTGGTATCTAAAATATATTTTTTATTATCCATCTTTATTTGTTTTTATCCGTAAATAATCTACCCATACAATTGGCACATTACCCAATCATTTTAATAATCTGTACCATTTGCTCACTAGTTATTATTCCTTTGGCTTTTGATTTATCTAGGAGTATCAGTATTTCTTTGCATTTTCGTACATCGAGGGTATTATTTAATTGTTCTTTGTGATCCAACCTGGTGCAGATAGAAAATATACAGTAGCTCGTTAATAATCCCGCGTAATTCTCCTCAAATAAGTAGGAAATTACTCTAGTGTAACGCTCTCCAGTATATACGGCATTTTCATCTACTACATTAAACTGAATAGTATCGCCTACTCTATAATTGCGGTCGTTTTTTCGCACTTCCCAGGGCTTTAATCCTAGGCGGTGATCATTGGCAAATTGTTCTTTTATTTTTAGTTCGTGGTGTGGCATGGGGGTTTGTTTTAATTAAATGGTGATTCCATAATTACCTCTCCACGGTGGAGAAGTTCCTGGGCGTTTATTTGTATATACTCGGTGGTGGTTCCGTTGAAACTTCGTATAATTCTGCCATTGCTTCCTGTTCCTTTGGCAAATTCGTATCCGTAGTACTTGCACCAGGATAGTAGTTGTTTTTTGAACCTCTGTGGGGTGTTAAACTTAGGATTTGCACCTCCGTTGGTTTTGTAATCCTCAAATACTTTTATTTTTTCTACTTCGGTATTCATGTTGCTGTTGCAGAAAAAAGCATCGGCCCACTCATGGAATCCATCGCCCATTTTGGATTTTAGCTGGCGTTTTTTTACGTTTACTAGTGGTGGATCTATCTTTTTGCCGTGGCTTAGGTAAAATTTGAGGCAGTGAGCCATAAAATTGATGAAGTAATTCCACTCTTCTTTGGTAAACTCCGTAAACAGATTTTTACCAAAATAATCGCCTATTGTTCTATCACTGGTATATTCATCATCCTTATTGAAGTGAAAGAAATCGGAGAAAACCAAAAATAACAATCTTCTTAGCGTACTTTGATCATCAGACTTGGGCGGATAATTGGAAGTGAATCCCAATTTTGGCACGTCCTCAAATTGTATTTCATGGCTTTTAGTTCCTTTTGGGTTTACTATTACTTCTCCAGTTACGGCAGGAAAAAAGAAATCAAAATCTAAGTAAGGATTTGCATCATCAATCAAAACAAAATCGGTGTGCTTGGTAACTCTCTCGAATAGGTGGTTATTTTCGGTAAGCCGTGCATCCCTTCCTGGTAATGTAATGCTCTGCATGAAGTAGCGAATTGCTTTGAAACAAACAGACTTCCCAGAACCTCCGTGGCTTTCCTTGGTATCTACTATTTTGTTATCCATTGCCCAGGTAGCCCATGGGCGGTTTGGGTTTTTGAATTTGTGAAGTAAATAACCTATCGAATAAATTTTATTTACCAAGTGATTTACAGTTTCTTGCACCTCGGCATCGGATAACTCTTCGTTGTTTTCTCGTTTCTCCCAGTACATATCACTGGTACATTGCAGGAACTGAAAAAATAAGCAGTCGGGTTTTTCGGTGGGTGTGGTTACATCCCACTCTCCATTTTCGTCCTTTAGTATCTGGAATGGTGGATCCAGTAACCTTACTTTTTGTGGGATTATCTCATTATCCCATACATATTTTCCAACTTCTCCACGCTTGTAGGTCGTAATTTCTTCCGCTGTAATTTTCCATACGGCATTATCAAAAAACATAAATTGGCTGTGCTGGTCGCAGTCGTTAAAGTCAATTTCTACCTTTTTTAGATTACTAAGCGAATTATCGGAGAGGTATTGGGTGCGGTAAAAGGTGTTTCGCAGCTCTATTGGTTTGTGCCGGGTTTTTAAAAAATCGTGGATAAATCCTTTAATTTCGCTCTTATCCTCAATTACTCGCACGGTATTTTTTTCTATCCGTACATAATTAAACATATCCTTGTTACTCTTATTCTCTATTCGGCAAAATCCGTTCACGTGAAGGAAATAATACATTTGTACGTTGTTTACTTTGTATATCGTTTTATCAAATTCGCCTTTTTTGAATTTGTGCTCTTCATCCCAAAACTGCAAAGGGAGTGCGGTGGTCATTAGCGAATTAAACGCAGAAATGGTGTAATACTTAAAATAATCGGTAGCATCGTTGCAAGTTCCTCCACGGAATGATCTCTTCAACTTTAATTCATCAGGCAGGTAAATCGTGCGAATATCGAGGTAAGCAAGGCCCACTTTGTAGGCTTGTTTTATTCCCGTAGCATCAATATCTGGGAGGTTGTAAATTACTTTGGCGAGGGTTTTTAGTTTCTTGTATTGAGCAAAAGTGAAACTGGCGGTTTCGGAACCAAGCCACACTACATTTTTGCCTGCACAACTTACATTAATAGCATCCCTATCGCCCGAGCATAGGATAATCTCTTCCAGTTTGCAATCGTTAGATTTTACGGTTTCTCCGTTTATTTCGGCTTCGTCAGTGGCTCTTTTTTCAACTATTTTTTGAGCTGCTTGGCATTGCTCCAGTCCAAAAATAATATCGGTGGGGCGTGTGCCGGAATACATAAATCTAAAATTTTTGTCGTAGGATAGCGGTTGGTATATTTTTTTGAACTCGGGATATTCGTATATAAATATCGGATATTCCTCGGTGCTTTCGTACTTATGCACTACCAGTTCTCCAGTTTCCTTGTCGGTGTTTACCTTGGTATACCAAAGTAGGGATTTTAGGTAGTATTTTTCGCAGGCTTCTGGAGTTACATATTTTCCAATTACGGATAATTCAAATTTTGATAAACTATCCTTTGTTTTGTAATCAAAATCTCCTTTTTGCTGTCCTTTTTTGGCTTTGGTTTTGGAATAGTTGGCTTTTACTTTGGTTTGTGCAGCTCCAGCAATTCCAAACATACCTGCAATAATATCCAGCGCTTCTTTGAAACTACAATTTTCTTCGTGCATACATACCTGGATAGCGTTCTTTTCTTTGCTATCTGCACCAAAATCGGTAACGCACCATTGTTGGTTGCTGTTCAATCTTAGGCTTGCACTCGCTGTTTTTTCGGTGCTTCTTAGTTTGAATTTACTATTTTTTTTGTCCACACAACTTGCAGCTTGCGGATAATAATGGAGTATAACCTCCAGGCCTCCATTAGTTTTTTGGAAGAGTTCTACTTGATCTATAAATGGCATAGGGTTATTTTTTTAGGTCGCTTAATACTTTTTTAATTACTTCTTTTCTTTCCGTTACTCCTTGGATTTCATGTGGCGAACCAAAATGGTAACCAAATGTAAAAAACCGTCCTTTGATGTATTTTTTCCAAAGTGGAAAGAAAATATTATCTATTTTCTCATAGCTTATATCTTGATCTTGATATAAATACATGCAAAACCCAATATTTGGAGAGTGTTCTTGCCAAAAATTATCCATTTCAGTAAAAATTCTTATCAATTCTTCTTTTTTCATGGCTTTATTTTTTTGGAATTGAAATAATTAAGGTTTCTATTTCGGATTTTAAGTACTGGATAATATGCTCGTGTACTTTGCTATTTACCATGAAAAGGTATAATTCTAGTGGAGTGTATAAATTTCCATCTTCTATAAGATTTAAATCCATTGTTTTATACTTTTTATCTGTTATGGAAAAAACACAATAACAACTTTTAGGCATTATTTCTTGTGCTCTTGATGAGTTGCAGCTTCCTGTCATTTGTCCGTAAATACAATTTACTTCGGATTCCTCGTCAAATGTTCTCAAATCCAACTTATTAATCTCTTCGGTGGTGACTATTAGTTTTATGGTTTCAATTTCTGTTGTAACTTCTCTTATAAATTGTTCTTTGGTCATTTTGTAAGGGTTTTAGTATTCAAATAAATACGATTCGTTGTAAGTGGCTTGGCTTTCGTCTTTGGTCGATATTACGGTATAGCTTCTATCTTTGGGGTTGTACCCTTTTACTCGGTACACTCCGTAAGATTTTCGCATGTAGTAAACCTTTTGCCCCAGGTGGAATTTCATTGGTATTACTCCTTCAATGTGTTGAACTTGACTTATTGAGGTTTTAAGATCTTGTGCTCCAAACAATTTACTTTGCAAATTATCTATTACCTGTCGATCTTCGTAATCCTCTTGGGCTATTTTGGTTTCTACTTTTAATCTCTCAATGTAACAAGTCATTGCATCGGAAATGAGTTGTATATGGAGTTGGTTAATTATTGTCATTTGGAGTGGTTTTTTCTTGTAATTTTTTTAAATCTTCAATGGTCGTTTCTGGGATTTCTATATCGTAAAGATCCATGGGATCTACTTTTAGAAATTTAGCAATTTGTAGCAGTACAATTGCTGGAATTTCTTTGGTAGAGGATTTACGTATATATAGGTATCTATTTAGGGTACTTTGGCCTATAAATAGCTTTTTGTGAAGTTCCTCTCTTACCGTGGTGTAATCTTCTTTGGGGAGTTTGTTTAGGAAGTACAAAATTTTGTATTTGTACTCATGTGAATTGGGAGCGGTTGTTTTTGGCATGTTTTTTGGATTTGTGGTATTAATGATTAATTTTATATCAGATTAGAGTTTGTTTTTATCTAATTTGATAATGCAATACTATCACAAAAAGTCCAATAATCACAATTTTAATTGTACTTTTTTTGATATTAATTTATAAACCTCACGTTATGAAAGGAATAGAACTATTAAAAATTAGACAAGAAATGGGATTGAATCAGGATGAATTTGGACAACTTTTGTCCGTTTCTAAAAACACGATTTTAAACTGGGAGAAATCCGAACAATTGAGCAACAAAGCATTACGATTACTAGCAGAAAGTGATATAAAAGGAATAAATATTTATAACAACAAAGCGGGAAGAGATCAAAATTTTTTGAACGAACCGCAAGCGAGTTATAATAAATTAGATTATATTGAAGTAATGAAGGACAATAAACGGCTATCCGAAGAGCTGGTAAATTGCCAAAAAGAAATAATACAAATACTAAAAAATCAAAAGAAATGAGAAATTTAATGATATTAATGGTTTCTATCCTGGTATTATCCAGTTGTAAAAAGGAACAAATCTGTGGCGAAGGTTACCAGGGAGAAGATTGCACGGTGCAAATTACTCCTACCAAAATACTGATTGAAAAAATAGTCGTAAATAGTTGGCCAACTACAAGTGGAGGAAGTTCCTGGGACCTTACAAGCCGTGCCGATCTATATCCTGTACTAAAGAAAAACGGTAACACTATATGGACTAGCCCAACATTTTACAGTGATGTAAGTATATCGACTAGTTACAGCTATGAGTTAGGTTCTTCTAATATTTCTTTTACGGAGGTAAACGAACGGTATTTATTAGAATTATACGACCACGACAGCGGAAGTGCTGATGATTTTATGCAAGGAGTTACTTTTGTTCCTTATCAAAATAATAACGGTTTCCCAAATACGATAAAAATAAATGCTGGCGATATATCCGCAGATATTCATGTACGCTACGTTTACTAGCCATTTCTCCCGGCACAAGTTCGGCACAAATGAGTGTTGATTTTAGGTGATTTCTTACACTTAACTTATTGATTTTTAATAAAAATATTATGTTACTACAATCCCTCCATCTCCGCTCAATAACCCTTATTACCAATGGTAGTAAGGGTTTTTTGTATTTATGTAAAAGAAACGGCACAAAAACGGCACAATTCTTTTTTTACACTATTAACTACTTAATGGCGTAAAAAAAAAATGCAAAATTCTGAAATTACAATTTTTGAACATTACCGACCTGCTGAATTGCACGAAGGCAATATCTGGTACATTAATTACTATGCAATTAATCCGCACACTAATAAGCTGCATGAGAAACGGATTAAGTACAACAAAATAAAATCTATTACCGAGCGAAGAAAACAAGCAAAAAAAGTAATTGTAGAAATAAATAAGAAACTCCAAAGTGGATGGAATCCTTTTTTGGAAAACTCGGCCCACAAATCATTTACAACCCTCAATAATTGCCTTAATACTTTCCTGGAATCCAAAAGGAAGGAATTGCGGCCCAATAGTATGAGAAGTTATGACAGCTTTACCAAAATTTTTAGAGAGTGGATGGAACAAAATGGATTAACGGATCACTACACAATTAATTTTAACCAGAACCATGCAAGTAATTACTTGCAATATGTGGAAACTATTATCGAAACAAATAATACGTACAACAATTATTTGAGATCTATTAAAGTAATATTTAATTGGATGGTGGAGAAACAATATATTTCTAGTAATCCATTCGAGCGATTTACTTTTAAAAAACGGCAGAATAAAACAAGAATTATTATTCCTGCCGATTCCAGGGATAAAATAAAAAATGAGCTGGAAGGAAATAACGACTATTTATTTGGGCTTTCTCTTCTTGTTTTTGGTAGCCTGTTGCGACCTAATGAAATTACTTTTTTGAAAAAAGGAAATTTTAACTTTGAGAAGCAAATTATTATAATTCCTCCAGAGGTTTCTAAAAATGGAAAATTGAGAGTGGCCACCATTCCAGATAAAAATATGGAAGCAATTGAGAGAATTGTAAACGGGCGTAAAGAGTTGGAATATATTTTTGGAAGGCCCGATAATATGACAAAACAGCAATGCCCAAGAAATTACAGTAAAATGTGGGCGAGATTGCGTAATAAAATGAAATTACCCAAAGAAATGAAACTTTACAGCTTGCGAGATAGTGGAATTGTGCAATTATTACAAGATGGAATTTCTCCGCATGATGTTATGAGATTGGCAGATCATTCTGATTTGAGTATTACAACCAAATATTTGCCTTATGCGGGATTGGGAGGAAATGAAACTATAAAAACAAAATCAAGTGGTTTTTAATATACTTTTTTTTATGCGTATCGTTTTCTTTTCGGAAATTACTGTAATTCTGTAATTCTAAAATTTAAACCTCTTAGAAGTGTTTCTATTACTAGGTTTTATCCATTACAAAAACTATGTAATTTTTTGTAATCGACTAATGCAAGTTTGTAATTTTGGGCTTATTTCACAAAAAAAGCAACCAATTACGGTTGCTTTGATAAACTTATAGGTTTACTTTTTACTATTTTATCTTAAATCCCACGCCAATATTATGCGATTTTTGCATAAAATTGTATCGGTAATTAAAGGAATTTCTTTTTTTGTTGAGATACATGGCTCCCAGTGATAAATTATTAAACTGGTTTCGGTTTCCTCCTAACTCGGTGGTTAGGTATATTCCGTTGGTGGGAATTAGCTTGGTAACGGTGTTGGTAATTGTAAGTGGTACGTGTAGTTTGTACTCAAAATCATTATTAATGAGTTCGCCATCTACCAAGGTGGTGTAATAAAAAGTGAGGTTACTATCTGCCAAGCTATCGGTGTATTTCTTTATCTTTTTGCCGCTTGCTGGTTCTGGAGTAACCTCTCTAGTAATTGTATCTAAATATACGTAGGTGGGTACTGGTATTCGTTTGGGTGGTAATTCTATCACCACGGGATCGGGGAAAATGGTATCTCGTTCTATTAATATTTCGGTTTCTGTGGGTGGTATTAGCCTATTGGCTACTTCGCTGCATCTATCTATGTACAGTACTATTCCCGATATTATGAATAAGCTAAATAATCTTTTTTGCCATTTTTCGTTCATCGTTGTAAATTAAATAATTTGTAACCAACTATTGCAATAATAAATACAACCCACATTCATCGTAATATGCTGTGGGCGAATAACTCTCAAATTGAGTTCTCAAATTTATTACTGTTGGGCTTGTTTTCATTTATTTAATAATGAAATCTTTTGTATATCTTGGTTTCTTCCAGTCCATTTGCCTATTTGGACAAAACTAAATGAACCTCCTAGGCTAGATTTGAGTTTACCTTTTACATCAACGTATTTAAATCCGCTATAATAAATTGATCTTGGCGATTTTTTAATTAAAACCTTTACTTTTGCTTTAACTTGTTTGCCTTCATTTTTTTTTGAAAATTTATTGAAATCTTTTGTTGTCATTTTTTTGTTTTTTTTATTGTTTTATGTAATTTTATTTATTGCAATTGATAGTTGTGGTTTGATATAATGATCTTATCACAATAAGGCTTTATGCCGTAGATAGCTCTATTGTTTTGCATAATCTGTGAAACTAAAGTGAAAGCTAGAAGTAATGATATTGGTACCTTTATCACGAAAAAGCAAGTGCCTCGGCTTCGGTCGAGGTTTTTTTGTGCTTATTTCCTACCTCTCACATCACTTTTATTCTTACGACTTTCGTAATAGATTTTTCCGTTTTTGCTAATTCGTTTACCTGGTGCCAGTGCCTTTCTTTTATCATCGGCTTTTTTGTTGGATTTACTTCCTTTGGCATAGCTTCGTTTTGCTTTTAATACTGTACCGCCAAACATATTTGGGGTTACTCCATCGGTATCCTTTTTTGCTTTTACTACTCGGCCTCCTTTGGCGTATTTGTACCCTTTTTTAAGGGTTCCGTTCTTTTTTAATCCTATTTTACTTGCCATAATTCTAACATTTACAATCTTTCACAATTAATTTTACTTTTCTCTCACCCTTCAATGCGTTGTGAAATTGTCGCATTGTGTTTCGTGAGTTCGTTACATCATTGTAACCATCGTTATTTATATCCTTCAATTTTTGGCCCAAGGCAATACAGCCATTTAACTGAAACCAGTAATTGGCTGAGTGGAACTTACATTCGCTCCTGCCTGGTACTTCTTTTATTTCCCAAAGGTCTTGTTTAAATCTGTTGCTCCATTCGAGTACACACTCATATTCGCCCACAGGAATACAGCTTACCATTCGCTCGTTGTTTCTCCATCCTCTCTCTAGGGACAGGGAACTGAATAATGGCTTTTTGTCCGTGTCATACACGGTGCATTTGCCTAGGGTTTGGTTGGTGTCTTGCCAATCTCTTATTACTTCTATTGTTTTCATCGCTTTAACTCTTCTTTACATTCCATAAATTCAATTCTCATCTGGTCAAAATCTTCTTTTAGTTCGGAATATCTTGCGTTTTGGTCTTTTACCCACTCATTATAAGAATTTTGCATACTTGTAAGTGCATCCACTTTTTTGGCTCTTCTACCTCCAAAAAAAGCAATTACAGAAGCAAATGCACCCGATATTATTTCCCAATTTTCTATAAAAAAATTTCCTTTCATTTAGTTTTTCTCTTAAAATATTTATTCAAAAAATCCTTACCAATCTGGTAATAACTTCTTTTGTTTACTCCTCCCGATATTAAAAACGCCATTGGCAACATATTAATCCACTCGGCATGGTGAAGTGCTAGGCTCTCGGGATTATTCATTTTAGCGATAACTCCGTAGGCTAGTATTCCAAATAAAATAACTGCTACAATTGTTCTAAATATCTTGCGATTTGTTTCTTTTACTCGGGTAACTAGTGTTATATGCAAGTTTCCAAAAAATACAATTGCACAGATATAGTGTGCTATTGGGTAATTATACATATCGAACCAAGCTACTCCAAGCAATGAAATAAACGCGATACCGTTGTAGTATTTACTTCCTCTATCTCTCAAATAATCGAAAAAATAAGTGAAGGATACGCCTGTAATCATTACGGCAAAATAATGCTGAGTAGCGTAAGCGGATAGGCTTGTAGCCCATACCATTCCATTCATAAAATAACAGACAATAGGAATTAGCAAAGCTCCAAATGCTATGTAATTATACGCGTCCCTGGTGTGTTGGTTTATTGGAGTTGGCATGGGTTACTTGATGTTTTCTATTTTTTCTACGTGTGCTATTGCCGAACCTATTACTATTGGTCCTAGTTGAGCATTCCAATTGGTAATGCTTAGATTTTCATCTGTTAGCTTTTTGTATGATCCTTCGACCTCTAGTCCATCTTCGCCTATTTCTACTTCGCCCGTTTCTGGAAAATCTCTGATGATTTCAGTTTCTTTTTTGGGAGTTATATTTAGCGGGTTTCCTTTATTGTCAAAATAATGGATTTCATAAGTAATTTTGATAATGTTTAAATCACTGTCAATTTCTAATTTAATAGATTTTGCCTGTTTTTTAACTCCATTTGTTGCTGAACTTATTTTTGTTTCGGCTGCTGTTATTCCTTTTGCATTACTGCTTAAAGGCTTTGTAGTTATTGCTTTCATTGTTTTTTTTATTTAGTTACTGATATATCTTTATGTGCTGTTCGACTATGATATGTTACTGCAAAATTTCCCGCCCCATTGTATCCTCCAATTATTGTGTGTAATACTATTCCATCCTCTCTTAATATCCAATCGCCATCTAATCTTTCCAACTCCATTAGTTTAGTAGTTGTTACTGAACCTCCTTGTGTTCTCATGAATACAAGTGATGTAGGATTATCTACGTTGTCAGAATCTTTAATAAAAAGAAAACTATTTGGTCCTGCGTTCTGAACATCTACCTTGAAACTGTTGTGACTTATTGCTCCCGTTCCCGATGCTTTAAAACCAATTTTTCCGTGTCCATCTTTTTGGCTCCATCTAAACTTTAGTATTCCATTTTGTCCCGCACTTAAACTTATAAATTCTGTATAATGAATTCCCCATCCTTCCGGTCCTGTTATTGCTATTGTTCCAACTCCCGTTATAACACCTACTGTGTTAAAAAAATTAGTTGTACCATCTCCAGGTATTAAAACAGTGGGAGTAGTATCTGATTTTTTTTTTACAAATTGGGCAATATGTGATTGTTGGCTGCTCATTAGGTAGTTAATTGTCCTTCTACTTTGTGAACGGGATCTATTTGTTTTTCAACTACTGCCGAAGTGTATTGAGTTACCAATTTTTGCCCTGCTCTATTTAATACCACTCCCACTCCCTGAGCAAAAGTAACCTCTCCCGTACCTACATTTTCTACAATGCACCAAAATCCATCTCGCAATCCTGTTTGTACAGTTACGGTTAGCGTTTCGTTAGCAAATACGGTCATTCCAAACATGGCATCCGTAATGCTAAAATTTCCTGTAAAGGTGGTAGGAAAGTATTTTTTTATGCTTTCCCCTGGGGTGGAGTTTCCTCCACCCGTTCGCTTTCTCATTATATTTATACCTCCAAAAAAATCACTCATAATTAGTTTCCTTTATAAAATTGAATGCTCATTCGCACTGCGTTACCTGGGTCGGCAGAAATAAACTTTACATTTGTCAACTGCTCTATATCAACAAACTCTCTCAATCCTCCTAATTCCATTACTATTCCAGTAGTGGAGTTGGGTGCGGTTCCATCTTCTCGGTATCTTATTGCCAGGTCATTATTTTCCAGGTCGTTTACATGATCTATTTGTATCAATGCCCCGTTTGTAGCTTTAGGAAATCTGGGAAGCCCAGCAAGTTGCAGCAGGCTTTGTGCTGTTCCTGTAACTGTTACCATTTGGTAGCCTCCTATAATTGGGTTTAATTCGTGTCTAGTCATTGTTTCGGTTGTAAATTATTGTCAATATTACCAGGGTGCTTATTGCTAATAATAAGCCTATTATCAATTGCTTTGGGTTTCCTTGGCCGTAGGATTTTTTATTGTCCTCAATTACTGTCATTGGATCCAGTTTTTTATTAGAAACTGTATCGGTAACTGTAAAGTGGAGATGGGGCCCCGTTCCTACACCTGTATTGCCCGAGTAGGCAATAAGTTCGCCCGCTTTTACGGTTTCTCCTATTTTTTTTACGTAGCCGTTTAGGTGGGCATATCCGGTGCGCTTGTTTAATTGTGTGTGCTCAATTATCAGTTGTTTGCCTCCGCGATGCGAGCTATACATACTAGTAACTCTTCCATCAGCAGGAGCGTAAATTGGCGTATTTACTGCCGCTCTAAAATCCGTACCATTGTGCATGCTTCCATTTCTCATCCCAAAGGGAGAAGTAACAAATAGGGTTTCTAATGGTGCATAAAGTCGCATAGTTCGATTTTTTTTTATTTTGCCAGTTTAATAGCGGCAAATGTGGATACAAAAATGCCAATTGTAAGCAAGCTAACAATTAGTATAATTTGGTTGGTTTCTACACCTACCTTAAACTCCTTTTCTCCTCCAATTACTTGCAGGATACTATCCAGTTGATCGTTTTTATTTCCCATTGTGATTAAAAAATTATATCGGTAACGGGTTTTACTTTTTTGTAAACCGAATAGACCCCGATTATTGCTAATATTATAAGTGCTGTTCTCATATTCTCTCCATTTCTATTTGAAATCCGGCATTTAACTCATGGAATGGAGCCGAGACAATTCCGGTAGGCTGTGTAGTTACTATTTGCGTAAGCTCATTGGCTGTGCTTGTAGGAGCATTGGTAACTATTGTCGGGGTTATTACTTCTCCTGATCGCTCCATAGGTGCATTCCCTACTATCGGTGAAGAAACTTCGATTGTTACATCTCTTACTATATTCTTTGGCTTCATTTCTTCACCCAATTTTTTTTCCTGTACTTTCTGTTGCCAGAAATATCCAAGAATAGCCAGCCCAATGACTAGCCAAAAATATTTATTTTTTAATAATTTCATCTTGTAATTATTTAGTGCAATTGCACGATTTTTTTTCAATTTTTTTCTTTAAGTAATGATTGACTAGCGTAGAAATTACGCTAGTCAAAACAATACTTGCAATTAGTATAAAGAAATTTTTATTCTCCATCTTCTAATGCCTTCTGATCTCGTTTCTCCGTGTACATTTCCCATGCGTATAATGCAGCTACTGCCGCAATAAATGCAATTGTACCGGTAACTAAGTGCCCTTTTACTTTTGTGCTCATCGTTTTGGTTTTTTTTGGTTAATAATTAGATTAATTCGTTAATTCTTATTGGTTGTGATATTCCTGCCTCTCGTATCGCTTTATCGGTAAGTGGACCAAAATCTCCATCCATTACTAGATTGGAATTGTGATTGGTATTGAGGTAGAGTTGCAGCCACTTTACTTCCTCACCATTACTACCAAGTAGCAAATCTCTGGATAGGTCGCCTGTGGGTGTTGGCAAATCTTTGGCTCCTCCTTTTTTGAATAGGTTTGGCAAGTTTACTTTTGTTCCCTTTTTGTAAGAGTATAGGAATAATCCTGCTCCAAATAAGGCAACTACCAAAATGCTGTAAAGCATTATATTCTGAGTTGTTTTTGTCATGTTAAAATCCGTTATTATCTAATTTATTATTCAATGCAAATGTTTTCCAATATGCCAGCCATTTATCATTTTCTTTGGCAGATTTTGTTTCCCAAATGTATTCACCATTTCCACGGCCATTGTCGTTTCCTTCGCTCTCCCACCACTTGGCATAATCGGAAATAGAAAATTCTTTAAATTCTTCTTTTTTTGTGTCGCTCCAGGTTTCCATAAATGGATATAAATCCAAATAAAGATCTGTTTTGTTATCTTGCTTTTTTTTCCATTTCAATCCTAGAAATGTTAAAATTCCAAGTACGACAACTACAATTATTATTTTTAATGCTTTGCTCATGGGTAATTATTAATAAAATTCATTGAAATAGGATAATGCTCTACTTAGCGCAGCTCCAGAAAAATCTCCCTGGATCCATTCTATTAGGTTGTAACCCGTAGATTTTTCGTACATATCGTTAAACTTGTTGTAAACGGCTGCACTTTGATCCTTGGTTAAATTGTTCATCGCATTGAAAAAAGCCGTTTCATCAGTTCCCCATCCCTTCATACTTACGTATAATTTGGTAGCTGTGGCTCCAGCGTTCCATCCTTGAGGTATTCCGCTACCACTATTAGGCAATGGAATTGGTGGCGTTTTTTTTGCTTTTACCTCTAGTTCTCTTTTTTCGGCATCTTCTTGGCCTTCGTTTTTACCAAAAAAATAAATAAATAGTATTACTGATAATACTAAGGTCCCTATCTGGATATTTTTCCACTGCTTTGGTGTGATATTTTTAAATAAATCTTTCATTTTACAATTATTTGCTTATCCATTTGTACCCAAAATAAGAGAGTACCACTAGTATTAATAATCCCACTGCAATTCTTATGCTTTGGTTTCTATTTTGCACCGCCTCTTCGGTGTCTTGTACTTCATCCTCTATTCTTATTGCAGGATTGGATTTCATAAATGCTCTTCTAAAATCATCTGCTGAGTGATAATTACCTGGATTATCCCGGCATATTTGTTTGCTAAATTCTAGCATACCTTCGTCACCCACAAAATGTGCCCTGCCTCTTTTTCTACATTTATTTGTTCCGTCAAACCATCCCATATTATTTGCTTTTTGATTTTGTTTTTTTCAATATAAATCTTACTACTACTATCATTACAATAATTCCTATTGAGGCATATATAATAGCTGTGGTTTGCTTAGCCCTTGTTTCCTCTTTCTCTAGCTCAGCTTTTCTTTCTGCTGCTATTTTTTGAGAATTGGTGAGGTAAGTAACGGGCCTATTATTCTTGTTGGGTACAAAACCCAAAATATTTCCCACTACTGGCAATGCAGCTGCTATTATTGCTCCTACTGCCATTATTTACTGTATTTTTTTATCAAAAAGAAAATAAGTAGTAATACCGCAAATCCACCTACTGCCAGTACTATATTTCTTGTGGTGTTGTCTTTTGGTGGAGTTTCTGGGGGTGTCGCTCCTGGAGTATTTGCTCCATTATTTCCACCAAATAAATTTGCAATTACATTTGCCGCAGTTTGTGCAACTGTGTTAATGCTTCCAGCGTTTCTTCTAAACCAACCTTCTTGACCGCTTGCGGGAGATTGAAACTCGGTGCTTGGGGCATTTGTATTGCCTCCTATTGAATATGTTATTTCTTGGCTCATGGCTCTAGTTGTTATTTTGTAATTGATCTACTGATTCGTGATACTCTTCCGGTATCTTCGACTTATCGTAGTCAAAATCGAATATGTAATTTACCGTTGTTACATCGCCCTGGTTGGCTAGTTCCATAAGAAAAGCATAGGCACCAGCTCGGGTGCTTATTTTATATCCTTTTACATTGATTCTCTCAATTATTTCTTCTTGAAAAAAATGAAGGAAAAAACTTATAAAAAAAGAAACATCATTGGCTAATAACTTGGAAACTTCCTCGGGCGTTAACTTATCATTCATGGTAATACGGGTAATTTGGGTTAATACAAAAAAAACCCACCCAAAGTTTAGGTGGGTTTTTTTCACTGTTTATCTGTATGGCTATACAAATATTATCTACCAGCCGCCCCGATTGATATTGTGATAGTTACCAATTCGTTTTTGTTTACTCTAAATTTTAGAGCTGCATAAGCATCCAACAAAATTGGAGATTTTGAAAAATCCAAAGTCAACAATTTATCGTTCTGTTGGTCGTTTCTTTTTGCTCCTGCGGTTGGGATTGGTACATTTACCACTCCACCGTTCAATTCTCCAAGCATCAATACTGGTGCGTTGGTCAATTGTGCTGCATTGGTAGTAGCTTCGTAGTTCATTGCTGTTACTACTATTCTTTTTCCTGATAGTCTGTTGAATACAGCCGGAGATATTGTTCCACTAGTGGCAATTTCCATTGCTCCAGAAATATCTGCGATTAATCCTTCGGCATCACCGATAAAGTAATCCGTTGCTGTATCACTAGCAGAGTTATCTAGCGTAAATGATACTTCGCTCCCAACTCCTAAAGTTGGTCTTGCAAAACTTGGATTGCTTATTGCTCCATTGTTTCTTGCAGTGCTTCCTGTTGCAACTTTTGCAGTTGGCGATACTAATGCCGCCATTGTATATTGTTCTTGTTCCATTTTGGTCCGTGTTTGTTTTGTAATTATTAAAGTGCAAATATTGGGCGGATAAAATGGGTAAACAATAACACACGCCATTTCGATTAATACCAAATAAACGGCATATACAATATAGCGGGTGTATAGATTTACCTAAACAAAAAAATCCAATTCTGTTAGGAATTGGATTTTTTGTATTACAAAAGGTGCTGATATAAATAAGTTATGTACAAGTTGCCCTTTCAAAAACCAAGCATTACGTGTTAGGCAACCAGTACATAACACGTAATATAAAAAATTGCTTGGTTTGGGTATTTTAATTAAAGTAATTGCTTAACTCAAAGAAAAATAAAACCCCTTTTTTCCAACGCTTTAGGCTTGGTTACTTCCTTCAACATTTCGCTTTTTTCGGTCAGCAGTTCTTTTTTCTAACCACATCAAAGATTCTTGAAGTTTAGTAATTACAATTGCATTTTCTCTACAAGGAAATTTACCTTGCAAATAATTCATTCGGTCAATTAAGACTTCAAGAATCTCTTCATTTGTAGTTCCATCATTCAAAGTCGCTAATTCTGTGCTTCCTTTAGCAATTGGTGCTTTTTCAATGAATTGGATTTCTTGCGTGTTTTCCGCTTTTTCAAATCCGCTTAATTCGTACTTGTGTCCTTCTGTTAATACTTTCATTTTACTATTTATCTAAGTTATAGCGTTAAATCCCCAACGCTAAAAAGGGGTTTTATTTTTTGGCTTATTTACCAAGTTCTGTGCTTAATTCAGCAACATTTCATATTACTATCTTTAATACTACATTATCGCTTTTTTAATCTTTGATTTCTTAATACATCTATGTATATAGCAAATAGCCTATTAATATTCAGTTTTTAATTCGATGGTATGTGCTTCGGATACTTGCCAACACAAACCGCTATTTCTGTTCTTGAATTGTATCATGAAATTTCTTTAAGGCCATTATTGTTTTTTCCATTGTATCGTTTCGGCTTTGTAATCCTTTAAGAATTTTTATTTGTTCTTTTAGGTTCTCAATTATCAATAAACTGTTTACATATTTAAACTCATAGTCCAGGTGATTTGTTTTGACAGCTCTGATTTCTCTCAGCATTTTTATTACTTGCGTAAGTCTTAGCCTTAGGATTACAATTATTATAGCTAATATGGCAATGAGTATAGTTTCCATTTTACAGATTTTGGTAAATTATTTTAAAGGAATATTATCAAAAAAACTTTCCATTTTTTTGGCTTTTAATTTAGCTTTTTTTATACTTCTTATTAGTGAAATTCCTAGTATAGTGTACGCTAATAATCCGAGTAATAATGGAGATAAAGATAGGATCCAATTCCACTCTATTTGGTTGGTAATTTTTAGTAATAAAATCACTAATCCAATTAGCATTAATCTTTCTCTTTGCTTTAGTAATACGGATAGGAGTTTCTTTAACATTTACTTATTGTTTTTTTGGTTTTTTTTGGGTATCGGTTGCCTTATTTACTGGTTGTGCAGGTGGTTTTGTTGTTTTTCGGTATCCTAGTTGTTTTAGGATAGTTGCTTTTAATCTGGTACGCTGATACTTTAGGATAAAACCCGTAATAAATACCACCATAACCAATACGCCCAGGTATATCCAAAAAGAGGAAAATATGAAGTAGATTAATTGCATATTATGTGAGTTCAAATAGTTGTGAATAGTACTGGTTTTTACCTCCTTTTTCTGCTGTGCGGTTCACTGTGTCAATTGTTCTCAAAAGTTCCTCTGGGCGTTCTATTCTATCCAAAAATAACTTACTGGGAGCCATCGTGGTTTTTTTGATAATAAGTGTAGGACCAAATGGAATAAAATCGGCATTGATATCATTGAAACCGTGTGTAGCCATAAATATATCGACCATATTGTGCCTACGGTCATTGAATACCTGTCTCATGTAACCTGGTATTGTTCCCTTGGTGATTATCATGTTTTTGTAATCATCAAAGAATAATCCGCAATTGAGTATCGCTTTACGGCCATTGGGTAGTATATCAATGTTTATAATATCATTTACCTGGGCTTTTAGCGTTTTTTTGTCGTTGTAATCAAGGAAAATTTTGCGGTTTCCTTTTTTCATTTCGTATAGTGCCCTAGTGTCATACTTTTGTATCATTTTTACATTAAAAGTATTCGGATCATCTATCCATTTAAAATCTATTACCTTTTCGGGTATTTCGTCCCAAGCATCATCTATTCTATTGGCAGGAAAAATAATATTTTTGGAGTTTACGGGCAGAAACTTTTTGAGGTCCACGGTTTTTCCCGTTCCATTTGTTCCTACTGCTATGTAAAACGCTGCTTTCCTTGCCATTTTATTTATTGTTTAGTCGTTTTAGGTGTATTCCTTTGCAGGAATTACTACAAGTTGATTTTTGCCTTCCTTTGAGTGGCTTTGAACATACTTTGCAGGTTTTTCCATTGCCATTTTTTACTACTTTGTTGAGCGAAATCTCTTCAAAATCGGTAATATCTGTTACCGAGCTTCCATTATTATCCTCTGGAGGGGTATAATTTGCACCTTCGCTGTTTCGATCCATTTTTTTAGGGCCTTTTGGTCGCTTTGCTTCCGCTTTTTTTGCTTTACGAATACGAATTGCCGTTTGGATTTTTGGGAAATACACGATAGGAACCTCGGCTATTAATCCCAGCCCTCCAGATATATTAATATCCTTTGGCATTTGTTCAAATACGGCCGTTAATGATTCTTCTATTACCGATAATCCTTTTTTATCGGCTTTAAATAGTGTAAAATCATCTGCTCCAGACCAAAAATTGAGTACAAACGCAAAAATACTATCGAACCATCTAGTAATATTTCGGGCATTTTTCTTGGCGTTTTTGTTGGTTTTTTCTTGGAAAAATTCCTCTTCCAAATCTTCCTCCATTTCATCCTCAAAATCTTCTTCCTGGGAATTGTATCCCTGTTCTTCCTCTTCCTTTATGTAATCTTGTTTTGGCTCGGATTTTAGGTTGGTCAAATGATCGTCCAGGCTAAATGATTTTTTAGGTATTCCATCCAAAAAACTAGATTTTTCTTCCTTTGGTGGCTCTGGAGTAGGTGAAGTAGAACTTTCTACATTATTTGATGTAGTTTTTTTCTCTTCGTGCTCTTCTCCTACTGGGTTGTATGTGTTTACTTCTGCCATTTTTACAAAAATTTATTGATGATGTTGCCCGGGTTTAATCCCATAATTGCCTCCTTTAGTGGGTAAAGTCCTATTTTTTTGGTAATCTCAAAATTACTATTGATCCCTACGTGCATTATGTAGGCTTTTTGGTCCTCCATGAATCCGAAAAAAGCGGTTTTTTCTGGGCGTTCTTCCTGTGGAATTTTTTCTAGTTGGGAATTTAGAAAATCAGTACAAATTGTATCAATATTATCTGCCAATTGGTTTCGGTAATCTTCCAGTGGGAGATCGGATACTAGTTGTTTTATTAATTCTGGGTGCATGGTGTAAAATTTGGGGTTAATATTTTGTAGAGTACTTTTTTTTCGTTGTAGCCGTATTCCACTTTCAATTGTCCTGCTTTTTCAAATCTGCGAGTACTTTCGTTTATTCGCTTTCTTAGGCTTTTTTTTTCGAGTGGTATAAGCTGCAAATTATAGGTGTCGATTATCTGTTTTTGCAATTCTCTGTTTGTAACTTCCAGTTGTTGGGAGTGGAGGGTACAAATAAGGTCCTTAATTATAAGGTGCAAATTGAAACCGTAAAGTAATTCGCTGGTGTAACTCATTACTTGTCAGATTTTAGTTTTATTTTGGCACGGTGTCCATTCTGGAGGAGGTAATCCAGTATTGATTTTTGCTTGAAAGTGAGATATTTGGGAGTTTGAGCGAATTTGGTAATTACAATGGTTCCTAAAAATGATAAATGTATACTCTCTGAGATAAGTAAATTATTTAATAATTCTCTGCAGCGTCTTTTTTGCTCTTTTTTTGTAGAATTTGCCATAATTGAATAAACGTATATGCAAATATGGTTTATTGTAATGGATTTTGCAATAAGGTGTTAAATATCATATCATTATAGATAAAATTTTATTCTAATTAGGTAAAAAAGTTATCTAAATGGATTTTTCAGTTTTGTAATTTCTGTAATTTTCTGTAATTTTTGTAATGGCTTAATTTACTGAAAGTAAAACTATTAATTTTATAATTACAGAATTACAAAAATATAGCAATTAAAGGAGAGAGAGGAAAAAAGAAAAAAAGAGGGTAAAAGTTGCCCATCTTTCACCCTTTGGCTTTGGTAAATGTGTTTGTAATAGCTGTATAATAAAAAACCCACTTACTGGGTGGTAAGTGGGTTTTGGTTAGGTGTGGGGGTTATTAAAATGGGCAATCCTGTTCTTTTGGTTTTTCTTTTAGATCCTGGTACTCCCTATTTATTTTTTCTTCTATTGCTTCTCTAATAAAACTAGAAACATTAAACCCTCTGCTTTTTAGCTTTTTTAGGGTTTTTTGTTGAGTTTCGGATATTCTAATTGGGTGTATTGTGGTGTATTTTTTCATAATTGTATTACAAAAGTGTTTTATATACGGTTGTTACGTTCCTAATCAGTTTTAAATTCTTTGCCGCATTTTTTATTCTGACAAGTTCTAACTCCATCTATCCACTTTTGATGGAGACATTCACAAACCAACTCAGGAACAACTTGTATAGGCAAATTA
>Ga0306872_100269_pt1 | contig 21740 bp, 15 predicted proteins | sample AntRauMeHopE1498_FD_190455 | JGI IMG/M metagenome (GOLD analysis project Ga0306872, IMG submission 190455) | Saline lake microbial communities from Rauer Islands, Antarctica - Metagenome Hop E1 #498 (v2) (version 2) | ecosystem: Environmental > Aquatic > Non-marine Saline and Alkaline > Saline ...
CGCGGGTACCGACATGAACGCTATCCCAGCATCAGCAATTAAGCGCATTGAAGTGCTGCGCGATGGCGCCGCCGCGCAGTATGGCTCTGACGCCATTGCCGGTGTTATTAATATTGTGCTTAAAGACAACAGCGAAGGCGGCAGTGCCGCTATTTCCTATGGTGAATTTTCTGAAGGCGATGGCGAAACCACCAACGTCGACTTCTCCAAAGGCTTTGCCCTTGGCGACGACGGTTTTATAAACGCGACCCTCAACTTTAGAGATCGTGGTTTCACTAATAGAGCAGGCCTGCATGGCTCTTGCCAGTTTAGAGGCTGTACTACCCTTGACAACGGTAATTTATTAGCGGGCGATCCCAGAGAGCTTACCGCGCAGCGTCAAACCTTTAGAATCGGTGACGCTGAATCTGAACAGTTTGCACTCACATTAAACAGCGCCTATGCCCTAGGTGAAGGTGAGCTTTATGGTTTCTTAACTTACTCTTCGCGCGACAACGAATCGGCTGCTTTTTTCCGTCATAACGCAAACGGCGGCGGGAATGCGCAGCTACAAGATGGCGATGCGACTATTCCACTAGGCTTTTTACCTAAAATCAATTCACAAATAGATGATTTCTCGTTTAACCTAGGCTATGAAATAGCGCTTACCAACGACACAATGCTAGACATTTCGTACACCTATGGTGAAAACACTATTGACTACCGCACGAGCGATTCTATCAACTCGTCGTTCGCCAATAAGCTGCGCTATGAACGCGGCCTGTCTGCGGCTGAAATACGCAACACTATCCCGCGCGAAGCCGATGCATATGGCCTTGAGCTAAGCCTTGAAACTATCAACGTAGACTTTACCCAGTCCTACGACAATCTGCAGCTAGCCTTTGGTGCCGAAATCCGTACAGATGAATATCGCGTCACTCCCGGTGAAAAGTATTCTTATTTCGACTACGATACGGACGTAGATGGTGTGAATATATTTAACGGCTTGAGCGGCGGCGTAGGCAGCGAAAACGCATCTGCTGCCATTCAAGGCTTCAATGGTATTGGTCCAGATTCGGCGGTAGATGAAAGCCGTGATGTGCTGTCGTTCTATATAGACGCAGAATATTCAGTGACCGAAGATTTAATTGCCAGTGCCGCTATGCGTTACGATGACTATGACGGTTTTGGTGACACCACTAACTTTAAAGTGGCGGCAAATTATCATGTAAATGATGATTTCAATTTAAGAGGCGCCATCAGCACAGGTTTTAGAGCACCTTCTATGCAGCAGTTGTTTTTTAACAACGTCGGCACGCAGTTTGTTGTAAACGACGCAGGTGTGTTGGTTCCCCAACAGGTAGGTACATTTAGAAACGACTCTACTTTAGCCCAAGCCATCGGTATTCCAGAGCTTAGTGAAGAAAAATCAACCAACTGGAGCGTAGGCGCTGTTTTCACTTTACTCGATGAAGTAAACATAACAGTTGATTACTACTCTATTGATATAGAAGACCGCATTGTGGTGAGTAACCGTCTTGGAAGTGGTCTTTCTAACACCCTCGATGCAGCGCTAGTGGCTTCTGGAGCGGGTGCTGGTCAGTTCTTCTTAAACGGAGCCGATACTGAAACCAGAGGCGTAGACATAGTCGCCACGTGGAATACTGACCTAGCCGGCGGATCATTAGACTTAACCCTAGCGGGTAACTTTACACAAACCGACGTGGTTGACTTATTTACCCCAGTAGGCAGTGGTTTAGAAACCTTAAGTACTGATGACGTATTCTCTAAGCAAGATATATCCATTATTGAGTCGTGGCAGCCACAAGATCGCATCAGCCTGTCTGGGCTATATGTGATTGACGATTTTAATGTGAACCTTGCCTTCAATCGCTACGGTGAATACACCATTACCGATGGTGGCACTCAAACCTATGGTGCTGAAATACTCACCGACCTTCGCGTGAAATACACCATTAACGACAGCATATCGGTAAATGTAGGCGCAAATAACCTGTTTGATGTAACACCCGACAAAAATCAGATTGGTAATGCACGCACAGGCACCATTGAAGATGCTAACGGTAACATTGTTGTTAGCAGCCCAGGTGTATTTGAATACTCACGACGCTCAGCCCCGTTTGGGTTTAACGGCGCATTTTATTACGTAGGGCTTGAGTATAAGTTTTAATTAGCGCAGTACTCAGTAAGTACTAAGTAAGTACTCAGTAAGTCATAAGGGCTTTGTTTTTTGCAAAGCCCTTATACGTTTTCAATGCTAGTAGCTGTATTGAGCAAAGCTAAGCCGCATTTCATGACGCTATTCTTTGAATAACTCATTTGAGGCTTTAAGGCCAAAGCCTTTACCAAACATTAATAAACTACTTTTGCTTTGCTTACGTAAACAAAAATACTCCCGCTCTCATTATATTTATAAGGCCCAGCATATAGATGAATTTAGGCAAGGGCATAAAGCCGCTTATTAACTGGCTTGCCAAACGCAGAAACAACCAACAAATTACGTCTGAACAAGAAATTAAAACCTCTCTCTGGCGAGACACAGGCCAAGTATATTACTTATTAAACACCCTTAAGCTGTCTTACGAAAGTGAATATGGGCCGGTTACCTTTGAAAATTTAAACGCATCGTCTTTAGCCGCTTTGTTAAGCGAACTCAACGATACTCAACATCCCCACCTAAAACAAAAAGTGACAGCCGGGCAAACCTTTGCCTATAGCGTTAGTCTATGTGGCGTAACATGGGAAGAGAGCGAAAACAGTACGCGCGTAAAAGCCATAAGCGAAGCAGCAATGCTGCGCTCAACCCAGAGTGATTTTGTGCATTCTCAAGCGGTGTTTAAGCACGAATCCTTTCTAGAACACAACGATATTTTAAACGCACCGACCAGCGCTCATAGCGGCGGCGTTTTTACCTACCCAAATATATCTATTGAACAATTTGTTGATCAGCTAGCGCATACCAATGCGAGTATTTCACACAAGCTGAGGCGGCGTATAAACGTGCAGCCTGAAAACTTTAAACGTCTGTTTACAGAGCAGGAGCAAAGCGAGGTAAATGCGCTTCTGCAGATAGAGGCTAATGCTAAATAGTCTTTTCTTTTTTTTGCGTTTTAGCGCTTACTGAAAATAGCCACTACTTATCAACGCTATTGTATATGGTAGGTGCATCGTTTATCCTTTTTACATGAACCCACCAAGCGTTATTTTCGGTACAGCACATACTGTAAGTAATAGTCAGCGCTAGGCTAAGCAGTTTTGCCTAAACAGGAAGAAGATATGAAAATGAAAAAACAGATGAGCTCAGTGTTGTTGGGCCTTGCATTTGCACTAGGCAGTGTTTCAGTAAATGCATTACAAGTTAATCACAGCAGCCAAAACGAAGGCGCTTTAGACAACACTGTGATTAACTATCAAGATCTATTCAACTTAGAATATGCCGCGAACCCCATTGTGATGCCCGACGGTAAAACCGTGCTTTACGAGCGTAACAGTATGGATATTATGCTAGATGCTAAGCGCACTAATTTATGGACGGTGTCGCTTGACGGCACTAATCATATGCCGTTACTGTCGAGTAAAGATAACCACTCCAATGCGGTGTTTTCACCCGACGGCACCAAAATGGCCTATTTATCGAGCAAAGAAGGTAAAATACAAATATATCTGCGCGACATGGCCAGCGGCAATACCGCCCGTGTGACCGACGTAGCCATGCGCCCAAATAGTTTGAGTTTTTCACCCGACGGTCAACAGCTTGCTTTTGCGATGTTCACACCCTCAAAACCTAGGTCTTTGTTCAGCTTGTCATTTAAACCCGAAGGTGCAGTATGGGCTGATGAAGCTCACTATATTGATCAAACTTTATTTCAACGCGACGGCGTGGGTATGAATCGTCCCGGCAATATGCAGGTGTATGTGGTGCCCGCGTTTGGCGGCACACCGCGTCAAATAACCTCAGGTGACTTCGACTATGGTGGCCAATTAATGTATACCCAAAGCGGCAGCCATATTGTAATGTCGGCTAATATTCGTAAAGACAGCGAATTTGACGTATTTAACAGCGATTTACTGCTGGTGAATATCAAAGACACCACCTTGATCAAGTTAACCGAAACCTCTGGGCCTGAAAGTAATCCAACGTTAAGCCCCAATGGGAAGCAGATTGCATTTACGGGTTTTGATGATAACGGTAAGTCTAATCAGATTAATCATCTTTTTGTGATGGATACCGACGGTTCAAACGTTAAGGATCTAACATCTGATTTAGACCGGTCGGTGGGTGATGTGCAGTGGTCACAAAATGGCAAAGGTTTGTACTTTAGTTACGACAGTGAAGGTAAGAAACATGTAGCTTACGTGACCCTATCTGGAAAAATTAGCGTGAAAACAGACGCATTAGGTGGCATGAGTCTTGGCAGGCCATATACCTCGGGTAACTTCGATGCCAGCGATAACGGCGATATCATATTTACCTTGTCAACAGGCGATCGCCCGGCCGATTTAGCAGTGTTAGATAAGCGCGGGGAAATAACCCAGTTAACCGATTTAAACAGTGATATTTTTGGCCACAAAACACTCAACAAGCCTGAGCTTATCAAAGTAAAGAGCAGTGTTGATGCGCGTGAACTGCTGGCGTGGATAGTGAAGCCGCCTGGCTTTGACCCGGCAAAAAAGTATCCGCTTATTTTAGAGATCCATGGGGGCCCGCACACCGCTTACGGCCCTGAGTTTTCAACAGAAGTACAAATGTTTGCTGCGGCGGGCTACGTTGTTGTTTATGGCAACCCAAGAGGCTCAACGTCAATGGGCACCGAGTTTGCCAATTTGATTGACAAAAACTACCCATCACAAGACTACGACGATCTTATGGACATGGTCGATGCGGTAATAGCAAAGGGCTACATAGACGACAGTAATCTGTTTGTAACGGGCGGTTCTGGCGGTGGTGTGTTAACGGCATGGATTATCGGTAAAACAGATCGCTTTGCTGCAGCCGTTGTCGCCAAGCCGGTTATTAACTGGGTAAGCATGATTGGCACCAGTGATATTTACACGTTCATGACCCGCTACTGGTTTACCGATTTTCCCTGGAATGATATCAACCAATATTGGGACAGGTCACCGCTTAAATTAGTTGGCAACGTTACCACCCCAACAATGGTGCTTACAGGTGAATTAGATGTTCGCACCCCCATGGGTGAAAGCGAGCAATACTATGGTGCACTGCGCTTAGAAGGTGTAGAAAGCTCGCTGGTGCGGATTCAAGGTGCTTATCATGGTATTGCTGCTAAGCCGTCTAACTTAAGTCGTAAAATTGGCAACATTTTAGCGTGGTTTGACAAGTACAACACATCTAAGCTAAAGGAAGCTGAAACAAAATAGTGTTTTTAACGCTAACATTGATTCGAATATATTGTTTTAGAGGTAACTCGACTATGCCGTGACTATGCCGCGACTATGCCGCGACTATGAATGTCATGCTTGGTTAAAAATGAGAAGGGCAACGTAATTAAAGGGGAATAATATGCAGCAATTTAATAAGATTTTATGTGTTGTTAGCGCAGATGATAAAAAGAATTCTGCATTGACATACGCGGTGAAACTGGCAGAGAATAATCAAGCTAGTCTAACCGTTATTGATATAATGGATTGGACCCCTTTAAATATAAGAAAGTTTGATCGTTCCAAGTCATCTGACTATATGCAGGTGATAGTGGCGCAGCAGCAAAACAAGCTTGACGAGGTTATTTCTGCGTTAAATAGCAAATTGACGATCCAATCGAAGGTACTTGTTGGCGTATCGTTTTTAGAAATTATTTACGAGGTGCTGCGCAATGGACACGACATTGTGCTAAAAACGGCACAAAGTGGGGGTCTTTTAGATCGTTTGTTCGGCACTGATGATATGCAATTATTACGTAAGTGTCCCTGCCCATTAATGTTAGTTAAACCAAAAGCGCCTAAAAGCCATCTGCAGATATTGGCGTCGGTAGATGTTGACGATAACTATCCATCGCAAGAGCTGAGCACTAGGCAAGCGCTCAATTTCCAGATCCTCGAATTGGCAAGTTGGTTAGCAATATCAGAGTCTGCCGAATTAGACATCGTTCACGTATGGGATGCGGCCAGTGACGACGCTATGCGCTTTGGTTTTACGGATGAATCTAAAGAAAAAATAGACAGCGACTTAGAAGCAAGCGAGCAGCGGTATATTCAAAAAATGAATGATTTAATGGACAAAATACGCGCCAAAGTGGGGTCAGACGCCTCGACCTATATTAAATCGAAAACACATTTACTGGTGGGACGCCCGCGTAAACAAATCCCCATATTTGCAGAGCAAATAGCCGCCGATATTATCGTGATGGGCACTGTTGCGCGTACTGGTCTTCCGGGGTTTCTTATGGGCAACTCTGCAGAGAATATTCTAAATCAAATTGACTGTTCAGTCTTAGCCGTTAAGCCGGAAGGTTTTGTGAGTCCAGTTAAACTGATTGCCTAGCAACGCGGTAAATAGGATCAGATTAACACTGGCCCTTTTTCGTAGTGCATTGTGAAGTGTAGAAATATCGTCTAAGCTTAGATTTCTTGCGTGCAAGGTAGGTATTCACTTCATGTTTGTGTTCTCGGATCTATTACGTGGGAAAATTTCTGATTAATAAGCAGTGCCAGTAGAATAATGCCAGAGCCAATGCTCAACCGAACAATGTCGGCATCACGATTCCAAATTAAAACATTCACCAGTATTCCAGCAGGTATCAGTAGGTTATTCATAACCGCTAGTGCGCCAACATTAACCAGTGTTGCGCCCTTGTTCCATGCAAAATAGCCAAGACCCGATGCCACGACCCCTAAGTAGCTTAGTACGCCCCACTGCAGGTTTGTTTGAGGTAGCTTTGATAGATCGCCAAGAAGCAAAAAAGAAACCACCGCAACGATAAAAGCCCCAATGAAAAAATAGCCAAAGACGGTATGTTGAGACAGGTTTTGCTGTTTAGCCATTATGCGCTTATAAAATACTTGGCCGCTGGCAAAACATAAGTTTGCGCCCTGCACAATAAAAAAGCCAATAATAAAATCACTGCTAAGGCCGTCATAGCGAATAGTTATTGCGCCCAAAGTAGCGATAGCCGCCACCATAAAAAACCAAGGGTTAAAACGTTTGTCTAATGCGTCATTTAACAGCGTGACGATTAAAGGTGTCATTACGGTAAATAATAAGACTTCTGGTACTGTTAAAAACAAGAAAGAGTGGTAATAAAAACCATACATAAGTCCTAGTTGCACCGCGCCGACGGCCATCAATTTAATCGCCAGCGATTTCGAAACGGTGCGAAATTTTAAGAAAGGTAAAAATATCAGCATTGCTAGCGCGACTCGCATTAACACAGAAAACCAAGCGTCAACTTGCCCTGCTAGATAGACACCAATCAGACTGAACGAAAAAGCCCATAGTAACGTTGTTGCAAATAAATATATCAAACCTTAACCTTAAAACTTACCGTTTACACAAACTCAAATCACAAAAATGAGACTGAAATCCAGCATACTACGTTCTTTCTTCGGTGTATTATCGCTTATTAAACGTATTGGTGAAACTAAAGCGTGCTCTGATCACATCGTTTGATAAAGGTATTTTTGTCAATTCAGTTCACTTAGCACAATATTTATGGCAATCTTTGCCAATGATTCTTGCGCGAGCAAAAGTAAGGTAAAATATGGCTACGTTAAATGTATCACTCACTGCTGAAATGCGAGAGTGGATAGATGCGCAAATTAGCAGCGGGAAATTTGCAAATGCAAGTGATTATATTCGTGACTTGATCCGTAGAAATCAATCTGAAAGAGAATTAATTACGCTTGCGCTAATTGAAGGAGAGTTGAGCGGGGAAAGTAATCTAACTATTAATGATGTGATTAAGGCGGAAAAAAAACGACTTCGTAATGAGTAATTACAAGCTTTCGCTTAGGGCTGTTGATGACTTGGCTTCTATATATCGTTATACGTTTTTAGAATATGGCGAAACGCAGGCCGATACTTATGCCATTGTTATTGAAGAGGCTATAGTCAACCTAGCTAATAACCCCGAGTTGAGCAGAAGCGAATCTCATACCAGAAGTGACTACTTTAGTTATTTAGTGGGTAAGCATATTGTTTTTCTCAAGAAACGAAAGAACGCTGTTTTCGTGGTGCGCATAGTACATCAACAAATGAAATTTGAGCTTCATCTACGTAATTAATTGCAGCTAAAATAATGAATGCTACCCACTAGGGCTAGTGAAACTTGGGAAGCAAGGTTATATGTCTACTAATGGGCCATACATATTAGTATTGAACTGCGGCAGTTCATCTATTAAATTCGCCATTATTGCGCCTTCTACGGGCGAAACACCGCTGAAAGGTTTAGTTGAAAACCTCTTCACAGCCAGTGGCCGCCTCACCTATGAAGCACAAGGAGAGAAAATCAAGTCTACTTTGCCTGCAAAGGCAGATCACACACAAGCGCTGCAGGTTATTGTTGAAGTACTTAGCCCGTTCAAACAGCTTAAGGAGCAGCTTGTTGCGGTAGGTCATAGAGTGGTTCACGGCGGAGAATTTTTTGCAGAGTCGGCCTTAATAAACGAGGCGGTGATCCAGGCTATACATAAAACTTCAAACATGGCACCTTTGCATAATCCAGCAAACTTAGCGGGCATACGCAGCGCACAGCTAGCTTTTCCTTTATTGCCTCACGTTGCGGTTTTTGACACAGCTTTTTTCCAAACTTTGCCTAAAGAAGCCTTCTTATACGCATTACCTTATTCTTTATACAAAGAGCACGGCGTGCGTAAATATGGCTTTCACGGTACTAGTCACTATTTTGTGACGAATAAAGCGGCTGAAATGCTCAATAAAGAGCATGAAAAATGCAATTTGATTAGCGCACATTTAGGCAACGGCTGCAGCATAGCCGCCATTAGACAAGGTAGAGCGATAGACACTAGCATGGGCTTTACACCGCTGGAAGGCTTAGTGATGGGCACGCGAAGCGGTGACATGGATCCAAGTTTGCCAAGCTATATGATTGAACAATTAGGCTACAGCGCAGCCGACGTTAGCACTATGCTGAACAAAGAGTCAGGCTTAAAAGGTATTTCAGGGCTAACGAACGACTGCCGAGAGTTAGAGGAACAAGCCAAGCTTGGCAATTATCAGGCTCAACTTGCGCTTGATATGTTTTGCTACCGATTGGTTAAATACATCGGCGCTTATATGGCTGTTGTGGGCGCATTAGACGCCCTAATATTTACTGGCGGCATTGGCGAAAATTCAGCTTATGTACGTAACAAAGTCGTATCGCAACTGTCTCACTTAGGCTTAGTGATAGACGAAGCGTTAAATGATGAAATAAGGTTTGGCCGCTCAGGCGCTATACATAAAGCGGCTTCTTTACCCGTATTTGCCATAGCGACCAATGAAGAGTGGGTAATAGCCCAAGACGCTGCACGTTTCGCCAAGTAATAAAAGCAAGGCGTTTACAAGAACGTTTTAATGACAAAATAACAAGGTAAGTAATGACGCATCGCATAATGTTAATTCCTATTGGCTCAAACGCAGGCTTAACCAGTGTAAGCTTAGGCTTAGTGCGCGCCCTGCAGCAGCGTGGCTTAAACGTAAACTTTTTCAAGCCTATTGCCCAGCCAAGACGCGGTGATGACACTATCGACAAAGCCAACAGCATTCTACGTAATATGGGCTTTACTAAAATGGCCACACCTTTGTCTTCAGCGCATGTAGAAGAACTCATTGGCGATGATAAAAAAGACGAGCTGTTAGAACAAATAGTAGAGATGTATCAAACGCAGGCACAAGACCAAGATATTGTTATTATAGAAGGCTTAATTTCGACCACCGATCATCCTTATGCGGTGAAAATAAACCGCGATATATGCAACGCACTCGACGCTAAAATTATACTGGTTGGCGTGCCTGGCGCTTTGTCAATGAACCAGTTTAACGACAAAATAGAAATTGTCGCTGACAGCTACGGTGGCCATAGTGGCAAGCGCGTAGCAGGCTGCATTTTAAATAAAATAGGCGGGCCTTCAGACGTAAAGGGACGCTTAGGTGCTGATTTACTCGATGACTATCAAGAAATGAAGTCGCTCGCGGTTGTTAAAAATCTATCTGCATTGCCGGTATTTTCAAAATCGTTCCCCTTAGTTGGGTGCATAACATGGAACTTTGAACTGTTAGCGCCTCGGGTGAGAGATATTCAGCGGCATATGAAAGCCGAAATGCTTAACGAGGGCGACTATGAGCATCGTCGTTTGCGAAGCGTACATTTGTGCGGCCGAGAGATCCACAACATGACCTCTATCTTCAAGCCTGGCGCACTATTGATCATGTCTGGAGATCGCAGCGACATAATGGTGGCGGCATGTTTAGCCTCTTTAAACGGTACTAAAATAGGTGCTTTATTGCTAACCGGTGGCTACAAGCCTGATCCAAACATTCTTAAACTTTGCGACCAAGCCTTGCAAACAGGTTTGCCTATTATGCTAGTGAAAGACAACACGTGGCAGGCCACGTCTAACCTTCAACGCTTCAATCAAGAAGTGCCGGTGGATGACACACAGCGTGTCAACAAAGTGATGGATCACATGGCCACCTGCATGAACGAGCAGTGGTTAAATACGCTATCGACTAAGTCGACCTTGGCAACAAAAATGTCGCCGCCGGCATTTAGGCATATGCTTACGCGTATGGCCCAAGTGGCGAAAAAAACGATTGTTTTGCCTGAAGGTGACGAGCCCAGAACCATTAAAGCAGCGGCAATATGTAGCCAAAGGAACATTGCTAAGTGTATTTTATTAGCGCAGCCCGAAGATGTTTACAGAGTAGCCAAACAACAAGGTATTAAATTGCCTAAAAACCTTATTATTCAACGGCCACAGGACTTGCATAATGAGTATATTGCGCCTTTAGTAGCACTTCGTAAGCACCGGGGAATGACCGAAGTTGTCGCAAAAGAAGCGCTGCAAGACACCGTAATGCTAGGCACTATGATGCTGCAGCAAGGTCATGTAGATGGGCTAGTATCGGGTGCAATACATACTACGGCAAATACTATTCGCCCCGCACTGCAGCTTATAAAAACAGCTCCGGGTGCGTCCTTAGTGTCGTCTATTTTCTTTATGCTGCTGCCAGAGCAGGTGCTAGTATATGGTGATTGCGCTATTAACCCTGATCCAAACGCACAGCAGTTAGCCGATATTGCCATACAGTCTGCCGACTCAGCCGCACTGTTTGGCATAGAGCCCAAAGTCGCTATGTTGAGTTATAGCACCGGCAGTTCGGGCACCGGCGCTGATGTTGAAAAGGTGAAAGATGCCACTAAAATTGCTCAACAAAAACGCCCCGACCTACTGATTGACGGACCTTTGCAGTACGACGCTGCGGTAATGGAAAGCGTAGCTGCTAAAAAAGCGCCCAACAGCAAGGTAGCGGGCCAAGCCACGGTGTTTATATTTCCTGATTTAAACACCGGCAACACCACTTATAAAGCCGTTCAGCGCAGCGCGAATTTAATTAGTATAGGGCCAATGCTGCAGGGAATGGGCAAGCCGGTAAACGACTTAAGCCGAGGCGCGTTGGTTGACGACATCGTGTATACCATCGCACTTACCGCGATTCAGGCGAACCAGCAAGTTCAAAAGCCATGAGGCAATCAAGACCAATATCTTTGAAGCCAGCATTGTTGCATTATTTAGCAAGCTATAAACAAAACGCAACCCAGTCTAGTCTAAACGCTTAGGCAAATTTGCTGACGGCTTTGCTTCAGCTTGGGGATCGATACGGTATCCTAAACCTCTGACCGTCTCGATAAAGCTAGATTCATCCTTTCCGAGCTTTTTTCGTATACGACCAATATAAACGTCAACTACGTTGGTTAAGGGATCGGAATTGGCGCCCCAGATATTGTTTAATATGCGCTCTCTGGAGAATAACTTGTTTGGGTTGCTCATTAGTAATTCAAGGATAGAGAGTTCTTTGGCCGTTAGTGATACATCTTTGCCGCTTACGGTAACTATTTTAGAGTCGGTATGCATGTGAACATCTGCAATACAAAGCTCGGTGTTGACTACATCTAGCCCTTGCTGCCTTCTAGACACCGATTCGATTCTGGCCATTAGCTCGTCAAGATCAAAGGGCTTAGTAATGTAATCATCAGCCCCTATTTTTAAACCATTGATAATATCTTCTGTGCTGTCCATAGCTGTCAGCATAATAATAGGCGTATTTATTTTTCTAAAACGCAGTTCTTGGCAAACCTCTATGCCAGACTTACCGGGCAGCATAATATCGAGTAGAATAAATTCAAAGTCCCCGCCACGAACGATATTAACGGCGTCTTTGCCAGAATCTAATCGAGTAACGTTGTGTCCCTCTACCAGCAGTGCTCTCATCAAAAAGTCCGCAATTCGGTCGTCATCCTCAACTATTAAAATTCTCATTGGGTAGCCTCATTATTTAATGCTAAAGGCAGAGTCACTGTTGCTGTTGAACCTTCACCCGCTTCGCCCTGTGATTTACCTTGTAATGTAATAGTGCCCGCGTGGGCTTCTACAATCGCTTTCGCCACAGGCAGACCCAAACCGGTACCGCTGGCTTTTCCCGAACCTTCACTGCCTCTATAGAATCTGGAAAAAACTTGACTCGTTTCATTATATTTTAAACCAATACCAGTGTCTTTAATCTCGACAATAAGCGCTGTTTTACTGGCTCGAATATCCACCTCTATAGTAGAGTTTTGATACGAATAGCGAACGGCATTATCGAGCAAGATAGTGAAGACTTGCCTAATTTTACTGGCATCGACGTTAGCGACTATTTCATTTTTTGGGTAACGGTTAACAATATTAATATTGTTTTGTGCTGCAATGACCGCAAAGTCTTCACAAATATCTACGATCAACGGCACAATTGACATCGTGCACTTGTGGATCGGTGCTTTGCCATCTTCAGCCCTTGCAACAAAAAGTAAATCTTGAACGAACCTGGCAGTGTGCAGAACTTGCTCTTTTACTCGACGAAATGCGGTACGAAACTGTTCTGGTGTTGTAGCGGGTTCTCGAAGAGCAAGATCTACTTCTCCCTGAATGATGGTAAGCGGTGTGCGAAGTTCATGACTAATATCTGCAAGAAACTGCTTTCGGGTCTCGCTTATCATCTCTAACTTCTCATTGCTAGTGCGCAGCTCTTGCGTCCGACTGGTAATAATGGCTTCGAGATTTTCCTGCGTGTTCTTTTCTCGCTGCCTTTGCCTTTCTACTTCAGAAGCCATACTGTTGAGCGCCACTGCAAGACCTGAAAATTCATCTTTAACATTGTTGTCTACACGAGCAGAAAAATTTCCGGCTAAGTAAGCACCCGTTGCACTCTCAAAGGTCTGCAATCGACGCGTTAGTGCGCGCCACGTGGTGAAAAGCAGGAAGGCGCCAAAAAATATAGAACAGAAGAAAATAAGGCCTAAAAGCTGAGACAAAAGCGTGTTCAGATCCTGTACCACCAGTTGTGTTTTTCTTACCTTTCTTAACTCTTCATCAATCGCGTCATCAATCAGTCGAATAAAACTGCCTTCGACCTCAAAGCTACGAAGTTTTGTTAAGGCTACTACCGCTGCTTCTAGCTGGCCTTTTTCGACCGCTTCTCGCACTAGCTTACTCCCGCTGATAATTTCTTGTGCTAAAAGCTCTATCTTATTAAAATGCTCCAACTCAACAACATCAGCGGCATCACCTAAATGAGCAAATTTAGCGACAATGCTTCGTCTTACCCCGCTTAATGCAGCGCGCAGTGCCTCTTTGTTGCCATAACGCGCATTCAAGTTGTTGAGCGTGTTCTCCTCAACAATTTGACCAAGCGCACTTAATTTGCGGTAGGTGTGGTCTGAGACAGATCTATAACTAGAGTAAACTTGCTGAACTCGTACACTTTGCTCAATATAAAAATTGTATTGCTGTGCCGTATAAAGAAGAGCAGCCGAGGCTGTGCAAACCAATAAGAAAAGTGTAGTTGCGGTGATGACAAAGCGTTGCTTCAAACTGTATTGCACTAAAATACCCCCACAAAAAGAGTGTTATTATAGATCGACAAGTGTGGTAAGTGCACGTGCTTATCTTTCTAGCTTGAGACTTACGAGAGGTGCTCTAGGTTAACGTCTTCGTTTCTAAGTGCTTGCGCATGGTTTTCTTGAAGATATTAACCATCGGTATAAAATCGGTTTCTTAAACTGCAAAATGCCGAGACAAGCTCGGCATGTAAATTAAACTAGCGTCACTAGATTATTGCAATCATAGTGTAAAGCATTTAATTACCCTTGGAATTCAAGAGATGAGTGGTGTAGCACAATGCGCACGTCACCGGCGTCATCTTTTACAAAGCCCCATGTTTTATCTACTGATGTAACGCTGCCGTCTTTTGCAGTAAAATGAACTTTACCAATCGTAGAGGCGCTATCACCTGCAATGAAAACGGCATTATTGTCAACTTCACATTTCTGCCAACCTTTAAGTGCAAAGCCTGAATCACTTGGGAAGCTTTCATTACCGCCAACAAAATAAGAAAGTGCACCTTCGCTGGTAGGGCGGAATGTTTGAGGCTTTACGGTAAGTGTAGGTTTAAACAACACCCCACCCATTTGATAACCATAGGCTGCATCGATAACCTGCTTAGCAAGATCTTTTGCAGCGGCTTGTCCTTCATCTTCGTGAGTTTTACTTATATCAACAAGCGCGGCACACCAACCTTGTTGGGCTGCCAACACTTCTTGTTCTAAGAGGCCTTGATTAACGACTACTGCGCTTGCAAACGCCTGATTAGATAATAAAGCGATTGCGGCAATGCCTAAGAACTTATTAACGTTCATTTTTTATTTCCTATTAAGTTTATTAAAAGATTTTCTGCAAAAAAGTGAACAGCTTATTAAGCATTTTTGCCTAAATTAAATGCCTGCTATATGGGCCGATATTTCTGCAGCGAAATTTCATTTCCTACCGACATGCAAATAGGATACGCCATTGATATTAAAAATGTCCTGACACACTTTTAACGTTGAGATAAAAAAAAGATGAACAGAAGTTAAATAGTTATCTAGCGTTTGTGACATGTAGAGAAGAAAAGAGAACCATGCCTGTTTGCAAGGAATTTAATGCTGGTTGACCAGATCCTCTTTATTACACTGACAATTTTTGAGCTTAGGGCTGTAAACTTAGTTTCAACAACCGTCCGCTACTGCCATCTTCCAAGACATAAATGTCACCGCCGGCGCTTTGTTCAATTTCTCTTACTCTGCTGCCCCATTCATAGCGAGCGGCTTCTTTTGCGTCTAAGGTAGGGCGGCTGTCGTTGGTAAAAAAGTTTACCCGAACGAGTGCTTGGGCGGACAAGCTGCCTATAAATCCATTTCCGGTCCAGTCGGCAAATTTTTCTCCTTTATATATAATAAATCCTGCAGGACTTATCGCAGGCACCCAATCGGCAATGGGCGAGTAGTATAAGGGAATTTCTTCATGATTAGGAATAGTGACGCCAGAATAGTGATCGCCTTGGGATACTACCGGATAGCCATAGTTTCTGCCGCGTTCAATTAAGTTGAGCTCATCGCCGTGTCTAGGACCCATTTCATGTACCCACAATTTTCCGTTAGCATCAAAATCGATACCTAAAGGGTTACGGTGGCCCAAGGTCCAAATTTGATTAGTGACCTCGCCATTGCCGTAAAACGGGTTATCTTTTGGCACACTGCCGTCTTGATTAATTCTGACAACCTTGCCTAAGTTCATTGCCATGTTTTGCGCAGGCGTGAATTTTTGGCGCTCGCCCGATGTGATGAAAAGGTAGCCGTCGGGTGATACCGCTAGCCTGTGGCCATAGTGTCCGTTTCCCGTTGTTTTTGGCGATTGTGTCCACACTACTTCTCGTTCATTAAGTGTTGCACTATTAGCGGTAAGTGTAAGTGTAGCGCGTTCAACAAGCGCTCCGCTAAACTCGTCGTCTTTAGGATCGCGCTCAACATAAGACAAAAACACTACGCCATTGTTGGCAAAATCAGGGTGCACAATAATGTCACCAAGGCCGCCTTGCCCTTTAGCATCAACGCTGGGAACGTTGCTTACTTGGAACTGCTTTTTCCCACTTTCGTCAATTAGCCATAGCGCACCGGTCCTTTCAGTTACCAAACCTTGGCCACTTGGCAGTAAGGCCATGGCCCAAGGCATAGTAAATGTTTCTAGGACTTCGCCATAAATAATGGTGTTATCAGTTCCTTGCATGACAACTTTGTCTTGTGCCATAGACAGCGTCGATGCCGCTGCTAATAAGCCTGCAAGTGAAAACCTAATCAGTTTGTTCATAATTTACCCTCGTATAGAATTACGCTTATATTTAAACTTACCAACTGTACTATATACGAGCTAATACGCATTAACCATAAAACCTATGTTACTTAACGCTTATTTAAGCGCAGAAATATTGTCGCGTATAACGTATCCCGTTATATCTTTGCTGAGTTTATTTTAGATAACAAGTCGGATGGAGCTATATAAATTTTTGTTCTACCGTCTTTTGTAGTTAAGAAAAGTTTCATTTCTGCAAGTTTCGCAAGGTAAGTTCGTGATGTGTTTTCAGAAATTGAATAGGAGTTTGAAATTTCTTTAGCACTAAATATCCTGCCCGGTTCTTTTACCGCTTTTTTAATCAAGTCTTTCTGTATAAAATTTAGCTTGTCACCCCAAGAAGTTTTATCAAGCGTTTCTGATATTTTTTTGAACTCGTTAGCTTTATGATTCAAATAGTTTTTAAGCTCTTCAAACGCTTTTGTTATTACTTCTAATTGGAAATATATAAAGTAAGTAAGATCATTATCATCTTTTTCGGTATACATATAAGACATCCCATATTCTCTCGGCGATTCTTTTAGTAATTTACTTATAGAGATAAATTTAAAAAGAGTGTAATCACTTTTTAGCATAAACCAATAAAAGAGTGCTCGTGCAACTCGGCCGTTACCATCCCTAAATGGGTGTTCATAACCTATCATAAAGTGAAGTGTTATCGCCTTAATTAACGGGTGAACAAAGTTGCATCCATCTAGCCCAGTATGATCTTGATTAGCAAACTCACAAAGCTTGTTTAACCTTTCTTCAATTATTGAAAAATCTGGAGGTTGGTGCGCGATGTTGCCATCTCCGTCTTCTATGTATATGTCATTATCCACCCTAAATTCACCAGGTATAACACTGTTCTCGGTAGTGCCGATTGTCGCAATCCTATGGAATTCTAGAATCATATCCAGAGTTAAGTGACTTTTCCTATTTTGCTCTGCATATTTTAACAGCAGATAATTATTGAGAATCATTCTCTCATCTTCATCAATAGGTTCACGCTCCTCCTCAAGCATTTTTTTTGCGACTTCTCTGGTTGTCGATGCACCTTCTAATTGAGCACTGGTAATTGCTTCTTCCATAATTAATGAAGAAACTAAGAATCGGTGTTGCAAACTATTACTTGCTGCACCATCATGCATCGCACCAACATTGCCGCCGGTTACCTTCACAAGTTGATATAAGAGTGCTTCCATAGAGTGGGGCGTGCAGTAAACGAAGGGCTTATCGCTTTCGTCAAATAAGCCAATAGATTTATACTGTGACATACGTTTAAACTTGACTACTTTCCATAAGTTTTCGGCATTTTTCTTTTCGACTCGCCATTTGAATTGATGCCAATGGAGATAGCGCCCATCAGAATGCGTGGCATCACATTCACTCAGAAATGGGCCTATTACTGTCAAATCCTCTGGAAATTTCAACTCTGGCGCTTTTTCAACTATTGCTTTAGCCATAACTTGCCTTTAAATATTTCGTGTTTACTTTGATTTATTATGTTTTATTGATTGCTTTAACGCAAATTTTCTTTTTTGAGTTAAGGAGGCTGCCGGTGTAAAATGGCCCAGAAAGTAATGGGATCAATGGGGATCAGGTTCGTTGAGTTAGAATAGCTTGTACTTAAAAATATCTCTTCATTACCATATTTAACTTTAGAGCATCATTTTGCACACTGGTAAATGTTAGCTTTCAAATAACCTGACCCTTTGATTCTTGACCCTTTGATTCTTGATTCCCTTTGATCCCCACTACCCACAATTTAATTGGGCGCGGAACGTGTCAGCCACTTCCATATCAATTAAGTGTTAATTAATGTTTATTCCCATTATCGAATGCTTATGTGAAAAATATCAGCAAATGTGTTTTTAAAATGGATGCAAAAGATCAGCTAAAGCGCTAAATCTAGCTATCGTATTTACACACTTCAATAAACACGTTAATTTAGCCTATAGCATGGTTTCATTCGAAACTAATACTAAGAAATTAACCAGAAATAAGGAGTTTTTATGGCAGTTGTTGTCGTTACTGGCGCTAATCGTGGCATTGGTCTTGAGTTTGTAAAGCAGTATTTAGCTAAAGGCGATAAGGTGTACGCACTGTGTCGCAGCACTAGCGAAGAGCTTAATAGCACTAAAGCCTTAGTGATTGAACATGTTGACATAAGTAATGCTGATGACTTAGAGCAACGGCTGTCGGCACTGCGGGATGTAAAAATTGATTTGTTAATTAACAACGCAGGCGTGTTAACCGACGAGAGTTTAGATGATATGTCGGCGGCAAACATTGAATACCAGTTTCGAGTTAACGCGGTAGGGCCTTTACTCGTCACGCAAATACTAAGACAGCAACTCGGTAGGGGCGCCAAAGTAGCCCTTATATCTAGCCGAATGGGATCGGTAAGCGACAATACAACGGGCGGCCGGTATGGCTATCGTATGTCGAAGGCTGCGCTGAATATTGCGGGTATGTCACTGGCGCATGATTTAAAAGCGCAGGAGATTGCCGTTGCTTTGTTGCACCCAGGCTATGTGCAAACAGATATGGTGAATAATAACGGGGATATTACCGCTGCCGTTTCCGTAGAGCGTTTGCTTAAGCGCATTGAAGGGCTGGACATGAGTAATACGGGTACTTTTTGGCATTCAAACGGTGAAGTTTTGCCTTGGTAGTGAAAGTACACCTCCTTGAGTATACAGGATTATTCTGGCCTAAATTTAGGTTATCCTGTCCTGTCACTCGAATTCATTGTGTACCTAATCATCTTTTAGACAAACTTTGTTCTACTCAGGTGGCCATGCTCGTTGCAAGATTAAACCATCCACAACCTTATATCTGATTTTATGAAAATGCGGTGTGAGCTGAAAATAAAGACAGATGATGAGAATAAAGCAGGGCAGGGCTGAAGAACAGTTGGCGAAAAATCAAGGGTTTGATACTCTTAGCATATTCTCACCACCACACAGATGTAATGCATGCAGTCGTTAACCGACACCTCGGTTATTACCCTAAAAGGCGTAGGCGCTAAAGTAGCTGAAAAACTGGCTAAACTCGGCCTCAAAAACCTTCAAGACGTTATTTTTCATTTACCGCTTAGGTATGAAGACCGTACTCGCGTGTATTTAATTGCCGATTTATATGCGGGTATTCACGCCACCATTGTTGCGCAGGTACTTAATTCAGAAATAAAGTATGGTCGTAAACGCATGTTAATTGTGCAGGTGTCTGACGGCAGCGACATTGTTAACTTACGTTTTTTTCATTTTTCGGCGGCCCAGCTAAACAGCTTTAAAGAGGGCAGCACTATTCGCGCATTTGGTGAGGTACGCGCAAGTAACAATGGTATGTGGGAAATCATGCACCCAGAATATAAAGTCGTGACCGACACAGCAAACATTAAAATGGAAGAGCATCTTACGCCGGTTTACCCCACCACCGAAGGCGTTAATCAAATTACCTTACGTAAGTTAAGTGAACAAGCCTTGGCGCAGTTAGACAAAGGTGCATTACTTGACCTGCTGCCAGCGGGCTTATATTCAGGGCAGTTAGGCTTGCTTGATGCACTGCACATGGTTCATCGACCATCACCCGATGTAAATCTTGCGATGTTTGATGAAGGTCAACACCCCGCTCAGTTACGCTTAGTGCTTGAGGAGTTATTGGCGCACCAGTTAAGTATGTTAAAACTAAGAGCGCAGTCTGATATTGATCCTGCAATTGCGATTACGCTAGACGCTGCGCTTAAAACTAAATTCTTGGCTAATTTACCGTTTTCACCTACTGGCGCGCAGTCAAGAGTGGTTAATGAGATAGAAAGAGACCTTAGCCGTGGCCAGCCCATGATGCGCTTAGTACAAGGCGATGTTGGTTCGGGCAAAACGCTAGTGGCTGCACTGGCAGCACTGTCAGTTATTAGTGCAGGCTATCAGGTTGTGTTAATGGCCCCTACCGAATTACTGGCCGAACAACATGCGAAAAACTTTGATGCATGGTTAACGCCGCTGGGTATAAAGGTAGGCTGGCTAGCGGGTAAGCTAAAAGGCAAAGCACGCACGGCTACTTTAGAGGCGCTTGCGTCTGGTGAAATACAATTTTTGGCCGGCACCCACGCTGTTTTTCAAGAAGCGGTGAACTATAAAAGCCTTGCTCTGGTGATTGTAGATGAGCAACACCGCTTTGGCGTGCATCAGCGCTTGTCATTGCGTAAAAAAGGTGAAGTGCTCGGGAAATATCCGCATCAGCTCATTATGACCGCAACCCCTATACCGCGAACCCTCGCAATGACCGCCTATGCCGACCTCGATACTTCCATTATTGATGAACTGCCGCCCAATCGTACGCCGGTTAAAACGGTGGTACTGCCAGACACTCGGCGCAGCGATATTATTGAAAGAGTACGTTCATTCGCCGTTGCTCAAAGGCGTCAAATTTACTGGGTATGCACGCTTATTGAAGAGTCGGATATGCTGCAGTGCCAAGCAGCTGAAGATACCGCAGCCGCGCTCGTTAATGCGCTGCCCGATTTAAAAGTAGGGTTGGTGCACGGCCGTTTAAAACCTAAAGAAAAGCTGGAGGTAATGGACAGCTTCAAATCGGGTGCCTTGGATTTGTTAGTGGCCACTACCGTAATAGAAGTAGGGGTAGATGTGCCTAACGCGAGCTTAATGATTATAGAAAACCCTGAGCGCTTAGGCTTAGCGCAGTTGCATCAGCTTAGAGGACGCGTGGGCAGGGGCTCAATAGAAAGCCATTGCGTACTTATGTACCAAAGCCCGCTGTCAAAAACAGCCTCTAAACGTTTGGGCGTGCTGCGCGAGTCAAACGATGGCTTTTATATTGCTGAAAAAGACTTAGAAATACGCGGCCCGGGTGAAGTGTTAGGCACTAAGCAAACAGGCGTGGCTGATCTTAAAATAGCAGACTTAGTGCGCGACGCCGCGCTTATTCCACAGGTTAAAGAATTAGCGGTCACCATGTGGCGCGATCATCCCAAGCAATCAGCGGCTTTAATTAACCGGTGGCTGGCTTACAAAGGTGAATATTCAAATGCGTAAAAAATCTAAGCAGGTGAGCCATTCAACCGACAAAGCGTCGCAGATAAGCGATAATACCTCTATGCGTAAATCGCCTGGGGATGTGCTTCAACAAGACAAACAGCCTCTAATAGATAATGCCGTTATATTGGTTGAAGACAGTGGCAGTATTAACGCTGATGAGCGCGCAAAACTGCTCAGTAAAAAACTTGGTTTGCAAGTACACACTATACCTGCAAACAAGCAAAAGCAGAAGTTTTCCCAAGCGCAGTGGCAGCTAGT
>Ga0306872_100270_pt1 | contig 21733 bp, 38 predicted proteins | sample AntRauMeHopE1498_FD_190455 | JGI IMG/M metagenome (GOLD analysis project Ga0306872, IMG submission 190455) | Saline lake microbial communities from Rauer Islands, Antarctica - Metagenome Hop E1 #498 (v2) (version 2) | ecosystem: Environmental > Aquatic > Non-marine Saline and Alkaline > Saline ...
TTTGTTAATAGCGTGGTTGTTGGAACCATAAAACCAATGTTTCTGTGATTGTACATGATTTGGCCGTACGAATTTTGCCACGTTGTTTCTAAAATTGCCGTACTCAAATGCATCTGCTGATCTTATTACGTAACCTTCATGACAATCATAGTCTTTTTTGTCGTCATACAGTGCTTGAATCTTTGACTGATCATATATCCCATCATACAGCACAGGCACTGATGGAATACCCAACAATTGAAACCATTCGATAGTGTCGTCCCATGACAAGCATTCATTAATATCATTCCAGATTGAAAACCCCAATAGATAACTGGGCAGATCATCATATGCAATTGAGTGAACAGCATACAAGTTTTCTGCACATACTCTCCAACCATCAGGCAATTCATATGATCTTTGCGCCCAAAAGTTCTTCGCCCAGTCTCTGGTATAATGATGCCTACCATCAACAGAACGAGCATGACAATAGTTGTTATACCCCGTGAAGTTTTCACCGTCCATTTTGCGAGTTACGACCACTCGGTTATCGTCAAAAATATTCATATCCTTGACAATTCTGTCGTCGTCTGTAATACCAGGAGACCATGGCACATGATAAGTTCGCGGATACTTCACATATTCAAGAAAATCAATATCATTTCCGTTGTTGAATGTAGCATAATCCCGTAGAACTGATTGAACTGACGGATCGTTGAATAGTGGGCCTTTGGTTCTGGATGTGCTTGCCAGAATAATATTGCCCCATTTGTCATATGTATTGTCAGAATACATGTCTTCTGGGATTATTGCGTTGAGTATCCCAGCCGCAATTCTAACATCATCAACTGATATCCATGTTGTTTCTGCTTTATAATGACACCCCAGCTTGCCCTTGTCACAAAGAGTAGCCCCATTGTCAAGATAGTATCCTCCATCTGACCACAGCCTACGTTCAATAATGTGATGGGCATCAATGGCAACACCGTTGTGAACACCATCACCGCATATTACGCACGCATGTTTATCTCGCTTAAAGACGGATTCTCTGAATTGATCCCGTGTCATTTGACTCACGTTCTTTCCTAAATGTTTCTAATATGGCTTAACACTAATATATCTGTAACAGATTGTCAATGATTTTTCGCCATAAATCCTATTCTGGGTATCAATAGAAATCCGTCTGCATCCTCATACGATGATACAAATATATATCCTTGCTCTTCCATTAATGGTATCTTGTGTTCTTGTCCAAGCCATATGGGTATGAAAATATCATACATTGGATCTGGGCTGTCTCTGAGATGCACTTCAAATGGCGAATTATCTTTAAACTCAACATTTATCAACCCAACATCTTCCAATCCCCTGATCTTTTCTGGAAATTCAGGCGAATAATCTATTCTCTCCCACCGAGTAAATTCCCATAGTGCATGATCATGATTGTTGCCTTTGAACGATGATACAGGTATCCAACTGCCATGAAATTTATACGTGACTGAATACTGAGACCCATGAAGATACTGACACCAGAAGTACCCCAACGGAACACAGATGGGATTGTCAGGGGTATGATATACTACCGTTGCACCGACCCCCATACCTGACAGATTGTAGGTGGGTCTGACGACGTACTTTCCTGAGTGATCAGGTAGTATACCGCTGGGACCACAATGATAACCAAATAAGTCTGCTATGTATAGTTTGTTGAACCATTTTCTATGATTGGGGTATTTCTTCCAAGCTTCATGGTCATCCATAAGTATACCTTTTTGATATATTTATGGTGGCCTATTTTTCATGCCATTGTCCCATGATACTTTGGGCTTTTATCATGTGTTTATATAGTAGGCCATTTACTGGATCAGTCTGGACCAATCTTTTCTTACCAAGAGCAGAGTCAAAGTTATAGGTATTATCATCGAACAAAATGAAATCTTTGATACCTTCACCATGTTGGTCAAGATAATGTTTGACTTCGTCACCACGCTGAAGGCCTCGGCCTTCGATACAAGATTCCGCTGGATCAGTTTTCCATGGCTCTGCCAATATACCCCTAAACCCAGAGTTGCCAAATGCACTAGACACCCAGTGTCTAGACTGCATGGATTTAGCATCAATGTCATTCTTCCAGGTACTCATGATAACGAACTCAACTTCATATCGATCATGTATCTTGTTCATGAAGTCAATTGCAATAGGATCAAACCGATGCCACATTTCATATGATGCAGCATGGGCATAATGCACTCGAGACGAAGTGAATACGCCGTCGATGTCTAGAAATACTAGATATTTTCTGTCAGTCATTTTATGTATCCTTATTCAAAATGTATACGTCATTGCATGTATTTGGCTATTTAAGAACTTGTCAATTGAACGTTCCCACGTTTTGTAGTCATCTTGGATATGTACTAATGCCATTGAGATGTTCTCTTCCGTCGGGGCATTGACAAGAATGTATATCATTTCATACAGACTTTCTTTAAACTGCGCTCTTTGATTTCGATCCGCACCAGTACTGAACACTTGATTGATGTTCGACAATGCAGATGTGACTTGATGCTTGATCAACTCGTGGTCTGACGTATCAAGCCCAATCCATTCTGGGGTTTTGGTTTGGTATTCCGAAAAGTCTTTCAGTACCAACTGTTGGATTCGATTGGTATGATCATACCACATGGGTATGATCACCAAAGATGCCACTATGACTATAACGGCAATGGATTTGATCACATTCTTAATTGCTTGTCTCATGTTTAATCCTAATAATTTACAATGGAGTCAGTCTGATCCCAATAAATTGTCAATCAGTAGATGAATAGTTGAAGATGCCATATGGCCATGATGAGTCCAGCGCACCCCTTTCGTCATAAAAGTGTTCGCCGGATGTTGTATACACCTTTACTTGCTTGTAATCGATGTTGCTCTTTTCGACCTCATCACCGATCCAATTGATCAGTGTGTCAGTGTACACTCGAAATGAAATGGTATCGTCATTGTCAATGTCAGAAATAAACTCATTAACCTCACGGACAAGCTCTTTGGGTAACATATCTGCCCAACTCTCTGAAACGTCAACGTCTACTTCACAGTCTGGGTGTACATCACCAACATAAATTTTCAACATGTCTTGTGTTCCTTTGTTATTGTCACGTTTAATGTATACTCATGTGAGAGTACAGTCAACAGGAATATTGTGACAACATGCTTCTTTGTTTGGCAACTTTTACATTCCGAATAAATCTTTTTACTTCGTCTGATACCGCTAGACGACATTCCAAGTCAATTCTCAATGCTGTTGCCCTGACACCAGGATCAGATATCTGAGCAACGGTGTTCATATAGTGATTATATTTTGACAAATGCCTAGATACTTTTTTTGAAAGAATTTGATCGTCTCGCACTAGACTTGCTAGTATGATGCCTGCTTCTGACTTTCCAAATACATAATCCATCATCAGGTTCCTTGCTGATATTCAACGAGGGCTGCAACCAATTTCTGCATATCAGCCGCGTAAACACCAGCACAGTTTATAGTGTTCAATTCAATAATTTTATATCCATCTTCTGTTACAATGTTTTCTTGAATAACCCATTTCATGTTAAAGTACCTTTTGTAAGGCCCGCATTGGGCAAAATGTGTTTAGATGGCTCACACGTCCTTTAAGCGACGGTCGCTAAAAGTGAGTAGGGTACATTTAATGCTTCCATCTTCAATGCCTCGATCCCATGCCAGAAGCTCATTCACTACATCGCCCACATCCGCTTCCACGAACCCAGGTCCTGGTGAAAAATGAAAGTCTACTAAGTTTGGCTTAGTAGTTTTGGCACTTTCAAGATATGATGATCGAACGAGTTCATATTTTTCAGTTCGTACTTTGAGGTATTCTTTGTCTTCATCGGACACATGGTTGCCTAGTACCATATCAATTGCAGTCATTAATGACTTTGGGTGCATATCTTCCACATCATATTCCTTTAAAATTTAACACACTTGGATTTTTCATATAAATCATTATCCCAACCAGACTGGGTAAAACTACGTTCAACATGCCTGTCAGGCAGATATTCAATTGACAATGCTTCCATGGCGGCTTGACACTGTTCCATTGTGTCAAATGTCTCCATTGTGGGACTGCTACCATTACCAATTGACAACCACATTACTAGAATTACGCCAATACTATCCATCTAAAAATTCCGATTCAGTGCACCAATGTGTTGGGTTACTGAATCCCAGTCCAGGCTCATCTTTGTCAACAACTAGATAAGGAGGGTCGACGTCTGGGTTGATCCGTACATGGTATTCAATCAATGTTTGTGCATCATGTGAGAATCCGTGCATCTGTGAATACGCTGTATTGTAGCGGCCACCCTTAACAAAAAACCGCCCTTGGGCTGGGTTACTGCTGATGGGCTTCCAATCAATCGAATCTTTCATATTTTCACCACAAGTGTTCACTGAACAATTCTCCTCCATCTTCAAATTCTCCTTCATCAAGTTGGCCCCACCTATATGCAATGATCATTGCATGTTTACGACCAACATAAATCCCACGATGGTCAAGAAATCCTTGGTCGGCATATCCAAGTTCTGTAATTCCACATACATGCATGGCTTCCAGCACATCATGGTGTCTGCCAGGAGCAGGTACGGAAAATGTCAACCCATTTAGTTGACACGCCGTCGCGACAATTCCTCTTGGATTTTTAGGTTCTATTTGTGGCATTCTATTTCCTATTTGGTGTGTTAGTATCGATTTACTTTGTTACAATCCTAGAATCGTCTGACATAAAGCATACAATTTTAGCATCTCTTTTAATCCAATCTAAATCCTGACACTCGTCAGGCCATCTTCCATGATTGATCTTATCAAACAACTCGGCGACATCATAGGACGAGCCGCCGTCCACATCTACTAGGTAGCATTGATCGTCGTATTTTACAAGGGCTTTCATTTCATCGACTCCTTCGACAATATAGATTTTAAAGTTCTTACTAGGAATTCAGGCCTGATAATACTGATGCAAGTTCGAGCACATCGTCCAATGAACTTCCATTGTTCCCTGTTTGAATCCAGAGAATTGTATCAGTATTGTCAGGCCAGAAGTCTTTGATGAATGCTCCGCGTGATGTGATTGCCATCTGTAATCATTCCCTTGTATTGATTTTCAATCTGTTACGTCTTATCAACATCAATAGTGATTTCTTCAATCACAGCTGAAGTAAAGTGACCTTCCAGTCTATCTGCTGCCTCTTGCGCAGTGGATTTGCTATAGTAAGGTGTCATACCTGCATAGTTGCGGGTCCATGCTCCGTCTTCGCTGTGAGTATCAAGTTCCACTACAAACCAAATTTTCATGTTCTACACCTTTTGTTGTTACTTAATGGTATAAACGATTATCTACGCAACGTCAACCGTCTTCTGACGGCGCATCACACGATTGTTTCAATGTCAAGTACACCATTTATCACTTGAAGACAAACTGTGTTTGGGCTGTTTGTCCGCATATAGGCACGCCCACCATCCACCATTACAGTACCATCATCTGATGTACGATAATCATGTCGGAACCTAGAGAAGATAATATCCCCATTTTCTGCTCGCACACCAATAATTTCTTGTTCTTCAATGAATGCTCCGTTAGTGATCATGAGACACCCACTGTCCATTGTATAATAAAGAGCAAAGTAACGACTGCCACTGTCTGGATGTTCAGCGTCACCGTAGAACACTGCCACGTGTTGTCCTTTAAACTCAGTATCGCACACATAGACAGCTTGGCGGGTCTTTTCAATGATTTTCACTGTCTCTGGTGAAAATAGAACGGGTTGATTTTGTATATTATTCATTTAATGTCCTCTTTCATTTCCAGCCAATCCACTAATGCATCGTAACGAGCAGTATTGCCCACTGACTTCTTCACGTGGTCAATCATTAGTGGTCGTACTGATTTTCCGTCCATTGCAGAAAAGATGAATCTTGCATCCTGTTTGTGAATTAAATTTGGAACAAATTCCTGCGCTACTCGTTTCTTATCACCCGCATACACTGTTCGGGCAATCAACATCAAGCCTTCAATTCTATCGAGTGTTGACTGGAACTGTGTCTCAAATTTGGATTCATAGTCTCGAATTGTCTTTACATCCTGCGAATCCAAGATTGGAATGACATCATCAATTTCTTCATGGATGATGACATTGAGAATGTTTCGATCAGTTCGGATAAGGTCCTTGACTTTATGGATCCGCACATACCAATCATTCTTCAACTTGGTCATGTGTCCATCAGCAAACCGAATGATGTCCCCTTCTCTTGCAGTCTCTTCGCGAACTCTAGAGATGTAGTCATCCCAGTTCCCCTCAACATTACCATATGTCTCGACCACAGTGAACGGAGAATCCATTGGCATTGTATATGTGCCCAGAAGGTTATCTCGGACGCCCAGTAGCACCAAGTCAGAATGTGAATACTGTACTACGATTTTGTTGTCTGGAGAGATGAATTCCAGCAATGGGGTCTTGCCCATATGATACTGTGCGGCCAGCCATTCCCGATGGGCATCTGTTAGTAGTTCTGAGGCTTGGTCTCCTACCCCAGTGATGCCCATCTTGGTACCAAGCATACAAACACCGTCAATTACCAGTGGGCGTACCATTGACCCATCCATCTTTTCAAGAATCACATGTGGCTGCGTCATGTCGAGATTGTCGATGTGAGTCTCTTCCCGTTCATGAATATTAAAAAACTTCTGGAATGGTCGAGAAATTAGATTACCATCCAGATCAAAGATCAATCCACGGCATTCTCGTCTGATCGCTCCACCGAGGTCATCAATCCCGTCCATATGGAAGGTGCCAGGAAAGGCCACCATGTGATCGACGATGAATCCATATGCTCTTTCTGCCAGGATGAACTCTGATCGATCTTTGATATGTGGTAGAACGTCATCAAGGTATTTGATTTCCGGAAACTTATATTTCATTTCATTTATTCCTAATAGTTATTAACCAATGGTATACAGTATATGGGGGACACAGTCAAGAGGTAATCCACAATTAACCATGATTGGCCTTATTTTTGGGAGTGACTCGCATATGACTGACTCCTCGTTCTAATAGATATACAGCATGTTGTCCAGTTTTTCGTTCCTGGTCAACGGCCTTGCATGACTTGGAGCAAAATTTGCCCCATCCTCGATTCAAGTCTACTTGCCTGACAGACTTGGGCGAACCGCATTGAATACACTTCGTAATTACCATATTACTCACTGATTGCCATTGCCATTTCTTTTGCATTCATAACATCAGCCAGGGTGTCTGTGTGTGTTTTGTCAGTTCTAATTTCCACAAAACGGGGATGACTCAGAGCATAATGCACATTGCTTCTGCCTTTGGTAATGTCATTACACAATACAGTCATGATCTGACCAAGGACTGCATCTCGCCGACCATCCATATCATCAAGTTGTGCGCCAGTAAACCCACTGGCAAATCCTTTAACTTCTCCATCATCAGTTGTAAATCCAATACTGCCAATTTTGCCTTCTCGCTTGGTACCCACTCGGCCCGGTTTGAAGCCAGTAATACGCACATCAATTTCAATAATCAGCTTCATTTTCAATTGTTGTGGAGAGGTGCCGTCACGGAAAATAGCACCAGCATCCTTGATGATTGCTCCTTCCAGTCCTTCTTCCATCCATGCCATGCACAGTACCATCGCTTCTTTGAACGACGTCACAATGTGTGTTTCAATCACACGCACCATTTTGGACTGTGTACCAACGATATCAACAAGTGATTGAAACCGCTTGTGATAAGGAGTTGTGCCTTTGATTTTATTGGCAGCATCAGTGTATTCTTCCAATGTGATATAGTCCCAAAGGTCCAATACCAAATCTTCATGTGGGATGTCATCACTGTTGATCATACCATTGCCAATTGCACGTGGAAGAACTTTACCGCCTTGATGAACCGTCAGCTCCCCAATATAGTGCCCATCTGGATAATCAACCAGCGTCTTATTGATTTCAGGATAATCATATGATTCACCACTGCGGCTATTACATGCCACACCATTTTCAACAGTAAACTCTCGATAAGTACCATCTGCCTTGAGTTGAACATATGCCCCATTGGGGTTGATCTTGGTTTTGGTTTTGTGAGTGAACGTCCCGCATCTCATGTACAACGGCTTAACAATCAGGTCCTTGAATACTTTATTGATGTTACTGCGCCCCATGTTGATGCGCTGATCTCGATTGATGATGCCTTTAAGGACTTCAGCATCCAGACGATGCATTCTCATGAATGTTAACTCTAGCAGTTCTATGGCATCATTGCCAGTTGTGTTTCTGTTGCTAAATTCATTTTCCAGGATATCAAGTGATTGTGCGAGTGTTATACTCCCGATGCTCAACAGCGGCGCATCTGGTGTATACCGGATGTTTTTCATTGTGATGCCATATGTAAAGGACACACGGTCATATGTCATTTTGAGAACACGTTGCAACAAGGTGTCATCTGCGTATTTCTTCAAGACTGCAATCTTGTAGTTACTGCCATTTTCCAAGTTGAGTTCTTGGATAATATCATACACACTGGTCATTGGTAACTCCTATTTCTATTTCAACATACACTGCGTCAGTGAAGATGTCAACTGATGTTTTCTTTTTTAAATTTTAGATAATTATCCAATAGATGTTGAATATTTGCCGCTCCGATGGGGTTTTGGCTGTGTACATAAAAATTAAACCCCAATGGGAATTCCAGTACTGACTCAGGATCCTGATCTTGTTCGATCAACCACTTGACAATATCATACCCAGTTGGTTGATCTTGACCAAGATCATGATCAAAGCTTATGAATTGTGGGAATCCATAGACTTGCAGCGTGATTTCCACTTGTTCCAAGTCACGGCAGATGAGCCATGAATTATTGTCCGCAGGCGGGTATCTCTCGTCATCAATGAACAAGTGATTCAACACATGTGTCTCCAATATAAATCATATAAAATATATATTACATCACATTGTGGGTGTCAATAGTTATTCTTCAAATACCACAGATACTGTTTTGAATGAGTTCAGTTTGCTTTTTTCAATTGCCTCTTGGACATCGCCGAGTAATAGTTTCTGCATATCAACATTCTTGAGTTTTTGGTTTCTCAACACTGACAATTCATCATCATCAAGTGAATACTCTCCTGCACCAATTGAACTCTTTAATTCAAACTTACCAGTCAAGTCGATTGAGAATTTTATGGTGTTATAGTCATTTGATTCAATTGAAATCACAGCCGGGACCACTATTGCCTGTTGATATTTGAATTCTTTTCCTTGTTCTATATCATCGAACACAGCGGCCATTCTTTGGGTTTCTGGACCATCATATGATTGCCTACCGTCTCTTACCAGCATCACGCGGATCGAACTCTTGTTTGCCACTTCAACCACTCGCATGGACCATTCATTTGCAAAATAAGAATAGTTTCTCGTCGCGGCGGAATATAATGGAAAGTAGACATTTTGCATAGTGTCTTCAATTGAATCAATAAAAATACCAGTAAAGTCATATGACTTTTTCACTTGCGCCACAGTCATCTTGGAAAATGACCGCCATTGTTCTTTGAGTTCTGGTTTAATTGACAGCGAATTGATGTTAAAGAATTGACTTACCAGAATCTGGTCATAGTCAATCCCGCTCGTCCCTTCGCCACTGACTTCAAGTTCTTTTTTATATTTGTATAATTCAGTCTCATCCCATTTTTTACCAAGGGCAAAATAATCCTCATATGGGATAATGTGGATGACCTCATAATCCTTTGCCGCTGGGGTCAGAACAATTTCCTGCTGATTCCAAAACCCGGCATCCTTCATGTTTCTAAAATCTGCAATTACTAGATTGGGATCAACTGATTCGTACTTCATTAAGACTGCAAATCCGTTTTCTTTGTCTTTGATGAAATCTTGTGCGTCAAGAAAACTCACAGCCACTGAAAGACTGGAGCTCCAGGACTGAATTTTAGCAGGCTTAACTCCAGGTTTGTTGCCCACTTGCCATTTTTTCAACCAGGCTTCTTTGTCTTTGATTTTTGCACCATCAAAAAACATGCCACGATATAAAGTTTTGGGGAGATTGTTTGGTTGAACTGTGAGTCTTTGTAGGGCAGGCCATACGTTTGCAGGAATAGTCTTGCGACTCATGCTCTTATAATGTTCCACCCACGCCTGTACTGCATGATAGTCAGAAGAATTCATGCCCTGCCTAGTGGCCTGTTTAATTTTTTGACTTCTGGATAGATTGGCGGCTATTGTTGTTTTCTTATTAAGCGTCATAACATCCTTATAAAACTCAGGAAACTTTGACACAAACGCAGAAAGTTCATCGTCTAGTAGATTGATCCTGGCAGATTTTAAGAATTTCTCAGCATCACCATTGGAATATTTGACGTCATAATCTATGCCATCTCGCAACTCATTTCCTCTATATGAATTTTGAAATAATTGTGGGGAAATAGTGTCACTGAATCTTGGCTTCCATTTTGCCACTAATTTCTCATTATAGTCTCTTAGAATACTTGCCCCTTGTTCATTGGGCTGATATGATCGATCATCTTTGGTTTTGGTTTTGGGAGGAGACAGTCTATCATTGGCTAGTTTGTCTGGATTATCCTGATAATACTGACTGACTCTGGATATTTCTGAAAGTTGCATGATTAAGTCCTTTTGAGTATTTATTCATACTCAAAAGAGATTATGTGAGCTGATTCATGGCTTTAATTGCATCAGATGGAGAGTCATGTGAGGAATGTACATGCATATCTGTGCCCTCATACCACTCCACTGTGTCAAACTTTCGTGTTTGGTCATTGAATATAACACCATGGTTACTGTACCGATCCAACATGGTAGTGTCTGATATAAGTAATTCACCGTCACTGTCAATAAATGCATAAAGTTGCTTGTTCATTTTGATCTCCTATACTTGCATCATACAACAAAGTATGATGCAAGTATATAGTTTTTATGGATGTAGATCAAATTTCTTTAGAAATTCCAAATCATAATGATTTTGATCACATACGAAAAACCATGCACCAGTGCGAAAGGCAGTAAGTTGAAGATCTCCCCACCAATTGCGCCACGGGTAACTGGGATCAATGAAATCTCCGCCATAATCAAATTCAATTAGTGAACTGGAAATTTCATCATCAGTTGCAATAAGACAAATTGTTGTACCACATGTTCCGGCTTGTTTACGCCACTGTTTGATTGAATCCAACACATCGCTCTGCTCTTCAACGCATCTGGTCCAGTTTTCAAACTCACTGGCAACGTGCGCGGCTTGTGCAGCAAGTTTTCCAGGATTAAAATCTGGCAAATCACTGCGCATCATAAGATATAGAATAGGTTCCATAATTGGATTCTCCAATAAGAGTGGTTGATTATAGTGCATGCCAGTAACCAGTGGATGGGTCTGATCTGCAGATTGCTCCCGTGACAACAATGGGCTTTTGGGCGCCATTGCGTGGTAGATGTAGCATTCGTTGCCAATCAAATTGAGACATATATTGCCATGGGTTTTCTCGGCGGTGATATCGTGCTCCTGTCCATTCATCCCAGTATGCAAATTGAGATTTGAAAATATCAATGTCTTGTAGTTCTTTGTTACTTGCAAACATTGGTAGGCATTTGGGCACCTGATTCTTGATCTTACGTTGTGTGGCTCGCATTGCCAACCAATCTTGTCCCAATGTTTTGGGAATGCCATACTTGCCAAGACGGTATTGATTACCGTCTTGGATGGCTTTTGTTAAGGAAATCATTACGTTCCCCACTTATTCCCGAATAATTCGATATGAAGCCTGGGCGTAAAACGCCAGCCTTGTTCCATGCAGATGTTCACAACTTCCTGAACATTAAGGTTGTATTCCTCTGACCGGCCGCCCAACGGCATCAAATACACTGGGCATTCAACGCCAACTGCCCGATATTCTGCCACTGCCAATTTGACTTCGTCAACATCACTTGCATCAGCCACAACAAATTTCAAGTACATATTGGAGTTGGGCACTGCATGATACTCTTTTGCAACAATGGGAGCAATTGCTTTCTTCCATGGCTCCCCAGAGACTGACAGCTTGGGAGAGCAACTGAATGTAACTTGAACATCAGTCTGTGTCTCTAAGTATTCTTTAAACTCCGGGCGAAGTTTCTGAGTGGTGTTGGTTTCAATTGTGACATTTTTAAGATCTGCCATTCCAGGGTGCGCGAACAATTCAATATAGAATTTCTGCCAACCCAACATTGGTTCCCCGCCAGTGAGAATCAGGTGAATATCTTGTCCATTGTCCATTGTCCATTTACCAGCAGGAGTAGCTGCCAGTAATTTTTCAACCACTTGATCCACATCATGATCCATGGCAAATTTCTTGAATTCAGGATAGATGCTGGCATAAGTGTCACAGCCCGTATGAATAATGGGCAAGTCCACAAAATTTTCAGTTGTCTCATGAATTTTATTGTCCAGTAGTTCCTTTACCTCTGGATTATATTTGCCCACCTCTAGATCTTTGGGTAGTCCGAATTTTTTACAGCGGAAATTGCACCCAAAGGTTCTTAAAAATACACTGGGAACACCCACGAATTTGCCTTCGCCCTGCATTGAAAAAAAAAGTTCAGAATACCTAATTGATATCTGTTTCATAATAACTCCATTTGTTTTTGTTAATTGGTTCTTATTAAGATTATACTTTTCTTAATGATTTCTATATATTAGTTGATATTACATCGCTTGTCAATGATTAATATCATAGGGTGTGCGTGACGACTTCTTCGATTTCCACGCCATCTACTGAGACAGTCTTGTATGTGTATGATACTGTCTTGTTGCCAAGTACTCGAATACCAATCCAAATTGCGGCGATCAAGAATACCACTGCCGGAATAACATATGCTACCATTTGAATTTCCATTTTAATTTCCCTATGTTTTGTTTCTACATTTGGTATAGCATCTATTTTACCTGTACACAAGCAATCTTTTCTCGAATTAGTGTGATTAGTTCAGGCGCCATTTTGATCTCAAAATGATTATATGGTAACATGTGATACTTCATCTTGTCCCCGAGGGCCATCATGCTGTATTGAGTCACTACTCCATCATTTGCGGCCAGCTTGCTAATCGCATGTCCTCGAGTAGTAACCACTTGCGTCCATTCTGGATGGAAATTGAATTGCTGCATAATGGACACATTGGGAGAACACGTGGCAATGTCATGTAACAATGGATTAGATGGGTGGAAAAATCTAGTTATATCAGCAAGTATGCTACCACCATATGGGGTTGATATTGTGACTGCCCCGACTGTATGGCACATTTGGCTTAAATGTGCCGCGTAAATGCCTCCCAAACTGTGTCCAATGAAAAATAGATTCTTTTTGGTTTTACATTTTCTTCGCATCTCTTCTAGATTGGTTGAAAATTTAACATCACTGGAATATTCAAGAATTAGAGGGTCCTTGAGACTCATCACTTCTCGCATATAGTTAAATGATTTACTGGTACTATTGGCACCATGTATCAATACAGGAGTTACTTCATGAATATATGCCATGGTCAACTATCTTCTTTCGGATAACAGTATGGATACCAGGATTGACTGCTAATACATGTGGCATCATTTGATTTCTAATTAGATTACGCATGTATTTATTATCTGAATTACTTGGGTCGGTTAGATACTTAATACTATTTCTCGAGCACCACGACGTGAATTCCAACTTTTGATTGAGTCTGAATGGTCGGATTACATTTTGGTTGCTATATGGGATGAGTTTGCCCTGTCCATGTAGAGAACTCCAAATCCAAGTTTCCACGCAATCATCCAAATGATGGCCTGTTACGACTGTTCCTTGAAGGCTATGAAACCATTCGTATCTCATGTTACGCCAATATTCCTCTTGGCTTTCTTGTTTGAATTTATCTCGACTTACTGTTGACGAAATAAATTTTAGACCAAGTTGGTCACTGGCGTCCTTGACCCATGTGTTGGCTGAGTTTCCATGTACAGATCCATGATTGAAATAACACACAGTCACATCATGCTTCTTGGCCAGGAATGCAGTGACAGCCATGGAATCAGGGCCGCCTGAACATGCAACATATACTTGACGAGGGATCTTGCCTTGGAGTACAATCATATGTCAGCATGTCCTTTACTGTGTCAATAATTCACAATAAACAATATTAGTATGGTTGTCAACCCAGTTTCTTGATCTCATTGATTAGACTCTTGGATTCTCGGTAATAGCCCATTCTTGCTAATTCATTTGCCGCGCGCTGGTATCCCACTTTCAAGAACCAGGTATTAATTGCAGTACATACTCGCTGGAAGCGGGTGTAAGTGGATATTTTGTCGTTTGGTGTTACAATATACATCAGCGATATGCCCAACCTGTGAATGCAGGACGAGGGCGATCCAATGCTTGGATTCTACGTTCCAAATCCGCCATATCGGTTGACTTGGAAAGATAAAATTCATGCTGTTCTTGAATTGATTTTGGACGTATATAATCCCAAATTGTCTTGATGATCTTCATTTGGTTACTCCCATCATGGGTGCAGATCCTGTACGAACAATCTCATGATATGCCCATAACGCGTCATGTTTATATTCAATGTGTGCCCACTGACGTAACGCGGTATTCTCCATCGGGGATTTGAATAGTAGATTCAGTATCTTCTTCATTGTGTTGTGTTCCATATGCTTGTTATAATATTAGATTGCTGCATTGCAGCATTACACATATTTACACATTTAAGCCAGCATTTCAACAGCTCTTAGGTAATACCAGGGTTCACATAAACGCATACCTTCTATACTAATATCTGAGAACTACCTTTGCCTCTGTTGTCAAACCAATCCACGCCAGAACCAAACTTCACAATATTCTCTATTATTCCATGTTTAAGGTCACGTGAGTGTCCCATTAAATAAGTGATTCCAGTTTCCACATTGAATAACACCAGTCTGTCAAATCCTGCTTGTTGTTTATAGTAATCAAATGCCATCATGTTTATTTTGGTGAGCATGGTGTGACTGTGAAACCCACTGTTCTGTTTCACGGAAGTAACAAGATTCTGGATGGATTTATCATCAACATACGAATATAGCCCCCTGGACATAATTTCAAAGTATTCCTGTGCTTGTGATCTGGTAATCTTGTTATCAATGAATATATTGGATAGATTGCTCAATCCAGACAGATTTAAATTCAATCCTCCCATTTGTGTTCTGGTACTCCTGTCGGGCCAACCAAACTGATCCAGTGTGTTACATGTGATACCACATGACGTTAGGTACCCTAGTAATTCTCGTCTGATATCAGTGACACTACCATACCCATCACTATTGGATACCATTCTACCACCTGATCGAGAACCAGTTTTGTGATTGGTAGTGGTTGCCTTGACTTCAATCGACTTACCATTAAGTTGTATGTCTCCCTTGACTGCCAAGTTGAGATATTTCCCAGTTAATATCATCATGATTTCACCTGGGCCTTGATCTGCCCCATATCCCAGAGAACCTTTGAGTTCTCGTGCAATTGCTCGACACATGGTATTATGGGCTGGAGTATCGTCGGGATATAAACAGAATGTGGATTTTGTCTTATTCAACAACATTCTACCATCCCATGTCCCGCCATCAGTAATTATGGTCTGTAGGAATGATTCTATTTCATCAAAGGAAATACCAGTATTCGTGAGTACATCAGATAGTCTGATGTCCATGGCATTATTAATTTTATGGAGTTTCTGAGTTATGACTGTATTACACAGTCCTATAATTTCACTTCGCTTGAGTGTAGAATATACAATTTCAAGTTCATCATGTGAATCAATTCGCTTAATAATGTCAATGGATTTTTTTCTTAGTTTTTCTATTTTTTCCATTAATCAATTTGGGGTAATAGTATCTTCAACATACGCGAGACACTTATTTTATTGGGGACTCTCACCCAGCAGTCCTCTGGACTGTGTTACCCGCGGCAGATAGTAAACCCAGCCGCGGGCATTTTATTAAATTATTGGGTAATATCCGTAATTGCTATTTTACGTGGCTTCATTTGTTCTGGTGTCTCCAAGAGAAGTTGAATTCTCAGGATGCCATTTTTCAAATTTGCAGATTCCACTTGTACATACGCAGCAAGTTGGAATTTTCTAGAGAATCTTTTCCCAGAAATACCGCGGTGTACATAATCATAATCATCTTTTTCAGATTTTTCTCCGGTAACAATCAGCGTACCATCTTCAACTGTGATATCAAGTTCCGACATTGAAAAGCCCGCCGCGGCCACTTCAATAATCCACTTGTTATTATTGACTTCAATCAAGTTGTACGGTGGATAATTGGATTCAGTAGTATCAATTGATCGTTGAATGTCCTGAAGCATTTTGTTAAAGCCAACATTACTGTGGGCAAATTTCTTAAAGAATTCGTCTGTAAATGTTCTTGTCATGGTGTTCTCCTTTTAAAGCAAGAATCAGTGGTGTAAGCCCATTATAATGGCACTCACCGTGGTATTTAGTCTTCTTCGTCGTCCTCTGTGTCAATGCCTGTGATTTGTACCAAGGCATCGGCTACTACTTCTCCAATCACTTCCAAGTCTCCCAATAATGGCGACCCATATGATCTGAATACATCAGTTGATGTATTGTCCTGCCCCAGCGCATAATACATCACATTCAATTGGTCGTTGGATTCTGCCATAAAGGCAATCATGGTTTCTTCTTTGGTGGAATTCTCCACATCAAGCATAATAAGATCAACGTTGGAGGTCAGTGCTCGGTACCATGGCAGTATATTGGTTGCCCTATCAGTATCATCAAAATAAAAGATAATGTCCTTGGTTTGGATATTCTTTTCAATCCTGTCAATCAATCGTCTGGTTGTCGCCACGTCAGGTGAACCAATAATCAATATTGAATAGTCTGCTGTATTAAGAACAAGGTCCGGAGGTGTCACGTAGTAATAGTTGGTGTCGTCGGTCATTGAGAATGTTGCCTATCTATAAAAAATGTGATGACCAATTGTAGTGGTCTGTTTGTATTTGGATTTCCAGTATGGCGAAACGTGCTTTCCATGGAACATAGTGGCCTGATGAGTGGGATCAGCGTCAATGCCATTGCGATAATTAGTCAATACCCGCTGCGCTAGTTTTACAGATATCTTCCATTGCTCTGGGTTATTGATGTCATCAGGCGATCCATCACAATACCAACTGAATTGACATTGATTTCGTTTGACGTTACCAGAACTATCTTTATTTGATTGCTTGACAACCCCACATATTGAATTGGGATATTGGGCATGATCCACCCTGTTCATTGTGACCCATGCAACGGCTCTCATGCCCAGAGTACTCTCTCCTCTGGCTTCAAAATAAATGTTCTGCGCCAAACACTTTACTCGGTCTGATAATACGTCCGCGGAGCCTGTACCAGCAGACAGTAGCATCATTATGAGTGTCATGTGTAAATACTGCATGGATATTACCTTCTGTTAGTTTATACAAATATAACAGTAACATCCATTGAAATCAATACATTAGTTGAGTTCCATCCTGAAAAACCATTCATTGCGAACTGTGCTGAACCCTGCTTTTACTTTATCGCCTGACTTGTGATATGCTTGAAACAGCCGCAGGCATGCCAACTCACTACCGACGCCATAACATGTTCCTGCGATCATTTGTACTACAATGTCTTCTTTTGCAATCCTGGACCATTCACGCTGTGCTTTTTTGGCAAACTGTGTCATATTCATATTCATATCTCCTTGTTTACTCGTTAACAGTTGATAACATTATAACACGACACAGTCAAGGATTATTTCATTTATTATTTTCCAGCGCCGCTAGTCGAACCAAGACCTGATCAAGTGTATATTTCAATGAACTTCTTTCATCTTCAAGATCAGCCACCCTGTGTCTGAGTGTTTGTGTTTCCTTGACCAATAGAGGAACCATGGATGTCATATTAACCCGCCATGGTACCCTGATACTGTCAGTACTCCAGTCGCTGTCTCCCACTGTCACTGCTTCTGGGAAACATTCATAAAGATCCTGTGCAATAAACCCGTATGTCACTGGGTCAATTCCATTAAAGTGGAATTGTTTCACTTGCATGTCATCTATAATTGCACCTGATTCAACTGAATCCATGACATGTGTCTTCAGTCTAATATCTGACAATGTGCCACTGTCTGGCGCGATATAGCATGGATTATTTCCGCCTGATGTGTCCAAGCCATCTGCTTTCCAACCTGGAGGGTTTTCTTCGCCCTGAACCCATCCCTTGCTCTTGTCAATTTCTCCCTGTATGGTTTCCGTAGTATAACCAATTATATCCCCACAATAACTGAAGACAGGAGAACGTTGCTGTATTTCTGGCGGGTATTGTGCATTATCTCGCAAAAGACTGATCATGTCGTCGTCTAGAATTAATTCAAATATGTTTTGGTATGTCTTGCCTGCCTGATCAGTGATCGCATACCCTGCCAATTGACTAAACGCTCCCTTTAATGAAAACGCCAATCTGGAATTGCCTTGAATTCCAATACTATCTGGATTATGAAATACACCAACTCCCATGTTTACAGGCTGATCACTTTCATAGAATGAACTTCCGCCCAGGGCCTCGTGTGTTTTAACACAATTTTCAGATTCTATTAAGGCATCAAGGTCATTTACAATAGTGTCAACCACGGATACAATTGACCCTATTGTTACGTCGGGAACTGTACCTGATACCACCTGTGGGTATACTTGTGAAATTGTACCAAGTATACCTCCAGTGAACACACCAGTATTGAATCCACCAGTTGAAATACACCCGCCGATAGTTTCAGGAATCATATTGCCTATTCTATTCAGTAGCTCTTCTCCCTTGCCAAGAAAACTCTGCATGAGATTTTCAAGAACATTGGGAATGGCAATGGGTTGAATCGGGGATGCACAGAAGTTTACCATACTGGCAATTTGGGAGGCCTGTGAGATAACACTATTAATCCGCCCCAGCACCTTGTCGATATTCAAATGGTCCATGAAGCTGGTCATGGACTCTTTAAGTTTGTTCAATGCATCCCGTAATTGGGCTTGCAAATTGTCCAAGCCCAATAATTTTTCAATATTGACCATGATACATATCTGAAGATTGGGCAGCAATAATCCATTACCGGAAAGAAGATTGCATACTATTTCTTTGATGTTGGTGGGGATCTGAGACTTAATCAGAACTCTAGTGGAATCGCCTATATTTATGGCAACTGATTGATTGGCAGCCGCCAAGTATTCTTCCGCACTGGCCACTGATGATTTTAATGTTGGTAATATTCCCATGTGTATGTTCCTAAGTTATTGTGCCACGCCATTGGAAAATATGTCGGGAGATCCTCCAGTGGCAGCAGAATTATCATGACTCTGATTGTCAGAATCTGAATTACTCCCAACCAGCACAACTGTCTTCCCTCCAGCGCGTATTGACCCGTCATTGTTGTCAGCTTTCAAATTACCAGCCCCATGTGTATTTGGGTCATCCTGTACGCTCACTAACTCCCCATTCATGAACACTGTGGTCTGTCCTTGAACTTGTGTCTTTGCCCCGCATGATCTTGCATCGTTATTTCTATGTATTGCTGGCATATTACAGGATCAGTTTTGATTGAGAAGCTGGCGCAGTCTTGACTTCAGATGTTGCTTGAGTATATGCATCTGCAAATGGCGCATGTGTTTTGATCATACTGACCACAAGGTTTTTGTTAAATTCAACTTCCTTGACGTCATGAATAGTATCTCCGGTCATGAAGTATGGCTGTAGGCTGGGACCCTGTTGAGTCATGGCCAATGCAAGAGGCTTTCGAATCACAAGATTGTCAGCAAATTCAACGAATCCTCCTACAATTTCCTCTCCGCTTGTGAGTTTTACACTGACAATGTCATATTTGCTTGGTTGAGTTTTGAGTAGCATGTATTATATTTTCCTAAACTTCATCGCGGGCAATTAATTTCGCGCGCCTTGGGTTAATTATGATTTCTTCTTCATTGAATATTCCACCGAATATAGTGGTATCAAGAATAATATCGTCCGGTGTGACCTTAAAGGTTTCCACCCATCCGTAGTCACTTCGTCTATCTTCTTCTCTTTCCATGTGGCCTATAGCCATGGCAAAATTTGTTGCAACTCGTCTGCTTTTGCTGGTGGCCATGTACTTATCATCCAGTTGCATTGGCGTTTCATCGTCTTCTTCATCGTATGTGGGATACCCCCTGAATACTTCAGTGACTGATTGTTTCGCGCGATCATTTGCCGATTTAATCTCTGGAAATTGATTTACTTTTTGCATAATTTCAGGGAGTAACGACTTGTTATTGTTGGACAAGTATTCCTTGACCATTTTAATGAGTGCGTTATACTCGTCTCCTCCCAGCGCCATGTCAAAGTATTTCCTGAGTTGAGATCCAGCGAGATTGATCTCATCCGGTGACTTCCTCAATCTGAGAATAAAGTATGCCAAGTATTGAAAGTCATTCTTACTGAGTTCGTTCAAAGGTAGATAGGAGTACTTGGATTGGGTAAAATCAGTTTCAATCACCTGCCTGATTTCACTCTGTTCAAATGTCTCGAGGAAATTTCTGGATTGAAAGATCATTGGGTTTTCAATATAGAATGGATTGAACTTGTTCTTTAAAGGTGTCTGAGACGCTTTCTGAGAACTTACAGTGAATGCCTGTAATTCTTGTGTAGCCTGTATTGCCTTCGTGGGATCTCCTGTTTTCCAGGCTGATAATGCACGATTCAACGATATTTCAAACTCTGAAGTGTTGCTGCGTTTTTCCTGCCGCTTGGCCTGTACATTGTCAATCAACTCTTTTTGGACACTCTGCAATTGCTTGATCATGGGAGCCATGAATGGATAATTATGGAACCTCTTCATTTCAGTCTTTAATTTCTTGAAATCCCTTGAAGAATTCAGTTGTCCACGTTTATCTCCACGCTTGCTGGCATGATAGAAGTCATATACAATGGCCATGACTTCTTGAAATGTCTTCAGTGTAGAGATAGTTTCACTGTTGATTTCATGTGCAGTGACATCCATGTCTTCATTCAGCTGCATTTTGTGTTGCCTTGGCTTGTTCAATGAACTTTGACGCTGCTTCCATGGAAGCCATGGATTTCTGGTCCAATATGTTTTTATGTTGAAGCAAAATAGATTGTATCATGGTCAAATAACTGGAAGTGAGTTCTTCAATTTGTGTTTGTGCCTGAGTCCCATGCCCACGTGATTGCTTTTCCATGGGCTTGGCAAACTGGTCCCAAATTACCTCAATGAGATCGTTGTCAACTGCCTCCGCCCTATCCATAATTGCCCTACTAGTCTTCCCCTTAAACCAAGAACTATCACTGCCCGCATTCATGAATTCAGTTATATGTCTGCTGTCAATATTAATGGTCAAATTAGTTGACGAGTTTGGGTAACCCATGTTGAGGTATATACTGTATCCAGTCTCGTCTTGACTTTCTGTTATGATATTGATATCTGATATTTTCATTATGGGTATCCTTTAGCAACTATTTATGTCAAACTGTCACCACCGTTGAACATACCATGATCATCTGCATATTGCTGTAATTCATTCCAGCCGCCCACATATTCCCCATACATGAATATCTGTGGGACTGATC
>Ga0306872_100272_pt1 | contig 21593 bp, 42 predicted proteins | sample AntRauMeHopE1498_FD_190455 | JGI IMG/M metagenome (GOLD analysis project Ga0306872, IMG submission 190455) | Saline lake microbial communities from Rauer Islands, Antarctica - Metagenome Hop E1 #498 (v2) (version 2) | ecosystem: Environmental > Aquatic > Non-marine Saline and Alkaline > Saline ...
CTATGGCAGAAAGAAGCGGGCGCGGGTCGGCAAGTGTTGCCGCAAATCGGAGGGCTTGACGAATGAATCTTGGCTTGGGTATTGGCCCTACATTTATCGGCCCGGCTTTTTTATGGTCACCTTCAAGGCTGCGCGTCGGCACACGCGTCGTGCGCGATCTGACTTTGCGCCCGAACCGCATGTATTCCGACGTGGCGGGCACGACGCCTATTGCTGGACCGGGTGCTGAGGTTGCGGCGATCCGGGACAGCCGGGGCGTGCTGGTGGCCACGCAGACGGACTTTGCGGCGCAGCCTATCTTTGCGCGCGAGCCTGCGGGCGGGGTGCGGAATAGGGCGAATGGATCGGCGGCGGTAGGAATCGCAACTTATTGGCCAGCGTCGGCAGTGCAGAGCGGCGTGACTATGACCAAAATTGCGAGCGGCATTGATGCTCAGGGACGGGCGTTTGTTGATCTGCAGTATCAAGGCACGCCGAGCGCAGCGTCGCACAACCTTGCTTATGCGGGCTTTTCGCATGGAATGATTCCAGCAGGCGTCGGCACAGTCGCCACGAGTTCGTTTCAATTTGAGCGTATAGCTGGGACAGCAACGGGCGTCACTGGATGCCGCGCTACGATCGTAGAGCGCAGCGCAGTGGACGCATTTCTCTTGTTTGCAGCGGGCTCCTTGAGCCTTGGCGCAACGGAAACCACCGTAAGCTTTACAAAAACAGCAGTCGAAGCGACCGTGGCGAAGCTGGAAACAAGCATCCAGATGCTTTTCGTAATCGGCACGCCGGTCGATGTGACATTTCGAGTTACTGCGCTGCAATTCGAGACCGGAAGCACTCGGACAGCGTGGCAGCGCAACTTGTCAGCTTTCGATGTGACGGAGGCGGGGCAGCGCGACCTGTATGCTCTTTGGCGTGATGGCTTCGATGATTTCATGCCGCTGGAAACGCCATTTGCCCCTACGGGCGACTTTACTATGGCAGCAGCGTTTGACCATCGAGCAGGCGCAGATAGCCTTGGAATTTTTGGTGGCCCCAATACGCGGTTCGGACAGGCGTCGTCTAATCAGCCCCGAATTGATGCAAATTTGTCCGCCAATCGCACTCAATTCACCGAGCAATCAAACGGTAGGGGCGTCCTTGTAGTGCGGTCTGTCGGGTCAGGGGCAGCACAGGGCTGGCGCAATGGCGTTGCTTTGACGCCAACCCTGACCGGATTAATGCGCCCCCTTGCTGCGCCGGGGTTTACCGATCTTTTCAGAAGCACGGCGACTATCTCGTCGGCGGGCCGGTTTTACGGTGGCCTGCTGCTCGACGAGGGCGACACGCCTCTGACCGAAGCTGAGCGGCTTTTGATGCAGAATTACCTTGCATACAACGGGGGGATCACACTGTGAGCCGCATTATCATGATCTGCCCAGCTGCGCATGTGGGCGATGCAACGGCGCGTGTGATGGCGCTGGGGGCCAGCGCGGCTGAGTGGCAGGACACCTTCGCGACCGTGGGATGGCAGGCCAGTGACGGAGCGCTCTATTCGGTCGCGTCGTGGGATGCTGACGACGAATTTCTGGCCGCGGTGCAGAGCACGCCGGTGCGGCCCGATTGGGACGTGGACACTGCCGTCAACATTGCCGCTGCAATCCGCGCGCAGGCGCGGGTGGTGGTGTATGATCCCGCATCCGGCGATCCAGTGCCGCAAGCCAGCTCATCCACAATCCTGATCTTGCCGGGCGATCCCGAGGCAATGGCTGCGGCGGCGGGGCTGGTGCGCGTTGTGGAGGGTGACACCTGATGGCTGAGTCAGTCGCAAGCCAAGTCGCCGCCCTAGCCGCTGTAATGACGCGGGTTGAGCGGATGATAGATGCTGACCGCACCGAACGCAAAGCCGAGAGCGAAGCGACAAACAAGGCGCTTGCCGATGATCGGGCGAAGGCCGAATTGGCGCGGTCGGCTGTGTCGGCTGAATTGAATGACATTCGGCACGGGCATGAAAACATGACGCGGCGGCTGGATAAGATCGAGCCGGTGACTGATCTAGTCACGTCCCTTTGGAGCAAGATCATCGGCGGCATTACAGCGCTGGGGGTTGTCGGGGCGGTGGTCTGGGCTGGGGTCGCGTTTTTCAGAGATATAATCTTGGAGTGGTTCCGATGAAACCGCAAAGCAATATCACACACATCGTCATGCACTATTCCGCGACCTATGGCGATCAGGACATTGGCGCGTCTGATATCGACAAGTGGCACCGCGACCGAGGTTTTGCGCAGATCGGCTATCACTGGGTTATCAGGCGCAACGGCACGGTCGAGGCGGGCAGGTCCGAGGGCACGGTGGGCGCGCATGTCCGAGGGCACAATACAGGCACCATCGGGATTTGCGTAGTTGGCGGGCTTGACCGCGCGACCGGGCCAAACCGCGGCGTTGACAATCGCACGCCGTTGCAGATTGCGGCGCAGATCAAGCTGACGCGGGAGGTGCTTTCACGTCACCCTGGCGCGCGCGTGGTAGGACATCTTGACTTGGCGGCGACACAGTGCCCGGCGTATGATGCGGCGGCGTGGTGGGCGTCTGTGAGCGCGCCCGTTGTGGTGCAGGAGTCGGCACAAAGTGAGCGACAAAACGGACTGACGGATTTGTTGGCGTTTATCGTGGCATGGTTTAAGGGGCGCGGCTGATGAATTTAGGACCGGTTGCGCGCATCATCTTTCGGTACGGCATCGGCTATCTGGCGGGGTCACAGGCTGGCGAGGCGCTGGCGATGGACCCTGACGCCGTGCTGATGTTGTCACTTGCTCTGGGCGCGGCTGTAGAGGTCGTGTACGGGCTTGCCAAGCGGCGCGGGTGGGCGACATGAGCGACCTTCTAGGCATCATCCTAGGCCCGCTGGGGGCGATCGTCGGGGCTGTTGGGCTTGCGGTCATAGCGTGGATCACAGGCCGCCAGCAGGGCGAGCGCACGGCGCATGACAAACAGGTGAGGCGGGATTATGAAAATGCTGACAAGATACGCACCGCAGCCGACCGGGCGCGGGCTGCTGATGACGCTGGGGCTGTTGATGATGTTGAGCGGTTGCGCCGATCTGACAGGCTCCGCGACTAGCGCAACGATCTGCCGGGAACTGGCGCGCGATCTGCCAACCTATTCCAGATCCGACACGCCGGAAACGCTGGCATCCGGCGCGCGGTTCGTGGCTGTGTTTGAGGCGGTTTGCGAGTGAGCCACCTCATCCTTGATCCGGTCCACATCAGCCTGGCACGCATTGGCAATGCGCCGCGCCTCTAGCGCCACGGCTTTCGGCACCCATAGGCCGCGATCAATCATCTGATACCCGGCGCGGTGCAGCGCGGTTTGCACCGGGTACGGGTTGCGCGGTTCGCCTTTCACATCAAGAGCCCCCATACAGCCAGCAAAAGCAGCGGCAAACAGGCAATGACGTAACTCCACTTTGTGCGCAGGCTGTCTTTGCTTTTCGGCTCTGGGTACTTAGCAATCTGGACTACCTCCGCAGCGGTAGACGGCTCAATAATTGCACTGACTGCGCGCGCAGTGTCGGGGTCAAGTTTTTCTGTCGAGGATCTGCTCCATTCCCCATCAGCACCGGCGCGATATATGCTGCAGTCTCCACCATCGTAAACAAATACCATATACATTCGGAATGATTTTTTCGCGGTTTTCCGCCGATTGAACTGTATTACGTTTTCGCTCACCACGCCCACCACCACACGGCGACCCATACCCGTTCCGGTGCGTCATTCATCGGTCTGGCCTTTCATGGCGGCGATCTGCTGTTGCCTATGGCGATTTGAGCGGGTCGGGGTGCGGGCGGCGTCCATTTCAAATATTCCAGAAAACGGCTGCGACACCCATCCAGAGAAAGAACCCGCCGAAAGCCACCCGCAGCCCTACCGATTGCGCGGACACGAAAGCGTAAAGGACCGCGAATCCCAGGATGGCAATCAGAGTCAAAGGCAGCATCGCAGCAAGCGCGGCCACGCGGTATAAAGTGTGTTCGGCGTCAGTCATTTTGCGACTCCCCCTGCAAATGCCGCGACGACTGCGGCGGCGTTGTGCGCATTGGCTGCGGCGCAGCCATCACCTGCAGCGCGGCAATGATGGCGTCGGCCAATTCCAGATCAGCAGGTCGCGGTTCGTGCCAATTATCGCAAGCGCGGTTTGATACGATCACGGCGGCGATCTTGTCCCTCAGGTCAGTCATTTCGTGCCCCTCCATGCGTCAACGGCGGGCTGGAAAAACACATGCCATGCGCCGAGCAAGCCGAAAGCTGCGGACAAAGTGCCAAAAGTTTCGCGCGCCGCGTCGGCATCGGTGTCTTCAATCATCATGTTCAGTAGCAGCATGGTGACCGCAAAGCCTGCCCAGAAAGCGACATTCACCAGAAAAGCCAGCAGCGCCCGACCGGCGCGGTTGAGTGTTGGATCAGTCATTTGCAGCCCCTATCCAATTCATTTTTAGAAAGCCAAAGAAGCTGATTGGCGCTGTCATACCACGGGCCAGCCAAGTAAGAATCCAAGCACCCCGGCGAGTCGTATCCCTCGGGCCCGAACATCCAAGTAATCGCGGCGGCAGTGTTATGGCTGTGGACGGCAGAAAGATGCACCCCAAAAACCTTGGCGTCAGGATCGGCCACGCGGAAATTGTTCGACTGCCGGGCAAGCATCACGCCCGCGCTGATGGCGGTCCCGCCCGGCACCAATTCGACACAAAGCCCGCGCATGTTGATCTGCTGCGCGATTGCAGCGACATCTTGAGCATACCCCCACCCGCCATCAAACTGCACGCAGGCGGGCCAAATCGTGTTTTTGACCTGCTCCATCAAGGTATTCAGGCCGCGCGCCGTGGCCCGCGTCGGTATGTCGGTGGGGCGGTCGGACGGGCTGCGGCTGGGCTTTGCCAACGCGGGTTGGTCAACCCCCCGGCTTGGGGCGTCCGGGGCCGTGGCGCAGGCGCTGAGGGCTAGAGCGGCGGCAAGGGCTGTCAGGGTGCGGGTCATGGCCTGGCGTCCTTTAAGTCTTGGCCGATCATCGCGGCTAGGCGCACCGCGTCCTCCGCCCGGGCGCGATTCAAAAGGGTGGCGACTTCAGCGCACATCTTTTCAGCGTCCCTTTCTGATTTGGCGGCGGCAACCTCTTGCTCTATTTCCGCCGTAAATCGCTGCAACCGCGCAGCACGGCCATGAGCCTTGAGCGTGCCAACCTCCTTGCCGTTCGACGACAAGAAGCGTCGGCCAGCGAGTGCAATGATTTGCGTTTTTGTCACTCTCTCAACTGGACCTCGTGTAAAGGCGCTGATGCGGCTGGAACCGCTGCGGTGCACAAGGCAAACTATGTCGCCAACGGCAAGGGTGGTCAGGGTGCGGCGGGTCATGGTCTAGGCTCCTGCAATGTCGCGCGGGAGTTTAGCGCCAGCGCGGTTGATGCGATAGCCGCTGCCACGGGGTCGGGGCCATTTGCTGCGGCGCGGGCGGTGGCGATGTCTGCGGGGGTCATCTCACATACTCCATCGCGTCTAGTTTGAATTGCTGATAGGCTTTCGGCCCAACGTGCGCCGCCATCACTCCAAGCGCAAAGGCGGCGGCAAGCATGGCGTATCGGCGCAGTCCCCATGTGCGCGGCGGCGGCTTGCGGACAATGCCGCGCGCTAGGGTGTCGTCGGTCTGGTGCATGTCGGGGCGGATCATTGGTCATTCTCCCATGCGGCATCTCGCCGCCGTTCGTATTCGTAGTCACCATCTGGCTCGTCCTGGGCGGCTTTGATCACACCATCACCAGAGCAGCGCCCGCATCTGGTCACGGTGTTTTCCCGCTCCAAGCAGCCATCGCCGTCGCAGGCGGGGCATGTCCCTTTCTTAGGGTCGTCATCTTCGTCAGGGCCGCTCAGTCGCCATGCGTCGTAGTCTCGGGGCAGGATCATCGGACCGCACTCCCCGTGTAATCCGCCCAGATTTGGCGGCGTAGATCGTCAACCGGATCAACCAGAGCAATCCCGGCTGGCAGATCATTGCCCCGGCTGGCAGTCTCGCGCAGGTGCGCGGGTATCTGGTTGACGTGTATCATGTCTCCATTTTCAATCATGGCAATGACGCGCCCGATCTGGTGATGCGTCGGGCTGAATGCGCTGCGGTATCGGATAGCCTCGATCAAGCGTTCGTCGTCAGTCGGTGCGAGTGTCATCATTCATCCCCTTCAAATTCGAGTTCATCCGCCAGCGCCAACACGTCGAGCGTGAGTTGCGGGCAGAGTTTCAGCAGGTGCATGGCATCGCTGCCAAACAATTCCAACGTGGCGATCTGGATATTCACCGGCGCGGCGTATGCGGGCGATCCGTCGCCGCCGACACCTTGGCATTCCGCGTCGGCGGTAAATGTGGCAAGCACGTCGTCGCTGTGGTGGGTGGCGTGCATGGTCAAACCCCCAGATCGACGTTGTATTGTGCCGCCATTTCAGCAACGAATTTGCGCGTGGCGATTGCGCGGTCTTGTGCGGTGATAGAGCGCAGAAACTTTCCAGCCTCGCGCTTCTTTTCGGCAGCGGCGGCTTTGTCGAGCGCATCCTCTGCCGCGTCGAGCAGCATGATCATTCGTTGCAGGTCGTAGACTCTAACTTCGACTGTGCGGTCCATTGTCGGCTCCTGTGTGGCAGTTAGCTGAGGGTGGCGGAAAGAGCATCGTGCGCAGCGTTCAGCTTGGCCTCGGACGCATTGCAGGCGGCTTGATAGACGGCATAAGCTGCGTCTTTTTCTTTGTGATATTCTGCGGCTGCGGCGGCAAATGCTTTTCGCGCTTTGGCTTTGTTCGCGTCGGTCATAGTCGTCATCCTCTCAGGGTGTGGTGGCCCCCGGCGCGTGGCCGGGGGTGGGGGTTAGGCGGCGGCGAGTGCGGCCCGCAGGTCTGCGACGACATTGTGGATAGGGTGGCGCGCTTTGTCGCCAGTGATGATCGCCTCAATGAGGCTCATGGTGTGGTCGGTCGCTGTCCTGTCATTGTATTTTGTGACTATCTCATTCCAGAAAGACGCGACACCGGGAAGGGCCGCAAGAGCCGCCGTTGCTGCGTCCTTCATGTGGGCAGGCATTTCGTATGCTGCGACTTCCGATTTCACGAAAGCGATGGCGGCGGCGGCGCGGGCGGTCTCTGTTGCGGTGCGTACGTTCATGGTCGTATCTCCCGTTTGGGCGTCTGCCCGTTTCCTTACAATGACATTCGCACAAGCGAACCCGCGCGTCAACAGCTAATATTCGCGCTTGCGAACAAAATATTTTTGTGCAATCGTGACCGCATGGAAAAATTGAACACATACCTGCGGGAAAGCGGCACCACGAAGTTAGCTTTGGCGGCGGCTGTCGGCATTGCGAAAAGCACTATGACCGAGCTGTCACAAGGCAAATATCCGCCGTCGCTGGCGGTCGCGCTTGCCATCGAGGACGCTACGGGCGGCGCGGTTCCGGCCAGAGGGTGGGGCGCGTGAAGCTCTACCTCCTCATCATCGCCACACCATCCGGCCCCATGCTTTTCGGCCTATTCCGCGATCCCGCCGCGTGCGCCTTGGTGCTGGATGCGCTGGGATTACGGCACATGGCGATATGTGTGGCGCGGGTTATGGGCGTGCCAGTCTGACGATCCGCTCGGGCGCGACAATCGCCTCTTGCTCTGCGAATAGCCATGCCTTCGCCGCTGGCCAGTCGTCTCCATCTAGGGCGTGCGGGGCATATTGCGTCACGAATAGATATGCGTCGAGGCGGTCAAGCAGCTTCAATCGGCGCGCGTCGTCCGGGCCAACGTGGTAAGCCAGCCCCATATCCCGCAACGCCTGTGCTTCCAGCCGATCCAGCGCGGCCTTTAGCGCTGGGTCTTGCTTCACGAGCCACGGCACATCGCCGGTCGCTATCTCACCCAGATCATGGCAGGCAATGGCGCGAAGCAGTGCCGCCGATGGTTCAGGCCACAACACACACGCCAGCGCCGCCATGCGCCCGCTGTGTGATGCTACTGTGTCGGTTAGGTGGGCCAGTGAGGGGTTAGCGTGCCATCGCCTCACAAGGCCCGCGCGGAAGGGTAGGGGGGTCATATCAGCGGCTCTTGCGCATGGCCAAGATGCGCCACGGTATCCGGGCTGCGGTCGAGGGCGTAATAGGTCATGGCGCGGGCGGTCATGGCTTCACTCATAGTTTGATCCCTTCTGGCCCGGCTCATTCGAATTTGTGCAGGCGTTTTCGTGGTCTTTTGCTTTTGGACAGCGCTTGTTGCCACATATCGGGCAAGCCCTGAAATGCGCATAATCCGGCCAGCACCTTGAGCATGTGCATCGCTTGGCGGTCATGGCTGCACCTCGTCAATATTGCCGCGATGCACGTCGAAGGTCAGCGCGACAACCCACGGGTTTGCTTCCCACACGCCGTCACCGTGGAGGCTGTCAAATAATTGTACGAATGAATCTCTGGCCGTGGGGCCCCAGCATCGTCCTTGTGTATCTGTCGCCCAGCCCTCATATGCCTGCACCAATCCCTCGGCCTGCGCATCATCCTCCGTGATGTCCTGCAACCGCTGCACCCGAACATCTGTGACGGTCAGCGTCAGGCGGCTGGCCCATCTCGGCATGTGGATTGAGGGTCGCTTTCGGCTTGATGCTGAGTAAAGCGGATCAGGCTCACCATCGGCGCAATACCAGATCGGCTTGTTGCCCCAGTCACTAGGCTTGTATCCATGCGCTTCATAGGCCGAATGTCCCTGAAATGCCTCCCGCACATACAGCCGGTCGCCTGCACGATACGCCCCGCGCCAATCGCGCCAGCCCATGCGCTGGCCGTCTTCCTTTTCAATCGTCACATAGTCGCCGTTGTTGGAGTCTTCCCATCCCCAGCACGTCGGATCGTGAGTAAACCCGCGCCCCCCAACATAATCAGGCAAGCGGCCCGCCAGCTTCAATATTCGGCGCGTCTGGAATTTCCGCCCTTCGATCAGCGCCCGCACCATCGGCGCGGAAAATATGATTGGCCTATCGGTCATGACTGCACCTTTAAGGCGGCGCGGGCCATTGCCGTCACTTCGTCGCGCGAATAGCAGTCAGTCGCGGTGATTGCGGATAATGCCACCCGCAGCCGCGCAATCTCTGCGGCCTGATCGGTGGCAATGCGGTGGAGGTCCGGGGCAGCGGCGATAAGTTGAGCATCGGCGTCGGCCTTTAGGTATCCCCCTGGCAATACTGCAATGTAAAATCCTCTGCGGAGAATTACGGCCTCTTTGCCGCAACTGCTCTCGTCATTAGACGGGTCAAGCAACCATACCCCCGGCGTAAAACCCGCAAGCCGCGCCAACAGGTCTTCTGTGGTCTCAGTCATGTCGCATCCCTCCTTAAAATATACGCCGCCCAATCCGCAAACCCGCGCGTTCTTCTATGGCGTCGGATCGGTCATCCACCTGAGCGCAAAATCTGCACAATGGCGGTGATGATCGGCAACGGATCGCGCCCATCCATCGCCGCGTTGATTGCCCGCTCGCCGTGTGTTTTGCGGAAATTGCGCCCCTTGATGCGGCAGGCGTTGCAGCAATAAACCTGCCCCGCCCATTTAGGCGCAAACCGCGCCCGGCACTTGTGGTTTGCGCAAATCACATCGGGGCCTCATCGTCTGGCATGGCGTCGGCTGCGGCGACTGCGGCCTGCAATTCCGGCATGATCGGCTGAACCGCTTGGCGGCACGCGCGGCCCTCGTCACTCTGCCACCATGTCGTAAATGCGGCCTTTCCGTTTGCCGCTGCGGCACGGGCTAGGGCATAGGCTGCGTCGGGGGTCTCGGTGGGGGCAACCGTCAGCATCCTTACGACCAAAGGTTTGCGCTTCGTCTTGCTCTCCGTGATCGCCAGGGTGGTGTCGCGTTCCATGTGGCTCATGTGGCTGATACGGATACCGCCAACAGCCATGCCGCCCCAAGTCACGCTAGGGTCGCGCCATATGGTCATTGACTTGCCCGCATAGGTCGCGCCGTTATTGCCCCAGATCGCCATCATCACGCGGCGCATACCCTTGCACGGGCGAAATGGCTTGTTGTCGTCGCCTTCAAAAAACACATTGATTGGCTGGTCTCCGCCTTCATTCGCCGACACGCGCGTGATGGTGATGGTGCGCGGCCCGCCGATCAGGTCATCCGAATTTAGCTGGTCGCTTTTCGGCGCGGTGGTTTGGCTGATGTCGATCATTGTGGTGTGTCTCCATTTCGGCGCGCAATTTCGCGGGCCGCGTTCCATTTCAAGTCTGATTCCATCGTGGGTTGCTTCATCATCCAGCCAAGAAACCCGGCCTCAACTTCTGGCCATGGCTTGCCCTTGAACTTTCCAATCGGGCATGTCGGAAGTAATCGCGGCTGTTTGGTAATCGCCACCATCTCTCGACCCGTCATGCCAGTTGCAAACAGCGCCAATAGAATATGTGCTGTAACATAAGCGTCAGGACCGGCCCTGTGCGCGGGTTGGGTTTGGACGTGATCCAGCGAAACAAGGCCCTGATCCTCAAGCCAATACCGCAGCGCGCCATTGCTATGGCTTGGAGCGTCAGGCCATACGCGCAACGACACCTTGTAAGTGCAGATCATCGGCGCAGGCGGGGTGAAGAAACGCATTTCAAAATCTGCATTGTGTGCGGCGACAGCATCAACCGGCGTTTTGAACATGGCTGCGGAATCAAAGGCATCCCACCCGGCGCAATCTGCCATGGTAATGTGATGCACCGCCCTGACATCGGGCGGCATATCCTTGACGCCACAAAGCCACGTGTGCGCGGGGGCAACGGTCTTAGCGTCAATATTAACATCGCACATTCCGACCTCGCAAACCTCGGCGGGCGGCTCCATGCCAGTTGTCTCAAAGTCAATTACGCGGATCGTGATCATACCATCATCTCCTGCTCAACTTGGCGTTCGGTTTCAATTATCACTGGCATACCGCCAAGCCCGGCATAGTAGGCGTGCGTCCTTTCGGCCAGCGTCATTTCAAACTCCGTCAACGCGTCGATGATTGCCGCGCGCATTGCGGCATCAGGCAGCACCCGCTTGACGAACATTGGCAACCCGCCGCTGTAGCTGATGAAGTCCACCCACTTGCGCCCGGTCACGAGTAGGCCGGTTTGCAGTTGCAGCATGTATTCGGCAGGCACCTCATCCTCGGCGATGGTTTGCACCTGGTATTTCTGCACGCGACTCTTGCACTCGATCTGCCCATCGTCGCCAACCAAGCCGTCCGGGCTGTATCCAAGCGTAAAGCCCCATTGGTCATTGGTGATGAAGCCCGCCTCAGTGACCTGCGCGTAGTGTTGCGAATACAGGTCGCGGGCAAGGATTTCGTCGCGGTGGCCGCGCAACATCGCATCGCCTATGTATGACGGCTCGACGTATCGGGTAAGGCGTTGGGCCAGCAACTCCCACACGTGGGCGCGGGTTTTGTCATTGTCGGCTGGCGTCATGCCGCGCTGCTTGTAGGGCGTTCCGTCTTTCTTTATTCGCGTCTCCTCGGCAGGTATGTTGACCAGCAAGCGCATCTCGCTCGCCGTCAGCAGGCCGCACCGTGCGGCGTGCCATTCATCCGTGCCTTGGATAAGGTCGTTGTGGTATTTGATGGTCATGTCGCAAGCTCCTGAGACACCGACACGCGACGAGCGTATGGGCGGTTATTGTTGTGCTTGGTCAGGATGGAAATTAGCGCTTGCACTTGATCTTCCGACAAGCATTGCAGCGCAAAAAATGCAGCCTCAACAGGGTCGCGGCGCTCCTCTACGTGGAGTTGGCGCATAAGTTCTGGGACGATGGTCATTTCACATGCTCACTTTGCAATGGGGGATACGGCCTTCGATCAGGGCTTCGGCGATTGCGCTGGGTGTCGCCCTGCCCGACATGGCGTTCAAGGCGTCTGCAATCTCGCGGGCAATTTCGGCCCGGTGGTTCACCTCGGCCTCAATGCGCGCAAGGATAGGGTCGATCTGTGCGCCCCCATCCTTGAACATGGCGACAATATCGGTGCCGCCTTCCGTGATCAGTGCGAGTTCGGTTGTCATGTGGTGTCCCTCATATCTGCGCCAGTGTGGCGGGCGCATCCTCTGCATATACCACGCGGTTAAGGCGTGCAAGCTATTTCTACGGCCTCGGCGGCAGAACGTGCGATGCCAGCGCGGCCACCCTGGCGTTGTACTGCCTTGATGAAGTTTAGCTGCGCGTCAGTCGGCTGGCCTAGCGCTGTTTTCGCTTCGATGGCCAGGAACTTGCCGTCGGAACATAGGCCGACAATGTCTGACGATCCGACACACAGGCCAAACCGCACAAGTCTACCGTTGCGATCAGGCAGGCTGCCGGTGTTTTGACGCCATACAAGACAACCCGCCTCAGACAGCGCCATCATGATCAGCGCTTGGACGCTTGATTCCTTCAATATCTCTCTCCGCTATGACCAAAATTTGCCCGTCGCGCTTGACCAGTTTGCAGTCGTCGCGCGTGTACCCCCAAAGCGCCAGCCATGCACGCGCATCGGCTAGGGCGTCGTCGCTGTCGTCGCTCGCGAATAGGGTCGTGCGGCGGGGGATCATCGCCCCGCCCTCTTCCTCTGCCGCGCCTCATACACATGCCTTGCCCAACCCGGCTTCCTGCCCTCGCGCGCCGCAACTGCCAGCAATTCATCCAGCGTTTGCGCGCGCCCCTGCTCCTGCCGCACCGCAACCTTGCGCGCGCGTTCTGTGACCTCGGCCAACTCGCCCTCCACCTCTTCAACCGTGCGGCTCGCAATGGGATGCACAAACCCGCATGCTGGACATGATGGTGATGGCCTAGTCACATGGAAACACCTCGGGCACTGGCGCACGGGTATCGTCGGCTCCGAGCTGCCCGCGCGCTTGGCCTTGCCGTCTAGGCTCCATTCGCGGTCATCGTCGGGCAGGCCGTGGCGGTCTACATTTCCGGCGTGGTCGAAAATTATTGCGGGCTGATCCTTGCGCCGCAACACCCGCCCGTATTTCTGCAGCTGCCAAGGTAGCGACTTTGTAGGGGACAGGTCGGACATGCTCTCGATGGTCACGTCCATTTGTGCCGCCGATGCCAGATCAAAACCGAATGTGAGCAGGCTGCAATTTGCCAGCACATGCAGTTCCCGCCGCGCAAACGCCTTGATGATCCGCGCCCGCTCGTCGTCTTTCATCGCGCCAGATATTGCCGCCGCTGGTATGCCTTGGCTTCTAAACTCACCCGCCACCAATTCCGCGTGCTTGACGCTGGTGCAGAATGCGACGTTGAGCTTGCCCGCCGCGTGTTGCGCATAGTGGCGCACCGCGTTGCCGGTCAACACCATGTCATCTTCCATGCGCGTTGATATTTCGCCCTTGGCATAATCGCCCATCACTGTTTTGATGCCGTCGAGGTTTGGGCGGTGTGGCGCGAACAGGCGATATTGAGACAACCGCCCATCCGCCATGAGTTGCGCAATACTTGGGCCGCACTCCATTGCCTGATACCACTCGCCCAACCCCTTGCCGGACATTTTGAGGGGCGTGGCGCTTAGGCCGATGATCCACGCCCCTTGCGCCGCATAATGCGCAATGATGCGTTCCAACTCTGCGCCCCCGTGGTGGGCTTCGTCAATGAACACAAGCCCCGCCCGAGGCGCATCATCCAGCCGCCGCGCCAGTGTGCCGCTGGTGGCGATCTGGACGGTTGCCAGCCGGTTGCTGGCATATCCCGCACTGACATAGCCAAAGGGTATCTGATAGCTTTCCAGCGTCTCGGCAGTCTGGCGCAGCAATTCCCGGCGCGGCACGACGAACAGGCATTTTGTTCCCTTGGCGCGCGCCTTGCTGATCATGTATGCGCCCATCACGGTTTTGCCGCTGCCAGTTGCCGATTGGCATAGGACGGACTTGCTATGCCGCATGGCAAGTCTAACGCGGTCGATGAGGTCTTGTTGGTCGGGGTATAGGGTGATCATGTGCTAACCTCGCCCGCCCGAGGCCAAATCAGAACAAATTGAGGCGGCGGCTTCATGTCCCTTTATTTCTGCAATCTCAAAATATACTTCGTTAAAGCTTATCTCCTGCGCAAACCACATTTTTTTGAAGATTTCGACGCATTCATTTTCACGCTCTAATTTACGCCCCTTAGTGCTGGTCATCCCATATCCTCCAATCCCCATGGCAACTCCTGCTCCGGCACCCCATCATCCCCCGTCACCGCAGCCAGCGGAAACGAAACCGCCCGCGTGATAAGCCCCGTCATGAAATAGGTTGCCTTCTCCGCCTCGGCCCCTGCTATCTCGCTCAACCCCCGCGCCCACGGGATATAGGGCGTGTCGGAGAGCAGCTTGCGCAAGGGCGGCGCGGTGTTGCTGATGATGACGCGCCGCTCGTGCACCTTGACGCCATAGGGGCGCAGGCCAGACACCGCGCCGTCATGCCCGGGCGCGTGCTCGTCCGCCGCCAGCACCACCATATCGCCAATGGTGCTTTCGCGCATCATGCCCGCGTGGTCGTATCGCACGCGGCTTGTCATTATGTGCGTCAGCAGCACGCCGGAATCCTCGGCCTCGCGGGTTTGCGTATGCCATTCCCAATCCTGTTTACGCATCCAGTCCATTGCCGCATCATGGCTAATTCTAGCCGTGCTGGTGAGTGAAAACGCGCCCGCAATCATTGGCCCCAGCTGATCCCCCGCGCGTGCATCCTTGAACAGCTCCGATGCCGCCCGTGAGAAAGTCGCCACGTTGTCCAATAACGCTGGCAAATTGGCCATCGTTCGGGCCAGCATTGCGCGGCAATAGCTTTGCGTGAATGTCGCGCGCATGTCAGATAGTAATGCGCGCCATGTGTCGAGCCGGTCGTGTTTTGCATCCCGTGTCAATTCCAATATACTGATCCGCGCCGTGTCTGCCAATTGCTCCACGCTCGGATTTATTGCCGCGAAACAGAAACACGACTGCGCCCGATATGAGGCGTTGGCGTTTGCGACAATACCGCCGGATGAACACTTGCGGGCAAAATTGATGATCTTTTGCATCTCAACGCGCGCAGTCGCCGTTTCCGCCTCAGCCTCGTCGATTACAACCGGGCGCGTTGACTGCCCGATCATCCCCCGCACACGCGCCTCTGTGACGCCCTCCGTCGCAAGGCCCATGTCGTCCAGCATTTTTTTGATTACTTCGGCGATGATGCTGGACTTGCCCGCGCCCGATTTGCCCGTGATCCAGATATGCGGTCGCCATGTCAAAGCACCGCCGATCGGCGCGATGACAAGCCATCCTGCAAGCAGATATGCGAACTGCCCGCGCTTCCAGTGCAGGCGTTTGATCAACTCCAGCGCGCGCACGGCCTCAGCATTGCCAAGCGGATCAGATCCCGGATGCACCACGCGCGGCCCGCTCTCATACACCGCCTCGCCCTCAAACTCTGCCGGGTGCGCGCGAATCCGGTCGCCTATCACCATGTCGCCGGTGTTGATGACTGGTGATCCGCCGTCCATCCATGCCCCCACGCCGCGCGTCGTCTCGGGCTGGAATACCCCGATGTCGTGACAGGCTTGCATGAGGTGGGCGCTGGCATGCGCGCATATCTGGCTGTCGGCTATTTTCTCGCCGCCATAATGCCGCTCCCAGAACCCGCGCGGGGCCAGCATGTAGAGAGATTGCATCCGGCCCATAGACGTGGCGGATAGGGTCACGATCTGGCCAGCGCCGCGCGGGAAGAAGCTATACAGGCCGCGATTGTGACCTAGCGGGCGGATTGCAGACAGGGTGTCAGTCGGCTGGTACGGCTCAGGCGCTGCATAGTCGCGCTCGTCATACTCAGGGGCAGGCATGTCGGGCGCTGGCGGGCTGTGGAAGGCATCCCTGACGGCCTCCAAGCCATCCGTGCGGGATATGTCATACCAGTCTGTGCGCCGCTCTGGGTCGTCGTCTGGAACAAATGGGGCGATGACCTGTGCGCCGCCGATTGCCACGGCGGCTTGATTGGCCTTCTCGATGCCGGGGTTCCATGCCGTGCCGTCCTGGCGATGCGTCCATTGGTCGTGATCCGCCCCGATGATGATGCGCGCCTCGGGATATTTCTTGCGCATGGCCAGCGCCACGGGTTTCAGATTACCAGCGTCGAACGCCGCAACTGTGGGCCATGCGGTTGCCGTGCGAATTGCCGCCGCTGTGGCAAAACCTTCGCAAATAATGATGACGTCCTTCGCCTCGTCCTTGGTCGTGATCGGGAAATATGAGCCTTCCTTTGCCGCGCCCGTGATGAACCTTTTAGCACCATCCGCCGCGATGAATTGCAGGCCCACGATCCCGCCCGCCGTATACATCGGCACCACGACAAGCCCCTGCCAGACTTTAGCCCCATGCAAGCCGCATCCCTTGCGGTCGAGGTAGGGCGTCGTACCTGTGGCTGATGCGCGCGCCCATATGCCCTTGGCCTTGTCAGCGGCGGCACGGGCTAGCTGCAATGCCTCGGCGTCCCTGAGTAGCTTGGCCTCGGCTTGCTTGCGCTTCCATTCGGCCCGCTGTTCAGGATCAGCCTTGCGGGTGGATTTGCTATGCCATGGATGCACTACGGCCTCGCGGAATGACATCGCCCACCCAACCGCGAAACCGTCCGGCTCGACTTTTAGCTGATAGCTGCCGGTGCGGGTTTTGGGCTTGTCGCCGTCAAGCCGGTATCTGCGACGCTTGTCGTCTGAGATGATCTCGGCGGGGTCGGCCGGGGCGATCTGCATGGCGCGCAAGTGGTCGATAAAGTCGGCGGTGGGGTCGGTCATGGCTTGACTCCCGCCAGCCGCAAAAGGCTGCCTCGCGACCAATAAACCATTCCGTGCCTGCCCCAATTTGCGTGTCTGTGGCTTTCAGTTTTTGCTAGCACGGAAATGTCATTGCCGAACAATCCCGCCGGACATTCAGGTGGGCATCCGTGCGCAATATCGCCAGAATCAGGCTTGTCGCTAGGGTGCAGAAAAACAAGCCAAACCGGAAATTCTGTTCTAGCGGCGACTTCTTTGTATTGCCCGTAATGGTGGAGGTCGATTCCAGTCACCCACTGCCGGGAGATTCTATGCCATGTAAAGCAGCTTTTGCGCTTTACCTCAAACCAGATCGCCTTGCCATCACGAATCGCCAGCAAATCAGGCAAGACAAGATCGCCGGATTTTGCAAAAAGCTGCGGCCCCTTGTATTCGCCCCCCTCCTTTTCGTAGGCAGGGAAAACCATATGCCCGCGCCCTTGCAGCCATTCTGAAACGGTTTGCTCACCTTGCTGCCCGAAAGCCAATGCCGCTTGAAAATCACCCATGCTTGACCACCAGGCCAAAGCTAGCAAACGCCTCTTGGAAGCGATCCACATTTGGGCCGGAATATATAATGGCCTGCCCCTGTAGCGGTGCGCCACTTGCGTTGCCTTGCGGGTCCAGAAATTTTATGCGCGCCTTGGGAAAGCAAATGGCAGAACACTCAGCGGCAATGATCTGGAACCACGCTGTTTCTGTGGCATTATTTACCAGCACAATAACGTGCGATCCGTCCCGCGCCGCTTGGGCAAGGCGCGCTGCAAACTGTCCCATAAGAGGCTGTGAATACGGAGGGTTGCACCATATCGACCCAACAGGCCAATCCCGCGACAACCCGTCATCCTGCGCAGTAAATATCCGGTCGGCCCGCACCGTCCGGTTTGCAACCTCACTGGACGCCGGGTCCAAGTCGAACCCGCCCAGCACGGCCCGTGCCGCTTCGATGTAGATTGCCGGTGTATACCATTCGTTTTCGCCGCTGTTGTGCGACACATGGGCGGTCTTGTCCGAACCTTTATCGCCAGCCTTTGCCTTTGCGGCCTTCTTGTCTGCGGCCTTGGCGCTGTTGTCTGCTGTTTTCGCGGCCTTGTCGGATGCCTTGGCAAGGCGCTCTGACGCCTTCGCCCTGTCATCCTCGGCCTTTGCGCTGGCCTCTGCTTCCGCCCTTGCCTGCGCTGCGGCCTGTGCTTGTTCTTGGGCAACCCGGCGCTGTTCTGCATCCTTTGCGCGCTTCACGGCGGCAATGGCTGCGGACTCTGCATCGGCGCGTAACTTGGCTTCCCGCCGGTCAGCCTCGCCCTTGCGCCGCGCTTCGTCTGCAATCTTGCGCTCCGCTTCGGCATTGGCGCGGGCAAGGGCGGCGCGTTCACGATCCTCTGCGGCTTTGCGCCCCGCGTCCAAGATTAGCCACTTGGCATGTATGCCGCGAACGGTGCGGGCATTACCAGCAACGCGCGCCGCGTCAAAGTCGTTAAGGTTGGCGGCTGCCCACATAGCCGCAGATTGATCATCCGGTGCAATCGCAACTTGCGAAAGCACATTTTCCGCTATCCATCGACCAAACTCTCGGTCGCCAGGGAACAACCCGCGCCCCTCATTCAGCGCCGCGCCGTATGCAAGCCACCCCTCGATGGTGTCCGTTTCGCCGGATGCGACACGCTCAAGCGCAGCGCGTGCCGCATCGGCAAGCCATGCCAGCCGCACGGGGCTTTCATTATGTCCAAATATTGTGCTATCGTCAGTCATTGGCGAGTTCCTTTCGCTGATATGGCCGAGATCGAGCGTGTGGCGCGCTCTCTCGGCCCCCCTACCTAGCCAGCAAATTCCCCCATAGTCAAGCGTGCAATTTTTTGCGCGGGAGGTGTGCAAAATGGCCGCTCGGGCTGGATTGCGTTAGGATTACGCACCACCTAACAGAAAATGTGTAGCAATCGCAGCGTGTTAACGGAATGACGCCAAAATACGGATAGGCCCTATATGTCTAGGAATGTAACTTTTCTGACTGCGCCTTATGCGTGCGTGTATGTGCGCGCGATACTACTACTACTACTTTTCTGAAATTGGTTAGGTTAAGGGGGCTGAGGGGGTTTCCGGCTTGCAGATCAAGGGGCTAACTCTCAACGGACCCCCTCTGTAATATGCTGTTATGCCTTGCCGCGCGTTATTTTCCGCCAGGCGCATTTTTTCCCTTGCATCGGCGCTGCGCATAGCGCATAGTGAGTGTATGGAAGCGGCGAGAGCCACAACGGGAGAGACAGAGATGAAAACGTACACTATCGCAATGATCGGTGACATGCTGGCTGCGACGGCTGTTGATGGCGACGACGCAATGATGTCCAAGCGTCTGGCTGAACTGCCGGAATTGCCTGAGGGCGAAGCCGACAAGATGATTTTCACCACGGGGCTCACGCTCTATGCGACGGTCGCCGACGCCGAGGACGATGGCGCAGAAGTCGTCTACAGCGGATGCGACATGGGGTGGCTGGAGGACGCTTCCGGAACGATGGCCTACATGGCGGCAGGACGGAAGCCGGGGCAGGTGATGTGATGACCTACTACATCAGCATGACCCCCGCAGCCTTCAAAGCCGCCCGCCTATCCCTCGGCCTGACAGCCGCGCAAGCCGCGCCGCTGTTCGGCCTTGGCGATCCGGCGCGCATCTACAACATCGAGGGCGGGGCGACCGTGCCAGGATGGCACGCCCGCCTGATGCGGGCGTACCTTTCCGGATACCGGCCCGATGACTGGCCACCACACGCCGCGCCCATCGCGGCCAAGCAAGGGGACACCAAGCCATGACCCACCCATACTTCCAAGCCCACGCGCCCCTCGCAACCAAATACGAGTGGCAGATAGCCCGCGAGTTTCGCACGCATCGGATGCGAGAGGTCAAAGCGTCCGGACCAAGCCCACAAGGCGCAGGCGGGCCCGCATCTGACAAATCCCCCGTGCTGGCGCTATTCCTGCCCGGTGTGAGGCTATCGATCGCAGACGTTGCCAAGGCGATGGCATTGCCGCGCCATGCCGCGCGCGATGCCCTGAGCATACTCAGCCGCGACGGCGCAATCTACGTCTGCGCCAAGGGGGGCTACGGCGCGAACATCTACGCCGCGCCGGATCACAGGAGCGACGATGCGAAAATCCTTCACGTTTTGCGTGACGGCAGGGAGCGGCTGGCCAATGAGATTGCACCGCTTGTAGGTAAGACCCCGGGTGAGGTGTCAAAGGCTATGGTGCCTCTAGTAGCGTCGAGGAGGGTTATCTTTAGACGCATGCCGGGTACATGGGCCAATATTCACGGGTATCGGTTAGCCTGACTGGCGGCTCAATGCCAGCGGTAAGCCATGAGTGCCGGGCTTAGTCAGGCCCCAACCATGGCAGCGGGGGCGGGGTTGCCTTTCTCAACCTCGTGACCCCGCAACACGCGCTCAGTTGCGCAGATTGATGGGATGGGGTAGGCTTCGCATATGGGCAAAAGGACGCCAGAAATTATTGACGAAATCCTTGGACGTGTCGCCAAGGGTGAAAGCATTAACAAGATTTGCGGTAAGGACCGCGACGATTGGTTGCCGTCTCAGGCTGCATGGCATCAATGGTTATGTGATGACGCCGATCTGGTTGAGAAATACGCGCGCGCATGCGAGGATCGGGCCGCTTGCATTTTCGAGGATATGCTAGACATTGCAGACGATGCACTGCGAGACTTCCGCGTGAGTGATAAGGGTCCAGTATTTGATGCCGAGCATGTGCAAAGGGCGCGGCTTCGGATTGATACTCGCAAGTGGATGCTAGCACGCATGGCCCCCAAAAAATACGGGGACAAGATAGAGATTGGCGGGGCCGGGCCGGGTGGCGCAATTGTAACCCGCATCATCATCGAAGCCGCGTCACCAGATGACGACAGCAAAACTTAAACTCCCCCCCGCACTTGTTCCGATATTCGCACCCAAGCGGGGGTTGGTTCAATACCGCGCCCTATACGGCGGTCGAGGGTCGGCCAAGTCATTTACAGCCGCGCTTATGGCTTCAGTGTGGGGATATGCAGAACCGATGCGTATTCTTTGCGTGCGCGAATTTCAAGCTAGCATAAAGGAATCGTTCCACGCGGAATTGAAAGCCGCGATTGAGTCGCAGCCTTGGCTTGCCGCGCATTATGACGTTGGGGTTGATTACCTCAGGGGCGCGAACGGAACGGAGTTTATATTCCGAGGCTTGCGGCGTGGCGAGCAATCCATCAAGTCGCTGGCAAAGATTGATCTAACGATAATCGAGGAAGCCGAGGACGTGCCGGAAACCGCATGGCTTGCGCTTGAGGCAACGGTATTCCGCCAGCCCCGATCCGAGTTATGGCCGATCTGGAACCCACGCCTAGACGGAAGCCCGGTTGATAAGCGGTTTCGCAAATCCCCGCCAGCCAATGCGCTTATCGCAAACATCAATCATCAGGATAACCCATTCTTCCCGCGCGGATTGGAAACGCTGCGCAAGAGGGAATTAGACCGCCTAGACCCGGCAACGTATGCCCATGTTTGGGACGGCGCATACCTGAGTAATTCCAATTCGCAGGTTTTTGCAGGCAAGATCGCGGTCGATGAATTTACACCGGAGCCAGACTGGCAAGGCCCATATCTTGGAGGCGACTTTGGATTCTCACAAGACCCGACATTCGCGGTTGCAGTTTACCTTCATGGCGATGATATCTGGATCAGCCATGAGGCGCAAAAGACAGGGCTGGAACTGGATGACACAGCGGCGTTTGTTGCGGGCGCGATACCGGGCTTTGAACTCGAAGTAAGCCGAT
>Ga0306872_100273_pt1 | contig 21500 bp, 22 predicted proteins | sample AntRauMeHopE1498_FD_190455 | JGI IMG/M metagenome (GOLD analysis project Ga0306872, IMG submission 190455) | Saline lake microbial communities from Rauer Islands, Antarctica - Metagenome Hop E1 #498 (v2) (version 2) | ecosystem: Environmental > Aquatic > Non-marine Saline and Alkaline > Saline ...
TCAGATACTCAATGCTAGACCGATTGCCAAAGGTCTGCGCAATTGATGCTATATGTTTGGCGGTTGTGGCTCGGGCTAGTTCTTGGTCTTTTAATGCCTGCAAAGCAAACGCGAACTGATCGGCCAGCGGCCGTTGAATAAAGCTAGAGGTTTGGGTAATAAACTCCTGCACACTAATCAGATAGTTGTTCTTTTCCAAGAAGAGAATTTCTGCTGGCGAATGAAACCGATTGTACGCAAACGGCAAGCTGTGCAGCAGTTGGCGACAGTGTTGTTCCTGTTTCAATTCTGCTTTTCCTGCCGGATCATTAGTGGCTTTGATGACCACCTTTTTGCCGGTAGTGGTTTCGATACCAAGTAAGATTACTTTGCGGCCGCTAGTCGTGGTGACTGCTTGCATCAAAAAACGCTCACCCAGTACGTGTGGTTGATGGGTATCCAAAGAAATATTTTGTTGTTCCAAAATGGATTGAATATCTCGTAGGGTACTGTCTGTATATACTTGCCAACTAGTGTCTTTGGTCTGTGTCATAAAATTATTTCAGTAAGGTGCTCCTGCCACCAGGCTTCATTTGTAGCGACTGCAGCTGCTGTGTCTGCAAAGGGTAGTTCTTCTGGCTTTAGATAGACTGGGTCTTTAGGCAAGCGAATCACTCGCACGGCTTTATCCATCATCTGCGAACGAAGAAATTTTTGCGGACTGCTTGTGGACTGGGCAGCCAAGTAATCACTCTGTATATACACAATCGGCGTGCCTGGATTAGTTATAAGTACCGGTACATCAATTGACGGGGCATTGTTCACGATAATCATATCGTGTTTTGCTGCCTCCTGGCTAAATGCTTTATGGAAAGAGCTCAACCGACTTATCAGAGACCTTCGTTTGTCGACACAGATTACCTTGACCCCAGTTATTTCCTCGGGCAAATGACCAAAGGTGAGCACGGTGACCGCACTTTTTTTACTGAGTCGAGTCGCCAGATTTTTGACGTACGACGCAGTCGGAGAAACATCTGGCGGAAACAAAGCAGACAGAATGAGAATTTTCATGGTTTGATTATAACGTATTTACCGTGTATTACGTACGTGCAGTGCCGCCGGTTACTTTTATGGGTCGGGTGTGGTTTTATAGAGTAATGGATAAAAAGAATGTGGTGGTCATTGGCGGGGGGACGGGTACTCATACCGTTTTGCGCGGACTCAAGCAATACCAAAAACAACTCAATATCTCGGCCGTAGTGACCATGGCGGATTCGGGTGGTTCGACGGGGCGCCTGCGTGATGAGTTTGGCTACTTGCCAGTGGGTGATGTGCGCATGGCGCTAGCGGCACTGGCAAGTGACGTCGACGAACACGAAGAACTGGTGCGTGAACTTTTCTTGTATCGCTTCGATAAAGGCGACGGACTATCCGGCCACAACTTCGGCAATTTACTCTTGGTGGCACTGACCGATATTTTAGGTTCAGAAGAGTCTGCTATCCGAGCTGCGTCAAGACTACTCGGCGCCAAAGGCACCGTGGTGCCAGTCACCACCGAAAAGGTGCAGCTAGTCGCTACCTATGATGACGGCAAAACAATCACCGGCGAGCACCGTATAGACGAACCAAGCGCCGACCGTGCCGCCCACAAAATAACCCAGCTCGGGCTTGAACCCAGCGCTACCATTAGCAAATCAGCCGAAGAATCAATCCTCGCCGCCGATGTGATTGTGCTCGGTCCTGGAGATTTGTATACCAGCGTACTGGCCAACTGTGTGGTCGAAGGTGTGCCTGAAGCCATCAGGAATTCTGGCGCCCAAGTGGTGGCCATCTGCAACCTCATGACCAAAATGGGGCAAACTGCCCAGATGTGTGTCACCAATCACGTCGACGAGCTGACCCGATACATCGGCATGGCCCCAGATTACGTCTTATTCAATACGGCACCGTTCCCCCGAGATTTACTCAAAAAATACCAAGCCGACAATGAATTCCCTGTGGCTTTGGTGCAATCACCAAAACACACTGTCGTCATACAGGCCGACCTGCTGGCAACCGAAGAAGTGCATACCGCCCAAGGCGACGTGCTCAAGCGCAGCCTCATCAGGCACGACTCGCGCAAGCTGGCTCGAACATTAATGGATATTGTCACAAATAAGCAATAGTGCAGTGACTGCGGTCGATGTTATGATAGAGCAGATATGAAAATTACCATCGCCACCGGCTTATACCCGCCGGAAATAGGAGGCCCGGCCACCTACGCCGCCATGCTCGAAGCAGAGTTACCCGATCAAGGATTCGAAATAAACACCGTGCCTTTTGGCTGGGTACGCAAGTATCCAAAGGTCGTCCGTCACGTCGTATTTGCTTGGAAGCTGTGGTCAGAAAGCAAAGGTACCAGCGCCATCTACGCCCTGGATTCCATCAGCGTCGGTGTGCCGTCGCTCTTGGTGGCGCGCCTGCGTCGGGTGCCATTTTTGGTCCGACTCGGTGGCGATTACGCTTGGGAACAAGGACGCATGCGCTTTGGAGTGACCGCCACACTCGATGCCTTTTTAGAAAACCAAGACAACTGGCCACTACCCGTGAAGCTACTCGCTTGGGTACAAACCTTCGTCGTGAGTCGTGCCAAGCGAGTAGTCGTGCCAAGCAACTACCTCAAAGGAGTGGTAGAGAAGTGGGGAGTCCAAGCGGATAAGATTCAAGTGATATACAGTGCGCTATTTCCTATCACGGTCGACGCCACGCGCGACGAACTAAGAAAGCACTTCGAATATACCTACCCAACCATCGTCTCTTCCGGGCGCTTGGTGCCATGGAAGGGCTTTGACGTATTGATAGACGTCGTGTCTGGTTTGCGTGCCGTCTTCCCAGACATCACCTTGGTGATTGTCGGCGACGGAGAAGAGCGTCAAAAGCTCGAAGAAAAAGTATCCCAACTCAAAATGGCCCAACACGTGTGGTTTACCGGTAGTCTGTCCAAAGACGCACTGGGCGCCACCATCAAAGCCGCTGATTTGTTCGTACTCAACACTGCCTACGAAGGGTTGTCTCATCAACTGATAGAAGTAATGGACATCGGTACGCCCATCGTCACCACCAGAGCCGGCGGCAACACCGAGCTCATCACCGACGCCGTCAACGGTTTCTTAGTAGAATTCAACAACGCACCAGAGATGACCGAGGTCATTACCCGAGTACTCAACCACCCCGAATCACGCGAAAGAATCGCACAGTCGGCCAGACTACGCTCCAAAGAATTCGTCAAAGAAAAAGCCATTGCCCAAATAGTCGCACTCTTGAAAAACCTCCATCATGGAAAGTAATTCGCTGGCAGTTATTTCTATTGGGTACGGACAGCGGATGTTCGATGCCAAAGACCCAGACCGCCTGCGTATGGAAGCCTGCGCCAAGGAGACCAAGACATACAACATGGTCGTACTGTGTCGTCCCAAGCTGGGTCTGCACACTATCACTGGCCAAAACGGCCTGGTCATTAATCCTATTACTACTCGGTTTTTGCCGTGGAAATTTTGCCGGGCAGTAATGGCGGTACGCGCACTCATCAAGACAGCAAAAGGGCCCGTGGTAGTCACGAGTCAAGATTCATTCGAGACCGGGCTGATCGGCTGGGTAGCAACCAGAGGCACCAACGCCAAGCTAAACGTTCAAGAACACGGCGATGTGTTCGGCACCACGCTGTGGAAAGACGAAAAAATGTCCAACTTCTTTCGTTTTTATCTTGGTCTTTTTATATTACGTACCGCGGACACCGTGCGAGTGGTGTCCGACCGCATCGCAGACACCTTAGAAACCAAGGGAGTCAAAAGAACCAATATCCAAAAATTATCCGTCATGACCGACGCGGCGCCTTTTGCGGCTAGCCAGCCAGACCCAGCCGTCCGTCAGTACTTTGCTCCCAACACGTTTATCTTTTTGTCCGTGGCGCGATTCGTCCCCCAAAAGAATCTTTCGCTGATGCTTCGAGCGTTTATTCAGGCCTACCAACAAAACAATCGTCTGCGTCTGCTATTGGTCGGAGACGGTCCAGACGCCGCCTTGGTAACAGAAATAATTGCTAGCTCACACATCAACCAATCAGAAACCATCGTACAAATCTTGCCGTGGACTAATAACGTGCCGTCATTTATGGCCAGCGTCGACGCGTATCTACTCACTTCCAATTACGAAGGCTGGGGCAGAGTGCTCATAGAAGCGCAGTACGCCAAGCTGCCGATAGTCACTACCGACGTGGGTTGTGTGGGAGAAGTAGTGTTCGACCAAGTCGACGGGGCAGTGGTGCCCGTCAACGACCAAGCGGCACTGACCACTGCCTTGGTAGCTATCTCTAGTAATACAGCAGCCTATACCACCCTCAAACAAAACCTGCAGGCCCACACACTACCCGCGAGTGTCTCCTACCAGCAGTACGCCAAGCAGTGGATTTCTGTGCTTGAACACACCTTTGATACAGACAACACCTGATATACTAAACGGTAATGCCACGCCGAGATCTTTCTAATTTTGATGCATCTAGCCACGCCAATTCGGAGCTAGACTACATCATCAGCAGCGACAAAAAAGCGGCCCAGCCGTTTGTTCCTTCAGTGACTGCCGAGCAGGGGATGACGTCCGAAAGAATGCTCGAAACCAAAACCACCCGAGACGTTACTCGCGTATTGTTTATTTCTCAAGATACCGAATTATTAAATCCCACCCAGCAGTCGCTCGACGGCTACGTCAACATCTCAGATTTGTTCGACGAAGTGCACGTGCTTATTCTTCGTCCTGGCATCGAACCCCGCAACCCCGTCTTGCGCGTGGCCAACAACGTATGGCTTTATACCGCCACCGCCCCCATATGGTGGCAAACTCCCTCAGCTGGAGTAGCGATGGTAGAAGGACAGCTCGAATTCGCCGCGGGCTTCAGGCCTGACCTTATCGTGGCGCGCGACCCGTTTGAGTCGGCTATGGTCGCCAACACTCTGGCCAAAAAATACGACAGACCAACCCAGCTACATATTCTCGACGACTACAGCACCACCAAGTTCGTCCACAAGCGAAAGCATAATTTTTGGCGTCGCTTTCTCCTGCGATACACCGTACCCAAGTTTGCCAGCGTCCGCACGCTCACTACTGGTATCCAAACGATAGTAACCAGTCGGTTTGCCATCGATGACATCAATACTCTCCCGCGCTACCAAAGCTACGTGGCCCTGATAGACAGCGACATCCGTATCAACCTCAAAGAAAAATACAAACCTTTCATTTTCTTCATGGTGTTCGTCGGGACTCTAGACGAAAAGAGCACCCTGCACAAAGTAATAGACGCCACGCATCACCTCCTACGCAACCCCAGAGTTGGTCTTATTATTATCGGCGATGGTCCAGCCAAAAAAGAGTTTGAACAACGCTTCAAGACGCTCGGCATCAGCGAACAAATTATTTTTATTCCCCAAAACCAAAACGTCGTGCCGTATCTTAAGTCGGCCAACATACTACTCGTTAGTGACACCGACATCGCGAGCGAAGAAGTGGTACTCAAGGGTGCCGCTTCCGGCATCCCGATGGTCCTAGCCGAAACCGAAAAGCGATCGGATATTTTTGAACACGGCACCTCGGCGTTGCTGTGTGACGTCACCAACCGAGAAATATTTACCGCCCATATAGAAAACCTACTCAACAACCTAGCGCTCCGAGAACAGTTTGTCGTCAACGCCCAGCAAATTATCCGCAACAAATTCTACGACAACCCTAGCAAATACCTCGCTGCGTACCGAGCTACTATCGAGCAAGCACTGTTTGTCGGCAGCCTCGAAGACGACCTACCCGTAGAAGAAGCATAACGCTTGGCGTGCTGTTTACTCCGATGGTATGATATAGCCCTTATGAGTATCCAACACCTAACAAACCTTCTGCTGCCACGAGCCACTATCCAGCGCGAAGGTGTCCACGTCGCCCAAGAAATAGCCCAAAGAACCGTCTGGGACGAACTAGCCGAGTCCAATCCCACCCACGCCGTCATCTCAGCCAAAAACGAAGCAGACGCCGCCCACAAATCAGCCCCACAAATAACCGACATAAAAAGCTTCCTCACAACAGGTGACATCGTGCTTGACTGCGGTACTGGCTATGGTCGGGTGGCCAAATACTTGTTGCCCAGCATCCAGCTCGGCGGATATATTGGCGTCGACAGTGCTTTCCAAATGCTTTCTCTTTTTAAAGAGCGCTACAACCGCAGCGACACCGAACAAAAAACCCCGGTGTTGTTGGTAAACGCAGACATTCATACTGTCCCCTTATCTGACGCGTGCGCGGATGTGGCTATTGTCAGTGCCGTATTCCTTCACAATCACAAGAGCGTCGTCGAGCGAGCCATGGTCGAAATAAAACGCTTGGTCAAACCAGGCGGCACGGTCCTGGTCTATTCTTCATTCCCGCGCACCATGACCCTGATGGGCGCCCAAGGTCACCTGTATCAATTCGTACTCAACCTACTAGGCCGTCCCTTTAAAAACGGCCCCGTACGATATTATCGCCGCCGAGAAATCATGCAGCTATTCCACGGCTTTTCAAAAGTAGACCTACGACCAGTCGGATACGCAGCACTCCCCAAGACGCTTATCTTCTTACCAGGACCACTAGAAGTAGTATGGCGCCGAGGTATCGCCAACCCCATCAATACTCTGCTAGAACACCTAACCCCAGCCAGCCTCAAGCCATACTTCGCCGTGCACTTTGATGTAGTGGCTAAGCGGTAGGGGAGAATGGTCAGCGTGCAGAGATTGACATTAAACCTACCAAGTATATACTTTGTAGTATATGCAGACAGTCATCAGTGTCAAAGTCGACAAAGACGTCAAAGAATCCGCCCAAGCAGTCGCCAAGAGTGCTGGGTTGTCTCTTAGCGCCTTGGTTAATTCTTATTTGCGCCAAGTAGTAGCCACTAGACGGATTGAACTCTACGCCCCAGAAGAAATGACCCCCAAACTCGAGGGTCTCATTGCAGCAGTCGAAGCCGAGATTACAGCTGGTAAAGTCAGCCCGTCATACAAAAACGCCGACAGCTTTGTTGCAGCCCTGAAACGGTAACTATGGAATTCCGGTACGCTCATAGCTTCCAAAAGCAATTCAAAAAACTTCCACCCGCAGTCCAGGATAAGTTCGCTGAGCGTTTAGGTTTATTTAGTGAAGATCGCACTCATCCATTATTGCGCGTTCACCCGCTCAAAGGCAAATACGCTGGCTACTGGAGCGTCAACGTAACCGGCGACATCCGAGCTCTGTACCGAGAAGACGGCGAAGAGATTATTCTGTTTGCGCTGATTGGCACCCACAGCTCACTCTATGGGTAGCACCAGTACTAGGTCCAATTGACACCGGGGTAATCATGCCAAAAAGGAGTTTTTTCACGCCAAATTGGCACGAAAAATGGTATACTTTGGCACGAATATGAAAGAATTACAGCCAAGACAACAAACGCTGATGGAGGTTATGTTAACAATTGATGGATTTGCTTCGTTCGCAGCTATTTCCAGCCAGCTGTCAGACACGTACGCTGAGCGTACCTTAAAACGAGATCTGTCAGAATTGGTGCGCGACGGATACTTGTTGGTCAGTGGAGGAGGTCGATCAACTGAGTACCAAGTGACCCTCACCGGCCGTTTATTCTTACCAATAGAAGCTGATCAATACGCGGGCATAGAACCAGACCGCCGGGTCGGAGTACGCGACAAGTATCAGCTTACTATCTGGCAACATTGGCCCCAGTCACTTTTCTCGGGTGAAGAAATCGCTACGCTACAACAGGCAACGAATAAATATGCTGATCGGTCGACCGGTCAGTCAGCAGACGTGCATCACCGTGAACTGGAACGGTTTGTGATTGAAATGTCTTGGAAATCTGCTCGAATAGAAGGAAACACGTATACGTTACTTGATACAGAATTATTGTTAAAAGAAGGCATCAGTTCCCAGACCAACACAAAAGAAGAAACCCAGATGATTCTAAATCACAAACAAGCTTTTGATTTTGTGTTGCAAAACGAGCGAGCCTTCGTCACAGATCTCTCGGGTGGACTCATCGAGACAATCCATCAGAAATTGATGCAAGAACTACTTCGTGATCAAGGGATTCGGACCGGGGTGGTCGGTATAACTGGTTCTAACTATCAACCGCTCGACAACCAACATCAGTTAAAAGAGGCCTTGCAATCGCTCGTGGACACTATCCAAAGAATTGAAGACCCGTTCTCCAAGGCGCTTACTGCCTTAGTCGGGATTAGCTACATTCAACCGTTTACCGATGGAAACAAACGCACAGCTCGCTTGCTCGCTAATGGTATTTTACTGGCACATGACTGCGCGCCTCTGTCTTATCGTGATGTAGACGAGCGTACGTATCGAGCATCGCTACTGGTATTTTATGAGCGACTTTCTGTCATGCCTATGAAGCAGCTGTTTAGCAATCAATATTATTTTTCTAGTGAACATTATTCCTCTGTGTAGAATATTTACTACAGAACAAACATGAAACTTTTAATTATCACTCAAGTAGTCGATACCGAGCATCCTGTCTTGGGTTTTTTCGCTGGGTGGATACTAGAATTTGCAAAACACTGTGAACACGTACATGTAATTTGTTTACAGGCCGGTCAACACAATTTACCTGCCAATGTCACCGTCCACAGCCTCGGCAAAGAATCAGGCGCTGGACGTCTCACTATCCTGCGGCGTTTCTATACTCTTATCTGGCAGTTACGTCATGAGTACGACAACGTATTCGTCCACATGAACCAAATCTACGTCATCCTTGGTGCACTACTCTGGCGCGCTTGGGGTAAACGTGTTGGGTTGTGGTACATGCATGGCACCACCTCAGTATCGTTACGCGTGGCCGAGAAACTAACCCATCGTATTTTTACCGGTTCACCCGAAAGCTGCCGTATAAACAGTCGTAAAATAGTAGTGACTGGTCATGGGATTGATACCACACACTTTGCACCAGACAGAACCGTCGAAAAGAAATATGACTTAGTCAGCATCGGTCGTATCACTCACTCCAAAAACCTGATTGAGTTGGTAGACCTGTTCGCTCAAATTCGAGAACAAGCGGACGTATCACTCACCATAGTAGGTGCACCAGTGACAGCAGCCGAACAAGCCTACGAACAAAAGTTGCGTCAGCATATCACCGACCTGGAACTAGATGACTACGTCAGTCTCCCAGGGAGAATCTCACAGGCCGACTTACCTCAGTTTCTCAACCGATCTAAAATATTTATAACCGTGGCCCAAAACGGCAGCCTAGATAAAGCCATCCTCGAAGCCATGGCAGTCGGTCTCCCAGTAGTCTCAATGGCACCAGGAACAGTGTCACTGGAATTGGGTCCACAACAAGTAGTTGATCAACAGAATTTTATAGATACAGTCTGTCGTATTGTAGATTCTGGTGTGTTTTATAAGAAAGAAAATTTTGATTGTGTGAGAGATAGGCATGACCTTCAATCGTTGATAGTAAAAATAAATTATTATGAATAAGTATCTTTTTTTATACCGAGAAATCAGTCGGGGACAGAGTGTGCTGCGTGCCTTTCTTAATTATCGGCTGTGTACAGAAACTTTGGTAGGTAGTGTAATAGATATTGGAGGAGGAGGGAGTGATCAGTATATTTCTTTTATGAAGAAGCAGAAAGATATAAAATTTAAAACATTTGATGTGAAGGTTGGTGATACTATTGATTTTGAAACAGACTCATTACCAATAAAAAATGAATCGTTTGATACGGTACTTTTTTTGAATGTAATGGAACATATTTATAATCATCAACATATCGCCAATGAGGTCGTGCGGATTACTAAAGTAGATGGAAAGCTTTTGGGATTTGTTCCATTTCTTATGTGGTATCATCCCGACCATCGTGATTTCTTTCGATATACTCATGAAGCGCTAGAAAAGATTTTTACTGATACACATGCAAAAGATATTCAGATTGAACCGATTTCAATGGGTCCATTTATTGCTGCTACTCATATAATGCTATTGTCGTTTCCTAGAATTGTACGCCCTGTTATTTTTACGTTCAATTATTTACTAGATATTGTATACCTAACCTTTCGTCCAACAAATGTCGGGAAATATCCATTAGGGTATTTCTTCACTGTTAAAAAATAATCTATAGGGGATTGTTTTTATCCGTCATTATTAAAGTTATGTTGTTGTAACAAAAGAACGTATAGTTATTGTTAGCAAGGTAACTAAATATTTTACTCCCCGTGAGCTCATTACGAAAATTACGATCTTCCACCAATATCACCTGTGGTCTGTATTTAGACCAATTATTTGATTTTAATACCTCAATATCAAAGCCTTCAACATCAACGTCTAGTAAATCAATCGGAGTACCCTCGGGTAGATTTTCTTCAAAAATAGTTACTAATGGGTAACAATCAATTTGTGTCTGTCTCTGCACAGTATTACCACGTTCCTTTACTCTAAAATCAACGTACTTACTGTCAAAACTATTTAAACCAGCGTACTCAAATTCGTAGTAAGTCAGTTTTTGTTGGGTTTGAGCAACTCCGGCACAAATATTTATGTCACGAGGTCGATAAAATTCAAACAACTTTTGGGTTGTTGGGTTGGGGTCAATGTTTATACCACGCCAACCTTTTTTATATAGCTTATGCGTATTCGATACATATTTAGGATGAAGTGATCCCACATCCACATAGAACCCAGTCTTCTTACTGCAAAAATTGTTTTTTCCAGAAGCGAGTCCTCAGCGTCAGCAGAAAAGCTTTTACGAAATAGCTTCTTCATTAAGAGGGTTTGCTTCATGTGTAATAAAGCAAAATGATATTTATTTGGTATATAATGGGATAACTTTTTCATAAAAATATAAGTTATTATACCGTATGGACTTCTCTATTAAATTATCCCACAAACAGATTGAGATAAACACAAAACTAGATCAAATCATTGTAGGTGATTTAGTCTACCTCTATAAAGGTTTGTCGAAAGAACTTGCTACAGACCTCATTTCAGCACAGAAGTGTCAGGATATTAATCTTTTTTTGAACAAAATCGAGTTACCTTATTTCTTATTTTTTGTGATAGATAAAAAGTTAAACACTATTTCAGCATACAATGATCACTTTGGTAGTAATGAAGTTTACTATGTAAAAAATGAAGATGGTTGGTTTCTCTCAAATAAAATTGAGACATTATTACCAACGCTTGCAGAAAGTAGTATTAGGCAACAAAGTGTATATGAAATGATTGTTTTTCAGGGAGTACTTCCACCCGAAACTATGTTTGAAAATGTATTTTGTATTCCATCCGGAACTGCTCTTCATTTTGATTGCAAAACTTATACCAGTGAATCTTACTGGGATGTTACGTCACTCCTGGGTAATAAAGTGACTGACTATGATGCACAGGTTATTTCTTCAGATAGAGTTCTAAAAAATCAAGTAAAATTTTTAGATAAAAAAACAACAGCAATAGCATTATCTGGCGGTGTCGATTCTGGAGGATTACTTGGAATGATGAGAGAAATTCACGGTTATGGTGTAAAAACTATTTCGATTGGTGGGAGGGGGTCCGATACTCATGACCTTACTAGCGCGAGAAATTCTGCAGCTTTCAATAAAGCTGAACCGAAAGAATTATACCCAGAGTTTGCTGACATACAGAAAATGTGGAGATACACACATGGTTTATCTCAACCTGTTTCCGCCAGTACACTATTCGTGTACTCGTTGATCAATGATTGGGCAAAAGAAGTGGGTGTGTCTAACGTTGTATATGGGTTTGGGGCAGAAATGTTACTTGGGAATCTTCGGGTGGCTAAAATTGCAGATAAACTTAGATATGAAAGCGTTATTCCTAAAATAATTCTCAAACCTATCTACTACCTGGGTGTAAAAATTCTAGGTTTTAAAAAGACACATCTTGAGTTTCTGCAATCATTTTCTTGGCTTGACCGCTTTATGTACGTTCGCGGTGCACATTTTACATGGGAGCGTGACTATTTTACTGATGACAGTATCAGTCTCTGGGAAAAAGTTTCTAAGAAAATTAGTGCAGAAGATCAGACAGATTTAGAAGTTACGGACAGACTGGTACTCCTGTATCTAAAGAGTTGGGTTAATTATTTGCAAGCGCGAGACATTACAGCATTTGGACAACTAACAGGTGTTATGCCAGTAATTCCCTTTGACTCGACTGAAGTTGCGCGTGTTTTTATGCAGACTTCTGTGAGAGATCGTAAACGTAACAATTGGAATAAACAGCTTATTCGAGATGTTATGAAGCCATACGTGCAGGATTCGCTTTTTAAAAATCCAGTCCGATCACTAATTGTGCCGTATAATGACTTATTTTTAGGTAAGACAGATATTCTGATTTCCTATATGAAAGGTTCACGAATCATTGGTAATTCTTTTGATTTTTCAAAGATAGCAACAGATTACGATCAACTTCCTGAAGGTGGTTTATTCTTGATGCATATTCTTGGAGTCGTTGTTTGGTATGACTCGAATTATGATACACAAAGGAAGTCTGAATTTGACGCATTATTTAATTAAAATCGGGGGGATACTATTCACATAGTATCCCCCCGATTGATTAGCTGAATCGGCTGATATTTTTTTGAAGGCTGTCACCCATAACCATGAGTACATCACCAGATAGATTATGTTCGTCTACGGCCATGAGTGCTGCTGTGTAAACACCCCCACCTTGTGGCCCTACTAGCACTGGAAGCTCCCTACAGGTTTTCATAGCCGATTGATAAGTCACAGCTATATCACCAGTATAGTGAGAAGCCACCGAAAGTTCTCTGATAAAGCTGCTGACAAAATCAGGTCCCTCTACATAGGTTCCAGCGATTTTCTTCTCGTCCCCGATAATACCAACAGAGCCAAATACTTTTGGTGGAGATGCACGCTTAGATACTGCTCTTGTAATTCCACACAGTGTTGCACCAGAACCTTTTGATCCTACGATAGCTGTTACATTTGGAAGTGCCGAAAAGATTTCTGCAGCCGTAGTTTGTTCGTGTATTTCAGCTGCTTGCAAGTTGGTGAGTTGGTCAGTAAAAATCCAATTGTTAGGTGAGTCTTTAATCAGTTCCAGACAGTGTTGACGACTCTCACCAGTCACAGCGCCATGCTTGACCACTGTCGCACCTTGTGTGTATAGGAACGCTAGATTGTCGTCACTAATTTTACTATTTACAACTACCGTACAAGGTGTCTGTGCTACGCGCGAATAGTAGGCCAGTGCACATGCGTACGAACCACTTGATGCATCGATGAATGTCCTCTTTAAACCAAATTCCTTGATTCCTTGTTGAATAAAAGTTGAAGCAGTTCTGTCTTTGAGTGATCCACTTGGATTAGCTCCTTCAAGTTTTGCCCACAAAACTGCATTATTGTAGGTTCCAACCTTAACTACTGGTGTATTTCCGACTAGATCGAATGGTGAATCATAAATCATAGGTGCCTCACAGTGTTTACATCTAACATAAATATATGCTTTTTTTACTTCAATTTCAATGTTTTTTTAAAAAAAGAAAAATTATCTTCAATTACTGATGTGCTGATAGTCTGCTCAAATGTGTCAGCTCCGTCCATCCTGATTTGTTGTAGTAATTGTAGCCAGCATTCTTGCTGTAAATGATACGTGTGATTTGTTTTTGAGTCGATACGGTTTATGTTCCATAATAGGTCAATAAAGTTACCGCTCTGTTTAGAGGCGGTTACACCTCTTGAGATTAGTAGGTCGCTCCAAATTACTGAGTTGATGATGTTGGCTTCTATCAAATGACTTACACTTTTCCGCCAGTACAATGTTTCATCATGCGCATTCCCGTCAGCTAAAAAGGCGAAGTGACGCTTTTTTTCCGCTATTACCTGTACAACCGAATTGCCAATGTTTTCGCCAGGAGTCTTTTCTATGTAAGAAGCAAAATAAAATATCTCATAAAAGTAGTGTAAAAAAATAGCCGTACGAAGCAGGTGCGGTGTTTCAGTGTGCCCGTCACTATTAAAGATTAAAATAGTACCTGTTTCCTTATTATGACTCATATTCCACGGTTTGGCAGCACCCACCCCATATTCAGTTAGGCTTTTTAGAACAGCTGCATCAATTGAAAACATTTCTACTGTTCGTTTTGAATAGTTAGCTCGTGTAGTTGCTGCAAGTTCTTGTTTATACTTGGTTTGCCAGTGTTTGTCTTCGGTAAATCTTGCTAGGGCAATTTTATGTCGCTTTGTCAGAATAGTATCAGGCAAGATGAGATCAAGCTTTATTGTTGGATTGTTTGTCAACAATAATGCAACAGCCTCATCGTTTAGTAAGAGCACTTCTTTTTTTGGAAGTAAGTCAGTCAAAAAAGACTCTATGTTAGCACTGTTCAGATTGTGTGAGATTTTACTCTCAGCAAGGTGTATGTCCCTGAGCATCGCCTGATTATCAGTCTCTGAAATCACTAAGTTTTTTGCTAAAAAAACGTCAATCTCCTCCTTGAATGAATGTAATTCTGGGACTAGGGTTATCAGTTCATCACCGAAGACATTTTTTTGGTATTCATTTGAGCGCATGCAGTATCAGATTATTACCACAGTAGTAGCTAATTAGTTACACGATACTATAAAAAAGCCTATGCGTCATATTCTTGTTATTTTGATTTATCAAAACAACTGCTAAGATGAGACTGAATGAAATTACTTACAAACTATATCCCTAGACTTGCTCGCATAGGATCAGGAGGAAGTCTCTTGAAATGTTTAATGTTGTTATTACGGTTTTACTACTTTGTAATTACTCGTAAATTAGGAGTGGTCTCCAGATCACAAAATTTTCCTATAACTTTTACTTTTAATAAGGTGGAACTTTCCTACTACCTACAGCATCCGATGGATCTCCAGGTCCTGGTTGAGATATTTGTTTACAAAGAGTACGAATGGGACTTAGGTGAATTTAAGCCAAAGTATATCTTTGATTTAGGTGCTCACTTTGGGGACACCACGTTGTATTACTCAGCTGTATATCCAAATGCTACCATAGTAGCTGTTGAGCCTGATCCAGAAAATTTTGCCCGTCTACTCCTACACACAAAAAGAAATAAAAACATTATTCCTCTCAATGTTGCAGTAGGACCTATGGACAAAGAAATACCTTTTTATAAAGGTAAAAGTAGCATTGGATTTTCGGTAGAAAGGCGTAGTGTTGATGATGTTGAGATAAGCGTACCGCAAAAATCTGTAGCCACGATCTTAGAAGAAAATAATATTCCCTCAATAGATTTATTTAAGTTTGATATTGAGGGGGCTGAATTTTCACTACTAGAATCACTTGATTTGACTAAAGTAGCCACGGTCTATATCGGAGAGCTACATTTTGACCTATCAAACACGTATACTTTGGCAGCTTTTCAAGCAGGGTTAGTAAATCAGTCATATATATTTAAGATTGATGCTATTCCGGGTCACGGTAGACACATGTTGAAGTTAAAAAATACGTAATTATGAAATCCATTGTTTTAAAAATTCTATTTATTCCAATTCTCATAAGGAGACTTCTGCTAAATTCCATTACTCGTCATCACATCATTTCGTATCCTAAATCTGGCCGAACTTGGGCACGATTCTTCTTAGCAGAATATTTTACCGAGCTGTATGGGATTAAACGTAGATTTAACTTTAGGACTTTCTTTAAAGCGCATAAAGAAATCCCTAGATTTGATTTTAATCATGGTAATTTTCACGGGCAGACTCTGACACCATTAAATAATTATATTAAATCATTGTCTGGTCATAAAGTACTATTACTAGTACGTGACCCTAGAGATGTGGTCGTGTCTTTGCATCATCATTCTCAGCACAGACAAAACATGTTAGACAGTAAGGGGATGGACTTGGATGCATTTATCAAACATGATCAGTTAGGTATTTCAAGAATTGTAGAGTATTTCAATACTTGGTATAGACACAGAGACGTATTTGATGATTTTAAAATTGTCAGCTATGAAGAATTGAAGTGTAAAAATACTGTAACACCGTTAGAAGTATTTCCGCAATTCCTTGAGCAACAAATAGATGCTAAAGCGATTGTAATAGCCACCCAAAATAGTGATTTTAAAAATATGAAACAACATGAAAGAAGTGGGGAGTCAGACAGCCAGATACTCAGAACGCCCGATGTGGAGAATGAAAATTCTTATAAGGTCAGGAAAGGAAAGGTTGGTTCACATAGAGAAGAAATGTCAGATGAGTCAATCAAGTATTGTGAGCGCGAGTTAAAAAAACTAAATCTTGTTTTCGGATATTAGTCTTTTGCCTGGATGACTAACGCATAGGCAATAAACAATCGTATATATTGTGCTACTACCTTAGCTAGTATTGCCCCGATTAATCCATACATGAACAGTAGTGTCACCAAAATGCCTATTTGGATTAGACTTGTTGATACTTGGTAGAAATACAACTCTCTCTCTTTATGTAATACGTTCAGTGCACTCACAGGTATTACAGTAATTACTGTCGGTACAGAGAGTAAAAGTAGTTGAGCATAGAATGTTACATTTGTGTAGGCTGGGAATACAAATGTAATTAAACTAGGAACAAGAGCTACGGATATAATAGTGACTATGACCAGAATAGTAAGTAATTGTACGGAACGTAAAAAAATAAACTTTTTTAATGTAGATAATGATTCATGTTTACTATATTTTGGTACTAAAACTGACTGCACTTGTTTAAACAATGCCTTAACTTGGTCGGGTACTAAGTTGGCGATAGAGTATGCTGCCAACTCTATCGAGCCAAGGTTTTGAAAAATTAGAACTGAGTCCAATTTACTGGCTAATATCAAAAACCAATTACGAAAAGAGGTGTGTTTTGCAAACGAGAGATTTTTATAAAAAAATTCAGTTGGGGTGGCAGTAGTCTTTTTGGGAAAGAAAATAAATAATGACAGTAGAGCAACAAGAGTTTGGAAAGAAAAGAATACCACCAAAAGAACTAATACGTTTTGTGTAAATAATAATGCTAACAAACTTCCTGCAGATACCAGTACAGAACGAAAAATCTGTAGAATAGAAGTCTTTCTAAATTCTTCTAGTCCATTTTGGTACGCTACAATGTTTGAAAAAAGTTGTGTGACAGGATATGTCACAGCTATCAATAAACAACCCCAGGCCAAGAGGGTGTTTTGCATATAAAAGTAGTATCCAGCCGCTCCAAACGAAATACCTGCTGTGACCAGTCCATAAATTATCGTTATTTTTGTGGTTTCAACTAGGAAGTTTTTGAACCCTCGAGCAGTTGCTTGGAGTACAGTTTGCGATATACCTGTCAATGAAAAAGAGGCAAGTAGAACACCCAGCCCAAGCACATACCTGTAGGTACCATAATCAGCTTCACTCAATGTGTTTGCAAAAAAGTAAGTAACAGCTAGTGAACTGATTACACCGATTCCCTGAGTCAGCGAAAGCCAAGAAAAACCACTCAAGACATGTTTGAGGTCCAGGTTCAGGATCAAAGCTATTTTTTTGAAAAGGTAATTTAACATTTGTGTATAGGTATTATATGCTCTAACTGAGTCAAGCGGCTAAAAGTTTAACTTGTCATCTGGCATTATTCCGTCTATTTTTATAAGTATAGTATGATTCATTTTAAATATATGCTAAATAATATAAAATTTTACATACAAAAAAGCGTTGCACAAAATAAGTGGCTATCGCCATTTTATCCAATTTACATGATTCGTAGGTATTCAATAGACCGCCTTGTAAAACATCAAATCATTTCATTTCCTAAATCTGGGCGAACTTGGGTGAGATATTTTTTGATGCAATATTTCGCAAGTGCGTACGGAACTTCTGAAAAACTTTCTTTTCGAACTTTGCTTAAGCGTCATAGTGCCATTCCTCGCTACCAGTGCGACCACTTTGATTTTACTTCTTCAATACCAGAGCTGGAACAGCAGCTAAAAAGTCTTGCAGGTCAACATGTGCTTTTTCTAGTTCGTGATCCAAGAGATGTGATAGTTTCTCTTTACAAACATTCTCAAAATAGACAAGATTTAGCCAATACACAGGGTTTGTCGCTAAGTGATTTTGTTCGCCATGAGAATCTTGGTGTAGTACACATTGTCTCATATATGAATACATGTTTAAAAAGCTCTGAACTTTGTAAAACTTTCACTGTAGTATCTTACGAAGAGCTGCGAAACCATGCTCCCAAGAAATCTTTTTTGAGCATTTTAAATTTCCTTGAACAACTACCGGTTAATCAACAGGCTTTTGATAAGGCTATGAAAAAAAGCTCTTTCTCTGCAATGAAGGAAGCAGAGATCTCTGGATCACACACTGATCCCGCTTTGTCTGCGGTTGATAAAAAAAATCCTGATTCTTACAAAGTTCGTACTGGAAAGGTTGGTGGGTATCTGACAGAGCTTAGCCCAGAAGATATTAAGTATTGCAACAAAGCAATGCTTAGGTTGGATAAAAGCTTCAAATACAGTTAATTCCATTAAATGTTAAAAATTTAACCTAAACAATCCTAGCCAAATTTCGTAAGCGCATAACAAATTCAAAGTGTTTGATTTTTTAATGGATTTAATTACGCGGATGGCGCACTAAAACTAGTTGATATAGTGTTTGTAAAAAAGGGAGCGTATAAACTGAAATAAGTACTTCTCTTTGCAAGTTTGCGTCATGCTATTATTCATAGCAACTACAAATTACTATTTACTGAAATGAGTATGAGTCAAGAAAAAACCCAAGAAACAGAAGACTGGTGGGATGAGAATCCTTTTATCTATAATAGTGATCTAGGAGTTGGTAAACAGGCTGACTCTATGGAGGAACTAGATTTGGAATATTTTGACACGGTTGAATACAAATACACAAAAAACACCGCGCCTGGAACGCAAGAATTAGAAACACCAGTTTTTTCTAACCACATTGACCTCGCTGAACTAAAAGGTAAAAAAGTTTTGGATATTGCGACCGGCACAGGGTTTGCTACCGTTACATTTGCTCGGTTTGGCGCAGACGTTACCGGTATCGATTTGACCAAATATGCAGTCGCTCAAACAAAACGCAATTTTGAGCTGCGAGGACTCAAAGGGACTGTTCTGAAAATGGATGCTCAAAAACTAGATTTTCCTGACAATACATTTGATTTTGTATGTGCCCATGGTTGTTTGATGCATATGCCAGATACACAAGGTGCAGTGAAAGAGATATACCGAGTCTTAAAGCCAGGTGGAAAAATGTACGCTTGGATGTATAACCGAGGTTGGTATTACTGGTTTGGAATTATGTTTTTAAGAGGTGTGTTGCTAGGTAAACTAATTACCTACCGGTTTAGTTCGCTCAAGATGACAAGTCGGTATTCTGACGGCTTAAAAGACGGTGGAAATCCACACACAAAATTTTACTCTGTAGGTGGGTTTATAAAACTGTTTACTCGAGGTGGATTCTCCGAGGTAGACGTTTATATCAACTATGCAACTTCAGAGTGGCAAACGTGGCCAATGCAATCTTTTTCTTTTGGTATGTTGTTCCCGGTGGCGGTACAAAGATTCTGTAGCACCAAACTGCATTGGGGATTAGGAGCTTCGATCACTGCTGAGAAAAAACATAAATAACCGCTACACGGTATAAATTATTTCGGGTTCATGATTGCAATCATGTCATTGTAAAGTGGATCATTTTTCCATTCCTTTAATTTCTTTTCGTGGTATCGGTAAGTGGGGTCGTTTTTGGCGACTAGATACAGGTGCGGCCAGATTGGTTTCACCAGGTAATTTAGCAGAGGAATCCTAAAGTAGAAACTACTGAGGGTCTGTACTGTCCAGCCGGCGAACGTAACCGATAGTTCGTAGGTTTTATAGTTAAAAAAATTAACGTGGGGAGTCGCTAATGCACCTCGGAACTGTCTCAGGCGCATGAGACTGGGAACCGTCGGTACCATCGGTGTACCGAGAACCAACACTGTGTCTGCGTGCGCGACTTGTTTGAGGTAGACCAAAAACGCGTGCGGAGACAATAGGTGTTCAAAGATGTTGTTACACCAGATAACATCAAACTGTTCTGTTTGAGGTAGCGCCGCCGATAGTTTTTCGACGTTGCCGAGCCGGATGTCACGATTGATTTTTTGCCCGACCACTACTTCGTCTGGATTGGTGGTCAGTCCGATGCTACCCGCGCCAAAACGTTGCATGTGTGACCCGACTCCACAACCGATGTCGAGGACTCTTTTATTTGGCAGGTCATAGAGTTTTGCGATTCGAGCAAATGTCTTCGATTGCAACACCTGCTCATCGTTAGTTTTGGTGTACTCCAGTAGGTCAGTATTCATTGGGATGAGTATATCATTTTGCAAGGATTGTTTGTGTGTCTTTGCTAATCTAAGGAATGATTTGAATATAATTTTCCTAGTACACACCCTGCTATACTAAAAAAATGAAACACCCATTAACCCTTGGTGCTATCCTCGCGATGTTGCTGGCGGGTGGGGTGACTGGGTACACGGTGATCCAGAATCGGGACGTGGATATTTTTGAGTCGAGTGTTCACGTGGTGAGCTACGTGGTTGACGGTGACACGATTGATATCGCTGACGACGTCCGCATCCGGCTACTGGGGATCGATGCACCGGAGCGCGGTGAGTGTGGGTACGCCGAGTCCCGCGCTTTTCTGACCCAACTAGTGGCGGGGAAGCCAATCAGAATCGAGAAAGACATCACCGGGGCTGATCAGTACGACCGACTGTTGCGCTACGTGTACCTGCCGTCAGCTGCAGCTGCGGCCGATGATGTATTGGTTAATGACGCCCTGCTGCGCGCTGGTCACGCCCGGACGCTGGGTATCGCGCCAGACAATCGCTACCGTGACTTGTTCGCTACCGCCCAGGAGCAAGCTAAGCAAGCTAGTCGCGGTATCTGGGGCGCGTGCGATGTGCTCGACGAAGAATCAGCCAGCCAGTCCGACAGCCAGCCCACCGACCCTGCGTGTATCATCAAGGGTATCGTCTCCGCCAAGTCATTCGGCCGCAATTATTTTTACCCAGGCTGTCCCAACTACAATCGGATCAAGATTGACCTGAGCAAAGGCGAGGGGTATTTCTGTACCGAAGCCGAGGCCAGGGAAGCGGGCTTTACTCGGTCAGTGTCGTGCGACAGCACGTTTTAACCGTTGCTACCAATAACCTGTCCAGCAGTTTGGTATAATGTAATCATATGACCATCATAATTTTCTTGGTTGGGTTGCTACTGGGTGTTGGGTCGGGTGTGCTGATCGGTCGCCGGGGGATAGCCACCAGTCCAGACCTGTTTACCGATGATGACCTGGAGAGTGATCCCCGCCTGACGGCCGCGCACGTCGCTTTGCGGCAGCGCACCGAGCGGCGCCTCGCCAGAATCTTGGCCCAAGCCCAAACCGACGGCCGAATCACCAACAACGGCGCCGAAGAGCTGTTCTGCATCAGCGACCGCACCGCCA
>Ga0306872_100274_pt1 | contig 21484 bp, 20 predicted proteins | sample AntRauMeHopE1498_FD_190455 | JGI IMG/M metagenome (GOLD analysis project Ga0306872, IMG submission 190455) | Saline lake microbial communities from Rauer Islands, Antarctica - Metagenome Hop E1 #498 (v2) (version 2) | ecosystem: Environmental > Aquatic > Non-marine Saline and Alkaline > Saline ...
ATCTGATCAAAGAAGCTGGTCGCCGCGCCGAGGCCGTTCTGAAAACAAACATGAAGAGTCTGAAGAAACTGGCTGACGCATTGCTTGAAGAAGAAACGCTTGAAGAAGAGGCTGTCGTGAAAATCCTGAAAGACGCAACACTTCCAAAGGAGGCCATGCTTTACTCGTAATGCCGGCTCAGGACGCCAATGATAAATGTTCGCACAACCCTATCCAAGCTCAATAAGCGACTGCCGTTAAAATTAGCGGCGTTGCTTTTAGCAGGGTCTACCTTGCTAGCGAGCTTGCTGGGGATATTTCGCGACCGTCTATTTAACAGTCTTTATCTTGACACCTACCCGACTGGAGCCGATGCTTATACCGTCGCTTTCACTATCCCTGAGTTCATGTTCTTTATCTTGGTGTCGGGCGCCCTGAGCGTCACGTTTATCCCAGTGTTTAATCAACGCTTAATGGCTGGCAACAAGAAGTCGGCCTGGGAGCTTTCGACTAGCCTGCTCAACCTTATGGCAATTGCCACCCTGATTGCTAGTATTTTAATTATCATTTTTGCAGATCCGCTGGTTCGCTATGTGGTTGGCCCCGGGCTTGATGAGTCGAGTCGCGCTCTTGCCGTCAGCATGATGCAGGTTATTGCCATCAACCCTTTCTTGTTTGCCATCGCCGCCGTTATTGCTAGTATGCAGCAAGCAATCGGTCGATTCGCCTTCTTCGCTGCTGCACCGGCTTTATACAATATTGGTATTATAATCGGTATCCTGTTCTTTACTGGCGGCATCAACATTTTTGGTGTGCAGGTATTTGAAGGCGGCATCATGGGCGTGGCTTTGGGAGTTATTCTGGGTTCAATCTTACAGTTGGTGGTGAGTACCTTTGGCCTGATTGGCATGGGCTTTGACTACAGGTTCAAGATCTACTGGAAGAACAAGGGCTTTCGCCGGGTGCTTCGCCTTTTGCCACCACGCTCACTAGATCAGGGGATGGATTACGTCAATAGTTTGGTAGAAACCAACCTGGCTTCTCGTATGATTTCCGGTAGCGTCCGTTCGTATCAGCAGGTGCAGTCGCTGGCCTTTATGCCGGTAAACCTGATTGGTGTCGCCATCAGTACGGCCGCCTTCCCGAAGATGACTGAGCGTATCGGCCAAGGCCGACCCGACCTTTTTCGAAAAGAACTGCAGGTAGTGCTCCGGGTTATTATATGGTTGGCACTGCCGGTAACTGTTGTGGCGTTCTTCGCTCGTGGTTATATCATTAACTTTATCTACAACGGCGGTGATCCGTATATGGCGAGTATTTTAGCGGTACTGGCGCTGTCCATCCTGTTTCGCTCGGTTTACTTTATCTCGGCCCGTAGTTTCTACGCCCAGCAAGACACCAAGACGCCGCTGTATATCTCATTCTTTACGATTGCTCTTAACATCACCTTAGCCGTAACGTTTACTATGTCGCTTGGTTGGGGCGTACAGGGTCTTGCCTTGGCCGCCGTTATCGTCTCGATTGTCGAGGTGGCGATACTGTTCTTTATCATGTCGCGCCGCATAAAGGGCTTGTTTGATCGGCCATTTATCAGCGCAGTGGCACGAATGCTGAGCGCGGCAGGCTTTATAGCGCTCATCACCTATGGTATGGTGACATGGTTACCACTAACCGCCAGCGACCAAAGTTTCTTCGCTAGTTTCCCGAAATTTGCCTTAATTGCTGTGGTGAGCCTTGGTTCATATGTACTAATCAGTTATGTGTTCCGGCTCAAAGAAGCGACGACGGTAGTTGAGCGCATCCTAAAAATCTTATTTAAACGACCGAAAGTAGACCATGAACCAAGATCGCATTCGTAATTTCTGTATTATTGCTCACATCGATCACGGCAAGTCGACGCTGGCCGACCGTATACTCGAACTAACCGGGACAGTACAAAAGCGAGACATGAAATCCCAGTTACTCGATAGCATGGACCTAGAGCGCGAAAAAGGGATTACGATCAAATTGGCGCCGGTCCGCATGAGCTACAAGGACTACGAGATCAATCTGATTGATACACCTGGACACGTTGATTTTAGCTACGAAGTCTCGCGCAGTTTGCAAGCCTGCGAAGGAGCGGTGCTAGTGGTTGATGCCAGCCAGGGTATTCAGGCCCAGACACTCGCCAACGTCTACTTGGCATTGGCTGCTGACCTAACAATCGTTCCGGTTCTCAACAAGATAGACCTGCCGGCGGCTGATGTCGCAAAGGTTAGTGCTGAAATTATCAACTTACTTGGTTGCAGCCATGATGACATTCTAAAAATCAGCGCCAAGACAGGTGAAGGCGTGATTGAAGTGCTTGACGCGGTTGTGGAGAGAATAGCTGCACCTACTGGAAGTGACACCAACCCAACCAGGGCGCTCATCTTCGATAGCTACTTCGATGATTACCGCGGAGTTGTCTTGTACGTTCGCACGGTCGACGGCCATATTAAAAAAGGCGACGCTATAGACATGATGGCGACCGGTGCATCGGGTATTGCTCTCGAAGTTGGCTCTCTGAGCCCCGCTATGACGCCGCGCGATGTGCTATCGACGGGAGAAATCGGCTACATTGTCACCAATCTACGTACCACCCGTGATGCCCGAGTCGGTGATACTGTCACCGTCCGCCGCGCTGCTGCCACCGAGCAACTTCCGGGGTATAAATTGGTAAAACCATTCGTTTACGCTGGATTCTTCCCGGTGAGTAATGACGACTACCAGAACCTCAAGGATGCCATCGAAAAACTGAGCCTAAGTGATTCGGCTTTGCAGTTTGAGCCAGAAAACTCACCAGTGCTTGGATTTGGTGTTCGAATTGGTTTTTTGGGCCTGCTCCATCTTGATATCGTCCGCGAACGTTTGGAGCGGGAATACGACCTGGATCTGGTTATCACCAACCCCTCAACTGACTACCAGGTGACGCTTAATTCTGGTGAAGAACTCGATATTAAAAGTGCTAGTAGCCTACCCGACGTCAGTAAAGTTGCTTCTATTAAAGAGCCGTGGATTAAAGGTGAAATCGTTGTGCCAGCCAACTATATTGGTGGAGTTATCCAGCTGATTGTTTCAAAGCGCGGTTTGCAACAAAACCTCAGCTACATTGATGAGCGCGCCTTGATTAGCTTCGAGGCACCACTGGCCAATCTTCTGACTGATTTTTACGACCAGCTCAAGTCGATCACCAGCGGCTATGGTTCGTTTAACTATGAACTCGATAATTACCGCGAAGAAGATTTAGTCCGAATCGATTTTTATGTTGCCGGAGGGATTATCGACGCCCTGAGCGTGATGGCCCACCGTTCTGAATCGCAGAGCCTCGGACGGGTGATGGTAAAGAAGCTCAAAGACGTTATTCCGCGTCAAAACTTCCAGGTCGCATTGCAGGCGGCGATTGGTGGCCGATTCATTGCCCGCGCAGATTTGAGTGCTTACCGAAAAGACGTCACAACCGGGCTTTACGGCGGCGACGTGTCTCGTAAGAAGAAGGTGCTTGCTAAACAGGCAAAGGGCAAAAAGCGCATGAAGCGCTTCGGTAAAGTCGATATCCCTTCTGAAGCTTTTATGGTGATGTTGAAGCGCGATTAAGCTATACTGGTACAAATGTCAGAAAAGCCATTAGAAAAAAAGCACATCATCACCATAGCTGGAAAGCCAGGAAGTGGTAAGTCGACTTCTTCAAAGGCGCTAGCTGCCGAACTTGGTTATCGGCACTTTTCATCTGGCGACCTTTTTCGGGCCATTACCAGCCAGATGGGAATGCAATTGGCAGAAGCGAGCTCCCATGCCGAAAAAGATACCTCAATCGACCACCAAGTCGATCAACGCCTGCGTGACATCGGCGAGTCGGAAGACCATATGGTGATTGACTCACGGATGGCGTGGCACTGGATGCCGCAGTCATTTAAGGTGTATTTAAACCTAGATATGCAGATAGCCGCCGAGCGCATTATTGCAGCAACAGATCCTGGTAGGCTAGAGAGCGAACACATACCGACTGATCCTGCAGAGTACGCAGCAAAGTTAGAGAGTCGTTTCGCAAGCGAAGCCCGCCGTTACGGAAGCCTCTATGGCGTTAATCCCTATAATTTCGATAACTATGACCTGGTCGTAGATACTAACCTGAGTGACCCGCAGCAGGTAGTGAGATTGATATTATCCGGATTTAGAGACTGGGCTAGCACTCATTGACACCGAGTGCCAAAATACGCTAAACTAACGTTAATGACTGAACGTCAACGCAACATCCTAGCCGCAATTATTGAGCAGCACGCCGAGATCGCTGCACCCGTTGGAAGTGTCATGCTCGCCAAGCTGTTTAACGTGTCAAGCGCTACAATTCGTAGCGAGATGGCCCGCCTTGAAGAGATGGGGTTGATTGAGCAGCCGCATACCAGTGCTGGTCGAGTGCCAACCGACGCCGGCTACCGTTTTTACGTTAATGCCTTAAACGAAGCTCACGAGCTAGAATTACCCACCCAGCTAGCCGATCGCAGTGCGAGAGCGATTGAAGCTCGGGTACACACCCATTCTAACCATGCCGACCGTGCCATCAGAGGAGCCGTCGATAGCCTGGTAGACCTCACTCAAAATCTAGGGATCGCCACCATTGGCGACGAACTCTACATGAGCGGTATAGGTAACTTGTTTTCGCAGCCAGAGTTTTTGCAGGGCAACCACGTGCAGGCCGTTGCTCGGCTGCTTGACAATCTTGAACCCTGGTTGCGTGAAGCAAAGCCAAATGAGCCGCTCAATGTCTACATTGGTGCCGAAAATCCAATCGGTAAAGCCAGCGGTGCAACGCTGATTATTAGTCGGTTTCGTTCACCGTACAGCGACAATAGCTACATTGGTGTACTCGGCCCAACCCGTCAAAGTTATGCAAAAGTAATGCGCCTAGTCCGTCACGCCGGCGCAATGTTAGAGGAGACACTGTAATATGACTGATCCAAAGATTCCAAAAAAGCCGCTAAAACAAAGCAAGCAACAGCTCGAAATTGTTGAACTGACGGCTGATTTACAGCGCACGCGCGCTGACTTCGAAAACTACGTGAAGCGGGCTGACATCGAGAAGCAAGCTGCCCGCGAATCGGGCCAATCAAGCGCAGTCGTTAAGCTCCTTCCAGTAATTGATAATATAGAACGGGCCCTTGGCTACGTACCCGAAGAGCTCAAGGAGAACGCCTGGGCGATTGGCGTCACGAATCTTGTGAAGAACCTCGAAAAGTCGCTCGAAGGGCTGAATGTGCGCCGAATAGAGGCAACCGCTGGCACCGAGTTTAACCCGGACGTTCACGAAGCTATTCAACTTGACGAAGAGGCGACTGGTGATAAAGAAGTAATTGCTGAAGAGCTACAGGCGGGCTATACGCTTAATGGTTCGGTGATTCGCCATGCTATGGTGAAAGTAACGAAAAAATAAAACTGGCTTAAAATCAGGTGTAATCTAAGGGTTAATTTGAGCAGAGAGGGATGACCGCTCGCCCAAATCAACCTAGCCTCGCCAGCTTTGCTGTGTTAGGCGTTAGTGAATGGGCATAGGGCTCGTAATGTCTATACAGTACGCACACATCGGCTCCGCACCACCGATCAGTTGGACGTCCGAAAGAACGTACTGGTCGGTAGTTAGTCTTGGGAGTAACAGCTGAAGCTGGCGCATAAGTGTCTCATTCGGCACTCTCTTCAAGTGTGAAATTCGCCATTGACTCTGCCCTGCGCCCTGCGGCTCATTTCCCTGGGTCATGATGACGTAGGTGAAGCGGCGCTGACGGTGGACGTTGAATTGAGGTTTATTAAACACTTTTATAGCTTCATTGATATCACGCTCAATCTCGTTGGCGATGAGCTGCGACGCTTCATCGTGTATTGCGGCGGGGACGTGCTGGGCAAGGCGTGTAGTCACGCGTAATCCTTCTCTGCTCATTGAAAACACCATAAGCGACTTGCTTATGGCATACATACAATCATAATCTCAGATCTTGATAAAAGCAACTCAAAAAAGTTGTTAGCACTCTTGACGTGAGAGTGCCAACTTGGGTATAATAAGAGTATCTGGCAGACTTGCACATAGACTGCCAACAGCTAAAGCTGTTTAGTTAATAAGAAATCAATAATAGGAGAAAATTTTATGGGTAAAATCATCGGAATCGATCTTGGTACCACTAACAGTGCCGTCGCCTACATGGTAGCCGGCAAGCCAGAAGTGATTGCCAACGCAGAAGGTAACCGGACAACACCAAGTGTGGTCGCAATTAACAAATCTGGCGAACGTTTAGTTGGCCAGGTAGCTCAGCGGCAGCGCGTTACTAACGCGAAGAATACTATCTACGGAGTTAAGCGCCTGATTGGTCGTAAATTTGGCGACAAAGAAGTCCAAAAAGACCTCGACATCTTGCCATACGAAATCGTCAAAAAAGGCGGTGGTGTAGGTGTGACTCTTGGCGACAAGGACTACACTCCAGAAGAAGTGTCGGCCATGATTCTTTCAAAGATTAAAGCTGATGCCGAAGCCTTTCTTGGTGAAAAAGTCACCGAAGCCGTTATTACGGTTCCTGCGTACTTCGATGACTCACAACGGCAGGCCACCAAAGACGCCGGCAAGATTGCTGGCCTTGAGGTTAAGCGAATCATCAACGAGCCAACCGCGGCTGCCTTGGCCTACGGCCTTGACAGTAAGAAAGAAGAGAAGATCGCCGTCTTTGACCTAGGCGGTGGTACCTTCGATGTATCTATCCTGGAACTTGGTGACGGAGTGTTTGAAGTAAAAAGCACCAATGGTAACACTCACCTTGGTGGCGAAGACTTCGACAACGCCATCGTTAACCACTTCTTGGCCGAATTCAAGAAAGAATCAGGCATTAGCCTCAAGGGCGACAACGCAGCTATGCAGCGCCTGAAGGATGAAGCCGAAAAAGCCAAGAAAGAACTATCCTCAACAACCGAGACTGACATCAACTTGCCATTCCTGACCGCCGATGCCGATGGGCCAAAGCACTTTGAGTACAAGCTCACCCGTGCCAAGCTCGAAGAGCTGGTTAAGGACCTTATCGATGGAGTGGCTGATCCAGTAAACAAAGCTCTTAAAGACGCCGGCCTCAAAGCCAGCGAAATTGATGAGATTGTTCTGGTTGGTGGTATGACTCGCATGCCTGCCGTGGTTGAAAAGGTCAAAGAGATCTTTGGCAAAGAACCATTGAAGGGCGTTAACCCCGACGAAGTGGTCGCCATTGGCGCGGCGATTCAAGCTGGCGTATTGCAGGGCGATGTTAAAGACGTTCTTCTGCTCGACGTCACACCACTATCTCTCGGCATCGAGACTATGGGTGGTGTCACCACTAAGTTGATTGAACGAAATTCAACTATTCCTACTTCAAAAAGCGAGACCTTCTCGACGGCAGCCGACAACCAACCACAAGTCGAAATCCACGTCTTGCAGGGTGAGCGCGAGATGTCGGCTGACAACAAGTCACTCGGGCGATTCGTACTTGATGGCATTGCCCCAGCACCTCGTGGTGTTCCACAGGTTGAAGTAACCTTCAACCTCGATGCTAACGGTATCTTGAACGTTAGTGCCAAAGACAAGGGAACCGGTAAAGAGCAATCGATCACTATTCAAAACAGCGGCAACCTATCGAAAGACGATATTGAAAAAGCTGCTAAGGATGCCGAGGAGCACGCCGAAGATGACAAGAAAAAGCGCGAAGCAGTTGATGCGCGTAACAGTCTAGAAAACACAATCTATCAGGCTGAAAAAATGCCAGATGAGTTTAAAGACAAGATCTCTGATGACGACAAGAAGGTCATCACCGAAGCTGTCGAAGAGGCGAAAAAGCATAAAGACTCAACCGATAAGGAAGAGCTTGAAGCGGCCACTAAAGCCCTAAACGACGCCATCATGCCGATAGGCGCTAAAATGTACGAAGCCGCTGCTGAAGACGCCAAGGCTGAAGCGGACACACCGGAAGACAAGGACGCCCCAGTGGAAGGCGAAGTCGTCGACAAAAAAGACGAAGAAAAGAAGAAAAAAAAGAAGAAGTAAAAGTAGCCACTGGCTGCAACCTAAATGAACGAACACGAAAAAGCCGCTTTTGCCGAGATTGCCCACACTGCCGACATTCAGCTAGATGAAGATCTGCTGCTTGAGCATGTATTAAATGACAGAGAACTGAACGACGTTTTGGAACAATACAATGAATATCGTGGTGACATCGTTAAGAGATTAGCGAGGGTTGCCGGCGGTGATTGGAGCGAGGACCACTTTCACCACAGCCGCCTAGAGATCGCCCTCGACGCGATCCGGCTCCGATACTTGTTGGCCGATACTCATATGCTTCGAATAAGAAAGGCTTTGTTGCTCAACCCTTAACTTTTAACTGTTTTTGGCACCGGTAATTCAACAAACAGCGAGGCCCACACCATCCCTGGATCAGCCCGATAAAATAAGACGTTATACCAAGATCCGTCCGGGTTAACCAACTCTGGATAGGTGCCGTGGCGCTCAATCAGCTCTGCAAAACGGTGGTACTGCTCGCCGTACTCTGGGCGCTTGTAGCGTTGCAGGGTGTGCAGGTAGAACGTTGCGTGCCACGTCCATATAGTCGTGCCGGTGTAATTAGGCATAGTAATTGGCCCCATACCTGGCCGGTATTTGAACCGGTTGGCATGTTCACCGTATTTTAGCGGGTAGGGTCTATTCAATTTCTTCCGGTTGATGTAGTCGAATGTTTTACCAGCCATCTTGGCATCGTCGACAACCCGCAGGAAAAAGGGCATCAGGGCGCATTCAGAACTGTAGACATTATTTGAAAGGTCGGCCATAAAGAACTCGCCGTTCCAATACTGCTCTTTTAGGGCCTGTCGGTAGGTCTCTGGTGGAAAGATAAAGGCATCAAGCCCCATCTCTTCAGCGCAGTAGGCTAGCCTTCCCAGCAGGGCAACGCTATAGGCGCTGCGGTTATAGTTTACGGCGTCTCTGAGCTCGGCGTAGTGAGTACTTTTTAGCATACCAGTTTGGCGGTCAACAAATTTCTTGGAATAATGGCGCAGGCGTGTTTGCAAAAACTCTTTCTCGGTTTTATTAAGCGGATACTTGCTGACGTAAAGCGAATGCAGAAACCAGGGGAGGGCGTCGATACTTTTCTTTGCTGGCTGATTAAAGGCGTGACCGTAGGGGTCAATACAGAGAGTGACCGTGCCAGCCTTCCGATAGTGTTTCATGGCCCAGCGAAGCGTATGCTGGACTCTGTCTTTATGGCCAGTCTTAACCAGTGATTCAGCGACCGTGCCAAAATCGCGCATCCAGAAGAAGTCGTAATGGCCAAGGCTGGTACGGTAAAAATTGCCCTGCCAAAGTTCATCGACTATTTGCGTACATACTTGTCTAGCACTTCCTTCGAAACGACGGTTTTTGCCAAAATAACGGTTAAATACTTGCCGAGAGGCGGTTCGCACCATACCCAGAATTGCGCCAGATCGTCGGAAGAACAGTTCCATAGTGACCACAGTATATCGCGTCGCGCTGTCAGTGTATAGCTCCCCCATTTTTGATGGATGATTTTTAGGAGTATACTAAGAGAACCATTAACTATAACAAGTAGGAGATATATATGGACGATGGATTGGGAATTATTGGATGGATCATCCTCGGTGGACTTGCCGGTTGGGTGGCCTCAAAAATAGCAGGAACTGACAAGAACCAAGGACTTCTAGCAAATATCATCGTCGGTATCGTCGGCGGTTTGCTCGGAGGATTCCTGTTCGGCCTTTTGGGCGGAGCAGGTGTGACCGGATTCAACCTGTGGAGCTTCTTGGTTGCTCTGGCGGGTGCCGTGGTATTACTGTTCCTGTGGAAGCTTATTACTAGCAAAAAGTAACCTGCTGTCACCAAAAACAAATTAGCACTCTTTACATATGAGTGCTAATTTTTTATACTAGTAACAGATATGAGCAAGCGTGATTACTATGAAGTATTAGGAGTGTCGAAGGACGCCAGTGCCGATGAAGTCAAAAAGGCTTTTCGTCGGGCGGCCGTTCAACATCACCCTGATAAAGAGGGTGGTGACGAGACAAAGTTTAAAGAAGTTAACGAGGCTTATGACGTTCTTAAGGAAGCCCAAAAACGGCAACGATACGACCAGTTCGGTCATGCTGGCGTCGGTGGTGCCAGTGGCGGCGGCGGACAGCCTGGCGGCAACCCATTCGAAGGCTTTGGTGGTTTTCAGGGCCAGAACTTCGACTTCGGGGATGGCCTCGGTGACATCTTCGGGCAATTCTTTGGTGGCGGCCGCCAGCAGCAACGTGCGGCTCAACGTGGTCGCGATGTCGAAGTCGGTCTACAGCTAACATTTGAAGAGGCCGTTTTTGGCTTAGAGCACACCATCGAACTCGACATTGACGCCGAGTGTGCTCACTGCAAGGGAACTACCGTTGAGCCAGGTCACGATATGAAAACATGTCCAACCTGTAAGGGTGCCGGCCAGCAAACCCGGGTAATGAATACGATGTTTGGGGCGATCCAGCAATCGGTTACCTGTGAAACGTGTAAAGGCCGTGGTAAGGTCCCAGAGAAGGTGTGTACCGTGTGTAATGGCAAGGGCACAGAGCGCCGCAAGCAAGCGGTTAAGCTTAAGGTACCGGCCGGCACCGACGACGGCGCTACTATTCGGCTAACTGGCCGCGGCGAGGCAATTGGCCAGGGCGAGAGCGGAGATCTGTACGTTAATATTCGCGTTAAAGCCCATAAGCACTTCACCCGTGAAGGCGATATTATCTTGTCTGAAGAGCACGTTGATATGATTGATGCCACCCTAGGCACCGAAATTGACGTCCAGACTGTCGATGGCAGCGTCACCATGAAAGTCCCAGCTGGAACCCAATCGGGCACCGACTTTAAGCTATCGTCACACGGCGTGCCCCACATGAACAGCGATAGGCGGGGGCCACAAATTGTCACGATTGTTGTTGATACGCCGACCAAGCTCAGTAAAAAGCAAAAAGAATTGCTCGAGGAATTTAAGGCTGGGAAGAAAAAATCTTTCTTCTAGCGTGCATTGACTTTTAACACTAGTAATGCTATAATAATACTCATATGAACCACATATCAGAAAAACCTGTCGTCGCGATTGCACAAGCTCGCCGTTTTGAGCATAACGACAGTTTTTTTCTCCGTCACGATTCATTAGTTCGCCGACTAAGAGATTACGGCGTATTGGCCATCGCACTGAACGGAGTAAGCGATAGAACTGATCGAGGTGACTTCTCAACGTTCTACACATTTAACCAGGTTGCTAGGAGTCTAGATCGCCATGATACCCCGCTGACTGTCCATTCAGCGCTAGACCTAACGGGCGGTATAGCCCGCTATGCACCTAATGTGTCTGCCTTAAATCCACTTGGTGTTCGAGAAATAGTGCTTTCTAAGCAACTACAATACGATAAACTCCGCCCGCACTTTGGCGATGCGGTGCCTCAGACTACTATTGCTAATGCATCAAAAGATAATATTGTGAGCGCAATTGATTCTATGAGTGTAGACACATATGTCATAAAAGCCGATACCGATAATTTAAAAGCTCACAGAATACTGATTGGTAAGAAAGACGCTGTCATATCGCAGCTAGATAGTCTTATCTCGACAATGAATCCTGAAAAAGACAAAGTAGTAGTTCAAGAATATATGTCAGAGGTTGAAGGTTCTTACATAGAAGGAATCTCTTATTCCGATGATGGGGAAAGACAGATTGCTGACGACCCCGAGGTTTATAACCGTGAACTCAGAGTCCATACGATCGATGGAAGGGCTATTTTAGTAACTGGCAGAACCGTTCCTAATGATAGAAGTGATTCGGCGCGTGACAAGTGGGTATACCTTGATCAAAACTCCATCCCTTCATGCGTAACAGACCTTGCTTCCACAGTGGCACAGGTTATACAAGAAGCTGCTCGTGCGACAGATTCTTACTTAGCCGTCGATCTAACTCCAGACGGGCGACGAGTCGTAGAAGTCAACGGCAGAAACATCGAAACAATGCTCCCCGAAACGGGCCGCCCTGGCTCCGTTATTGCCGCCCAGGTGACAACAGACGCCCTTGCCAGAAAACTGGTAGGTTTGGCTCACGAAAATAAAGGAACACAGTAATCATGGCCAAAAACGTTCTCATATTCTTTAGCTATAAGAAGCATAAAACTGGTTATTACGACAAGCTTTTCGAACCACTGAAAATGGTTGAGTCTAGTTATGGCCTCATATTACAGCAGGGTTCTCTGAAAGATTTGTACATAGAGATTATCGAAAATAAGCTCTTGGTAACAGAGCCGGTTACACAAAAAACGCTAGATGAATTCGATTATGTCCGGTTTGAGTTGTGGCTCAAAGCGCCGCAGCAGGCGTTGGCTGCAGCAACTTACCTCAACCGACGGGGTATACCCTTCAGCAGTCACGAAGCACTGAACACACTCTGTACAACAAAGATCGGGGAAATGGTAAGAATGTCTGATTGCGGGCTTCCGCTTCCGAGGACATTTATGAGTAGCCACGACGGCATCAAAGATCGGTTCAAGAACAATCCGCCGATTGGCTACCCTTTGATTACTAAAGCAGCTGACACATTCGGCGGCAAGATGAACTTCCTCGTTAAGAACTTTGAAGAACTGAAGGCAGCGATCTCACATGATAAAAACCAATTCTTTTTAATTCAAGAATTTATTCCTAACTCCTTTGATTACCGTATAGTGGTGATGGACAATCAGATTAAGTTTGTGCTGAAGCGAACTCGCAGTAGTACCTCTGGGAGCCACTTGAACAATACGTCAGCAGGCGCCGAGGGCGTTTTTGTTCCAATCAATGAGCTGAGTGAAATAGTCCAAGCGGATGCACTGAAGGCTGCTGAAATGACTCTTCGCTCAGACTTTGCCGGCGTTGACATTATATTTGATTCACAAACAGGCCAGCACTATATTTTAGAAGTTAACGAAGCCCCGGAAATTCAGACTGGTGCAAACCCACCTTTCAAGATTGCATCACTTATGGATCACATCTCACAAAAAGCCCATACTAAAGGAGCCAACTAATGATTGAAAATAAGCCTCGCATTTTGTTTGTCTTTGCGAAGCGAGCAGCAGAAACTAGCACTCGATTTGGCGGGTTTGTCGAACGAATTCAAAAGAATGGCGGCTTAAGCTACGCAACTGCCGACTATGTCGCATTAGAGGACCTAATACTTGAGGTTAAGGGTCCGAAGTACGCCCGCGTGTTCGATCCTAGAACCGGGATTAATCTAAACGATTACGACTTCGTATATTTCAAAAGTTGGCAATCAATGGCCGGTATAGCTGCGTCGGCAGCCCTCTTCCTAGAAGCGAAAGGTATTCCCTACGCGGACGAGCAGGTAAAGTCTAATATTGTGGGTAAAACTGCGACATACATGAAACTATGGGGAGCCGGGGTCTCTGTACCAGCTTCTGTGTGGGGATCAAAAAGCGCGTTGAGGCATTATGTCGAATCTCTGCATTCTGACTATCCGGTTATCATAAAGGCAGTCAATGGTCAAAAAGGTCAAGACAACTTTTTAGTAAAAAATCGTAAAGATGCCCTCCAGATTATTGAACAGGCTGAAACTGAAATGGTTATCCAGGAATTCATTCCTAACGAAGGTGATTATCGAATTGGTGTGTATGGTAACCGTGCCCGGTGGGGTATCTTCCGCCGTAGCGGTGGAAAAAGCCATTTAAATAATACGTCGGCTGGCGCGAGCGCCGAGCTACTTGATATAGAAACCGTCGATAGTAACGTTCTGGATTTAGCGGAAAGGGCGGCCATGGTAGCAGGTCTGGCTATCTCAGGAGTTGATGTAATTGAACATAAAACGACCAAAGCACTATTTATACTTGAAGCTAATCAGGGGTCTCAAATTGTCACTGGTGTCGATACAGAATCTAACATGAAGGCCTTTGACGAAGGCATCAAGGATCTCGTTCACCGACGATATGTCCGCAAGAGCAACCGGCCGTTGCAAGTCATTGGACGCCATACTGCCGTAACAATCGAAGGCCTTGATGAGCCAGTTAAGGTGCTGGCAAAAGTTGACACTGGTGCCTATCGGTCATCATTACACGTTGAGTCGGTTGACCTTATTGAGGAAGACACACCTTTTATTAGGTATACTATTAAGGATCCGCTTAACGGCACTCTTCATATACGAGAAACAAGTGAGTTTCGACGTGCAAAGATCAAAAACTCGTTCGGAATTAAGCAAGTTAGGTTTGTAGTCGGTATGCGCCTGCGCATAAACGGCGTACAATATAAAACGAGTGTCAGTCTCGCAGACAGGTCAACCCAGAAGTACCCTCTGCTCATTGGACGAAAATTACTACTCGGCAATTTCATTGTGAATGTCGAATTAGGAAAATAAAGGAGACAGATTATGAAAATTGCTATTCTATCAAAAGGCGGCGCTAACTATACTACACGACGCCTCAAGGAGGTGGCGATAGAGCGCGGTCACGATGTTCGTGTTATCAACTATGCAAAGTGCTACGTGGCTATTGAAAAGGACAAGCCGGTTATCCGCTACAAAGGAGAGACGCTGGACAACTTCGACGCAATTATTCCCCGCATCGCACAGAGCTACACCAAATATGGTACTGCTATCTTGCGTCAGTTCGAGGGTCAAGGCTCGTTTTCAACCGCGAGTTCAATTGCCATAACTCGCTCAAGAGACAAACTGCGCGCTTATCAGATTCTTGCGAAAGCCGGCGTCGGTATTCCAAAGACTGTCTTCGCCCGTGAAACAGCAAACTTTGATGACGTTGTTGCGCTTGCTGGTGGAACTCCGCTGATAATAAAGGTGGCCCGTGGAACGCACGGCAACGGCGTCGTGCTTGCAGAAACCCCTAAGGCGGCAAAAGCAGTAATGCAGGCTTTTTATGTTGAGGGCGTCAACTTTTTGGTCCAAGAGTTCGTAAAAGAGTCCGCCGGACAAGATATCCGTGCTCTTGTAGTTGGTAGTCGAGTCGTTGCAAGCATCAAGCGCCAAAGCTTGGACGATGATTTTCGATCTAATACCCACCAAGGGGGAGTTGGCACCCCCGTTAGGTTGACGGACGAGGAAAAGAAAACTGCGATCCGCGCAGCTAAAGCAATGGGGCTGCCGATCTGTGGAGTTGATATGATGCGCAGCGAAATTGGACCACTCGTGCTTGAGGTTAATTCTTCTGCCAGTTTGAAAACGCCTGAAGAAATCACAAAGCGCAATGTCGCCGAACAAATTATCGAGTACGTTGAGCAAAACGCAAAGCGACGCAACAAAAAAGACAAAGTCGGCGCCTAGCCTGCCTCTGCTATACTAAGCTCATGATACGTGCTTGGCGAACTCATACCACAGTTATTTTAGTGATCGGCGTGCTCGTCTTAATAATTGCCTCTGCCGTGGCTTTTATGCTGAGCACCTTTCAGCCTCGAACAGAAGTCCGGTTAGGCGACGGCGTCTTCTCTGTCAAGATCGCCGATAGCGAAGCCGAGAGAACCAAAGGCCTGGCGGGCGTTTCGTCACTGGGGCCTCAAGAGGGCCTGCTTTTTGACTTCGAAACAGAGGGCCAGTGGGGGATCTGGATGAAAGGGATGAAGATACCAATAGATATTATTTGGCTGGACGAAGATCGGGACGTTGTTCACATTGTATTGAATGCACCACCTGAGCTGGGCGACACTAAGACGTATACGCCGAAGAGCCCAGCTCGCTTTGTATTAGAGCTGCCTGCCGGTGGCGTGGCCAGAAATGGTATTTCAATTGGTGACCGAGCATTGTTTGTGCTTAATGAGGAGCCAGTCTAATGGAAGTTGCAATTATTCTTGCAGTAATAGGCGTTGCTCTGTTTATTGGTGCCTTCATTTCAAAACGTCGGTTTGGGTTACTTGGCCTAGCTCTTACTGCCGGGGCAACGTTGAGTAGCTTATGGAGCTACGACGCTGGCCTGGTGATTGCCGGCACCGGCCTTGTGCCAGATGGCCCGATCACCAATGCCGTGGCGCTTTCGATCGTCGTTCTGCTACCGGCCGTCCTGTTACTATTCCATGGCTACACTTACAAGGCACCAGTTAGTCGAGTGCTGGGTTCGTTCCTGTTTGCCCTGCTTGCCATGGCCTTTTTGCTTGAACCTCTCAGCTTTGCGCTGCCACTAACTGGCCCAGCCGCCGACCTTTACCGGGTTCTACTTGCCAACCAAGGTATTATCATTAGTATCGGCGTCGTACTTGCAATTATTGATCTCTTCTTTACCAAACCCGCCAGCGAAAAGAAAGACAAGCGTCGCCAGCGTTGACATTCCACCCCTGTTCCCTTATAGTGTGAGGTGCTTAATAAGCAATATGGGACCGTAGCTCAGCTGGTTAGAGCACCTGCCTTTTAAGCAGGGTGTCGTGGGTTCAAGTCTCACCGGTCCCTCCAAAGAAAACGACTCACGTAGTGTGGGTCGTTTTCTTTGGGTAATCGTTAATCTTAGATAAAGATTCCGCCGCTACTATAAAGAAGTGGCCAAGCAACATATATCCTGGAGTATTGCCGCTGGTTGCACGGGCTTTGTTGTTGGTGTATGGTTGGCGCTGTATTGGGGTGCACCAAGTTTCTTAGGATTCGTTGGCCTGGCAATGGTGTTGTCTGGATTCTTGTACAGGCGAACATGGACATTGGCCGTAGTTGCTGTCGGCGCGCTACTACTAGGCGTCGTCTATGGGTCGACCGAGCGCGGTGCATCAAGCCAAGTAGCCACGCTGGCCGGCCAATCAGTTTCTTTGATTGGTACTGTCCGAGAAGATCCGTCTACCACCGGTAGTGGCCATACGGGGCTGCAGCTAAACTTCTTGAGAGTGGGCGGCTACGAGGTGCGAGGTTCGGTGTGGGCCAGTGTTGGCACCACTTCAGACATCAAGCGGGGTGATCGGGTGGAGCTACGGGGCACCGCCAAAGAAGGCTTTGGCAACTTTCTGTTTAGCCTGCCGCGGGCGTCGGTAAAAGAAGTGGTTCGTCCGGTACCCGGCGATGTCGGTCGGGTGGTTCGTGATTGGTTTGCCGACGCGGTGAGGTTGGGGATTGCAGAGCCGCAGGCAAGCTTGGGGATTGGCTTTTTGACGGGCCAAAAAAGTGCTTTACCAGAAGAGCTATCCGAGCAACTCAGAATTGTCGGGTTAACGCATATTGTCGTTGCCAGCGGCTATAATCTCACCATCTTAGTGCGGCTAGCTCGGCGGCTCTTTAAGAAACATTCCCTGTTTCTCTCGACCGCCAGCTCGATGGCAATGATCATAGGCTTTATCGCCGTGACTGGGCTAAGCCCGAGCATGACAAGGGCGGGGCTGGTGTCAAGCCTTAGCCTGCTAGCCGCCAACTATGGTCGCTCGATTCACCCCTTCGTGCTGCTCCCGTTCGTTGCGGCTATTAGCGTTGCTTGGCAGCCGTCGTTTGCGTGGGGCGACTTGGGCTGGCAGCTCAGTATGACGGCGTTCGCGGGAGTGATGGTAGTTGCTCCGCTGATGCAGGCCTACTTTTTTGGTCCAGACCCGCCCGGTTTACTACGCCAGATTCTAGGTGAAACAACCGCAGCACATATGGTGACAGTACCAATTATCGTGACGGCTTTTGGAACGTTATCTCATGTGGCGATTATTGCGAACCTGATGGTGGTTCCCCTTGTGCCGCTGGCAATGCTCTTAACGTTTATTGTTGGTATCACTGGACTGGCAGTGCCCTCCATTGTGGCGTTTATCGCCCTGCCGGCCGAGTGGCTCCTAACTTACATGACATCAGTAGCTGGCTTTCTGGCTGACCTGCCCTGGGCCCAGTCGGAGGCAGAAGGCCTGGCTTGGATCACACCTGTCTACATAGGGCTGTTAATTACTTTTTGCTGGTACATGCAACGGCGAACTGGCTTCAAGCTAAGAGAGGTCAACCTGGTCGATTAACGCGGGCGCGTTCGGGCAGCTTCACGGGCGAGTTCTATCAGACGATCGTCAATCTCGCCGGGAACGAATGAGCCGTAGCGGCGGTTAACGGCTGAGGCGATCAGGAAGTCTGCAATCCTTGGGTTCTTAGGCAGAAGCGAGCCGTGTAAGTAGGTGCCAATCGCATTGTTGTAGCGAACGCCCTCTTGAGCGTCACGCGAGTTGTTGCCGGCGCCCTTAATGACCGTGGCAAGCGGCAAGGCGTTTTTGTCAAGAAAGGTTTGGCCGCTGTGATTTTCGTAGCCAATTATTTCATCAAAATCAGGCGAGGTAGTGATAATATTACCGATCAACCGTTCTTTCGTGGCGAAGGTTTCACAATCGAAGACAGAGATCCCCTTCATCTTGTGGTTTTTGCTAGTTTGAAAGAAGTGGCCAAACAACTGGTAAAGCCCGCAGACCATCAGCATCGGCGTTCCTTGGTTGGCCAGCTCTTTTAGGCGTGGGCCGATCGCCAGGAGATCGGCGTGAATGGCCTCCTGTCCACTATCTTGGCCACCACCACCAGTCAGGATGTCGATGTCGTCGGGCAGGGTATCGCCGACATTATATTCGGACACGACTGGTGTGTAGCCGTGCCACTCAAGACGTCGCACCAGAGCCAGTACGTTGCCATGGTCGCCGTAAATATTCATTTCTTTGGGATAAAGCTGTAGGATGTGAATTTCTCTACTCATGACACTACCTCGACGGTTGTTATTTTCGATAGCTCGCGCCGCAGAGCAAGCATAGCAGTATACGTACAATAAATGCGCTTTGGTGTGTCGGCGTGGTGAGAAATAAACGTACGCAGCGCTGCCGCAATGTCGGTATCAATTAGCTCGCTAGTGACATTCTCGTAGTGAAGGCGAACCGCCATGTCGTAGGCCCGGATACCACTGACAGCCGCCGCGCCGGCTGGTCGCAGGCTGGCAAAATCAACGTCCCATAGCCACGACATATCACGGCCGTCGGCGTAGTTATCGTTTATGGCAATCATGGTGGCGTAGCTTTTCGGAGAAAAAGACGACAAACCGAGGCGAAAGCCAGACGGGTTCTTCACCAGCACTAATTCGAGCGGCTGGCCACCGACCATAATCGTCTCACCGCGGCCAAAGGCAGGAGTCACCGTAGCGATGGCCGCAACCGCCACTTTTGAGTCAAATATATCGCCAAGTACCGACGCAGTCAGCCCAATTGCAGCTGCCGCATTCAAAATATTATAGACGCCATTGATTTTTAGCGGCGTTGTGAAGCTGTCTTTTCCGATAGAAAAGGTAGCTGATTTTTTGGTATGTGATTCAAGCACGACCGATGCCGCGGGGACGGTTGAGGCTTTTGCCGGGCCGCTCCGAAGTTCGTCATCGCTAGGGAAATCGCTGCGTAAATCTTCGCTGACACCAAAGTAGCTTACCTGGGCTTTGGTGGCAACAGCCAGTGCGCTGACTCGGGGGTCTTCACGGTTTAACACAACCGAATCGCTAGTGGATTCTACAATCCGAGATAATAGCTGGGCGGTAGCATCTATTTCACCGAACCTGTCGAGCTGGTCTCGCATAACGTTTAGAATCAGGCTGTGTTGTGGGGGGATGGCCTTCACAAACGGTACGGCGTGAGCTTCGTCGAGCTCTAGCACGGCGATATCGGCAGCCAGGCGACCACGCAGGTCTATCTCTGAGAGCAGGGCGGCCGCCACCCCGCGGGTAAAGTTGCTACCGGTGCGGTTGGTAAAGACGCGTAGGCCATGCGCCTCGAGTAGAGCCACCACCATCTTGGTGGTCGTAGTCTTACCGTTGGTGCCACTGACGACCACAACCCCGTGGGGCAGCTGGGCGAGCGTTTTCTTAATAAAGTCAGGATCGATTTTTTCAACAAAGAGGCCCGGCAAAGCTGAACCACCACCGCGCAGGCGGGCAATTGAGCGAACGGCTTTTCCAAAGATTACGACAAAGGGGTGAGGCATATAGCTCATTATATCGTATAATGAGGCTATGTTTTTGGTGGGTTTATTACAGTGGTGGTATGGCCGGGGTTGGCGAGGCCAACTTAGGGAGGCTGGCCGTCGTTTGGGAGCGACAATTGACTTCTTTTCGATTGGCCACCTACTGGCGACATTATTCGACCCGTTCCGCCAAATATCGGCTGGCAGGTTGCAAGGAACGGTCGGCGACCAATTGCGCGGCTTCCTCGATAAAACTATTTCGCGTGTCATTGGTGCGATTGTTCGGCTGTTTACTATCATTGCTGGCGTGATCTGTCTTGCGTTTCAGGTATTGTTTGAAGGATTGATTATCGGGTTCTGGTGGTTTCTGCCGTTGTTTCCAATCTTTGGATTCCTAATCTTTGCTGTAGGGTGGGTGCCATCGTGGCGCTAACATTGCTTAACCCTGATTCGCCCCGGGCCCATCGAGCCCGCTATGGCCATGCCCTGCGGCCATGGGTGTTTGTATTACAACTTAGCGCAGTCTCACTATTACTAGTGGGTGGAGCGTTGCTGGCCGTTCAGAGCCTGTTTGCATGGATATTCTTGGGGCTATGGGTAATTCCGGCTATGATCGCTGAATGGTACCAGCGCGAGCTAGCTAGCGTACCGCGTGAAACGGGCGCGGCAACAATTGATGGTATGCTCGATGCCGAAATATTGGCTATACTCCCCAAGTCCTTTTCGCCCAAAGAGCTGTCTCTATTGGTTGGTCAAACCGTCGGCGGCGGCTTCTTTGCGACCCGTTTTGGGGTGAGTGGCGGCTTTTTAGCAGAACTTGTGTCGGCTGATCGCAATGACATCGAGCCTGCGCTCGAAGAAATAGCGGAGCTATCGAAGGTAGTTGGTGGGCGAGTTAGCGCTGGTGTGGTGATGGTGGCGCTGCTACGGCAGGTCGCCGCCAAGCAAACACTACTGGGGCATCTGCAGTTGGAAGAAGATGATCTTATTCGCGGCATTCGTTGGTACCATGAGCTGACTGATAGGATTCAGCATCGCCGGGAGCACCCAAGGAAGAGTGGGGGAGTCGGGCGAGACTGGTCGTATGGTTGGATCCCAACACTTTCGCGTTATGGCCAGAACATTTCGACCGCCCAAGTGCTGAGCTCTCCGGTCCGCGAAGAAACAATTCAACAAGTTATTCGCCTACTTGATGGTGGTCGCGGTGCCATTGGGTTAGTGGGACAACTAGGTGTTGGAAAAACTGAGCTGGTCTTCGACCTCGCTAGCCGACTAATGGACGCTGACAGCGATGTGCCAAAGCAACTACTCTACAAACAACTCTTCCTGCTCGATGCCAGTCGTTTGGTCGCCGCCGCGACTGATGGCGGGATTGAGGAGTTGGTTGAAACAATTCTATCCGAGGCCTACAGCGCCAAAAACATCATCGTCTGCCTCGAGAATGCAGAGCTGTTCTTTGAAACCGGTGTTGGGTCAGTCGATATTAGCGCCCTTCTATTGCCGATACTAGAGGCTGGCCGACTGTCCATCATTCTGACCATGGACGAGCAACGATTCTTACAAAT
>Ga0306872_100276_pt1 | contig 21376 bp, 17 predicted proteins | sample AntRauMeHopE1498_FD_190455 | JGI IMG/M metagenome (GOLD analysis project Ga0306872, IMG submission 190455) | Saline lake microbial communities from Rauer Islands, Antarctica - Metagenome Hop E1 #498 (v2) (version 2) | ecosystem: Environmental > Aquatic > Non-marine Saline and Alkaline > Saline ...
CTTGGAGAGACGTTAGAACTTGATCAACACGTATTAGACGAAATGAAACAAGCAAGACTTGAAATAGAAATGGAAAGAAAAAAGAAACAAACAGATTCAATTTATTACAATAGAATATTAAGAGAGCATTCAAGAGAAGAAATGTTAAAAGAAAAAGTGGTTGATGCAATAGCGAACGCTGACAAGATTCCATTGCCAGAATTTCTACCATTACAGAAAAATGAAAACGGAAAATCTGAGTATTTACTTGGTGTGTCTGATGTACATGCATACAAGAAATTTGTATCTTTGACGAATGAATACAGTAAAGAGATACTAGAAGATAGAATGGCTAATTTATTACTTGAAATAAAACAAATAGTAATTGAGCAAAAAATAGAAGAAATAACTGTTGTGAATGGTGGAGACAGTCTGGAAGGATTACTCAGAGTTTCGGCATTAGGAATGCTAGAATTAGGAGTTATTGACACAGTTGTTGAATTTAGAAGATTTATGGCATCATGGCTAAAGGAATTATCTACTTTTGTTAAAGTAAAATACATTCATTTAATTAGTGCTAACCATTCAGAAACAAGACCATTAAATACAAGAGCTGGACAAATGCCAAGTGAGGATTTTGAAAAGGATATCGCAAATTATATTCATGACATATTAGAAGACAACAAAAGAATAGATGTCATCTTACCAGATTTAGCATTCTATGAATGGTCAATGGCTGGATATGAAATAATTGCACATCATGGACATGGCATATCGAGTAGTCCAGAAAAGTTTATTGATAAAATGACTAGAAAAAGAAGAAAGTTTTATGACTATGGAATATTTGGACATCTACACACAGAGATGATTAAGCCAATTGACGAAGGGCCGACTAATGATTGCGAGATATTAAGATTGCCTTCTATTGTTGGGTCATGTACATTTGCAGATTCAATATTAAAAGGATCTAAAGCTTCTGCTGTAATGTTTAGATTTACAGAAAATAAAGGCAGGGATAGAGAGTTTAAATTTATACTAAATTAACACACAGATACTGTTTACTCTCCTTTACAGTGTTTGTTTTAATCCTATCCTGTCACGAGTGATGGTCTAGGTTTTGGATTTAGATCATCACTTGGTGATAAATTGGATTGCGATACTTGGAGGAGAAAGGACTGAACATAAATATGGAAAATGATGAAGTTTTAAAAAAGGATATTAAAAGTACAGTAAGAACAGATAAAGTTAAAATAAGTAAGGCTGCTAAAAAGAAATCTGATAACAGAAAACCTCAAGGAGAAGCTATCGTATGTACATATCATGGTGGACTTCCATTAAGCGTTCACAACGATAATTTCTACAAAAGCAACGAGCAATCATTATTTAAGGCAATAGGTTATATTCCTATTTGTAAGAAATGCGTAAAAGATATATTCTTAAGATACTATTATGATAATAATAATGACTATATAAAAGCTCTCTATTTAATGTGTAGAAAATTAGATATATTGTTTGAAGTTAATTCTTGTGAAGGAGCTTTTAAAAAATCTAAAGGCAGAACTGAAGCTATATTTGGAAACTATCTAGGCATTATTGGTGGTGGTGCGAGACAAGACAGAGGGTTACTAAATTTTGATGATTCTGAATATATAGACGAAGATAAAGACTCTATAGATATGAAAGTCAGTAAAATAAGAGATGGATATCAACTTTGTGATAATGATTTACAACACATGAAAGATGTGGTAAAGAAACTTGGGTATGATCCTTTCAAAAGCTCTGGTCTAAAAGAATATGATTTGGCACAATTATACAGTGAGATGGTAACATATCTTGAAGATGATGATTTAGTAACTGACTCATATAAGTTAAATGTAGTTTTGCAAATAATTCATAACAATCAACAGATAAGACAAACAGATTTATATTTATCAATATTGAATAGTGGGATAGGAGATTTTACAGAGAATGCAAGTAGAATAAATACTCTCATAGGTCAGAAAGAAAAACTAATAAAATTAAACAATTCTACAAAAAAAGAAAACGGTTGGTTAACAATGGACACTACTGGCAGAAACACTTTAAGTGGAATGATGAAAAAATTAGGTGAATATGGGTTTGATGAAATTCATGCGAACTACTTTGATATTGCAACATCTAAATCTGCAAAAGAGATGTTGGATGCTTCTCATAAATCAATAATAGAAACTTTAAATTTTGGAGATGAAGAAGCAAAAGATGTTTTGGTAATGCAAAGAGAATTAATTACAGAAAAAGATGATGAGATTGCTAAAATATTTGAAGAAAAAAGACAACTTGCACTAGAGCTGGTTGATATAAAGAAAAAACTAAGACTAGAAAGAGAAACAGAAAAATATAATTTATAGAAAGAGAGCATCAACTTATTGGTGCTTTTATTTGTGTTAATTGTATCTTATATGTAAAAATAAAAGGAGTTGAAAATGGATGGCTAAAAAAGTAGATAAAAGTATGTTGACCAAAGCTCAATTGAGATTATCAAAGGCTAACCTTGATACTATAAATATGTATAGATCCAACCCTTGTGTTGCCTGTAGAGATTTGCTTGGAATACAATTATTAGATTACCAAGCAGTTATATTACAACAATCTTGGATAGCTGAGAACGTTGTTTGGCTATTGACAAGAAACGGCGGGAAAACTGTATTGGCTGCAATATATATGATGTTGGATCAATTGCTTTTCCCAGAGAGAGAATTATGGATATTAGGAACAAACGGAAAACAGTCTAAGAAATTATATTCTTATGTTGAAAGACTTGGCACTAATACAATAAAGTCATTTGGTGATTTACCAGATATATACTTTAAAGAAATAAAAAGGACAAATAGTGTAGGAAGTGGATTTGGTCATGATGCTTCTGGACACAGGGTTAAGTTAATGAATGAGAGTTATATAAAAACATTAAATGATAACCCAGATGGCAACAGGGGTGAAAGGGGATCGACGTTTTTTGATGAGGCTTCATTTATTCCTGAGAAAAGTATAGTTGCAGTAGAGCCATATTCTGCTCAAGACACAAGCTTTCAAAGTTCAATAGACCCCGACTTCGACCAAAGAGCATTAACAAAGAAAAGACCATTGCAAAGAATATATTTCTCATCTGCTGGTGATAAGACTTGTTATTTTTATCAGAAGTATGTAGAGTTTAGCAAGAGAATGATTGCTGGAGATACTAGGTATTTTGTTGCAGACATAACGATAGACATACCACTTGAGCCTACAATTAGAGGTAAAAAATGTGGTGCATTATTAAGTAAGTCTGTATTATCACAAGCACTTGCAACGAATCCTACAAAAGCAATGCGTGAGTTTTATAACAAATGGGATGTAGATGGTGGAGATGATCAGATAATAAAATCTTCAACAATGAATAATAACTCAACATTCCAATTACCAGAAATGATTCCTGATTTTACAGAAGGTGAAAAGGTAAAATATGGTATATTCTACGACCCAGCAGCAATTGCAGATAATGCAGTAGTTTTAATAGGGAAATTTATTTACAATAGTGATATAGGTTGGTATGGCAAAGTTGTTAATATGGTTAATTTTAAGGATTTAACTGATACAAAAGGCAATAGACAAAAAACATATCCAGAGCAAATAGAAGAATTGAGAAGTTTAATTGTTAGATATAATGATAGTGATGTTGAATATGAAAATATCCATAAAGTCGGCATAGACGCTGGTACTGGTGGTGGTGGTATTTTATACGGACACACTCTTATAATGGACTACCAAGACAAATACACAAAGATGAATCACAGAGGAATAACAGATAAAGAATTATTTGCTGATAAGCAATATGAATATCCAAATGCTTATCCAATTCTAAGGATGATTGAGCCTACAAAATGGAAACCCATAATGTCTCCTAGATTGGTGGAATTGATGAACCTTGGACTAATACATTTCCCAAAAGAATATAACAACTCTGGACACTTGGATATTGAAGCAGATAATGACGAAGGATTTGTTAGAAGAAATCTAAGTCAAGATGAACAATTGGCATTAATGAATATTGATATATGTAAAGAAGAAGCTAAAATGATTCACAGATTTAAACTTGGAAACGAAAGATACACTTACAAGTTAAGAAGCGATATGCAAAACAATATGCATGATGATAGATTTTATACTCTCTTAATGTTTGCAGATGAATTATATACACTAAGAGATAATGATGCTATGAATAAAGGAAGAAGCAAGAAAACAAAAGATAGAACAATATTATCTTTGTTTAACTAAAATATAAAAAAGAAAGGGGGAAAATCAATGAGTAATGCTCAAAACAAAGGCGAATTATTACTTTCAGACTTGTATATGGATTATAAAAAATCAGATATTGCAAATGGATTAACTGAAGAAGAAATAAGAAAAAATGTAACAGACATTTACACGAAAGTTAATAAAAGTTTTGAATCAAGTTTTAAAGATATTGGGAATAATAGATCAAGATTTTCAGTAAATGATTTTCTAGACGGAGTAATTGGCAAAATGAGACATTCCATGAATACCCCAAGGAAATATACGGCAGAGTCGATTAATAAAATAATGGAGTTTCCTTATAATTATAAAGATGATTTAATAAGAATGTCTACATACTTTTATTTAAGATCTCAAGAGTATAAAGGTATAATAAGCTACAAATCTGATATGCTGACTTATTCAAATGTTATGTACCCTGTGGGGAGCGTTGATGATAATTTTGATGTAGATGATTACATGAGAAAACTAGAATTTGTAAAAGATTATCATATACAATCAAAGTTTAGTCAAGCGACAAAATCTTTAGTAAAGACAGATTTATACTTTGCTTATGAATTAAGCGACAATGGTGGTAAAAACTATATATGGAAAAAACTACCAGTTGAGTTTTGCACAATATTAGGCAAGGATAGATTTGAGACTTATAGAGTTGGATTCGATATGTCATATTTTGACAAATATCCTAGTGATTTAAATTCATATCCAAAAGAGTTTAAAGACAAATATGAATTATATAAATTGAGGAAAGATAGTTTTGCAGATAAATATAAATCACAATCTTCAAAGAACAGAAGCAGAAATATAAATGCTGATTACGAAATGCAAACAGTTTATGAGCTTGATAATTCAAAAGCAATAGCATTTAAGTTTGATGAGTCTGTTGATTATGTAGTTCCTTATTATAGTGGAATGTTTGTTGATTTAGTAAGATTGTCTGAGTTAAAAGATGTAGATGTAATAAATACAGTATCTGATAATTATAAATTGATACATCAACAAGTTCCTATGAATAAAGAATCAGGGCAAGAAGACGACTATTTAATTAGTGGAGATTTTTTATCTAAATTTCATGATAGCTTGGTAAAAAATGCCCCCGCTGGAGTTGGAGTAGCAACTACGCCAATGCCACTAACGGCAGTTACATTAAAAAATGGTATTGGCTCGGCAGAAGAAAGTATTACAAGTAAGCAAGTTAGTAATATACTTACGCAGTCTGGAACTTCAAATTTATTATTCAATGGAAGTTCAACAAGTGCATTAGGTTTAAATAAAAATATACAAGTTGATGAAAATATGATGTTTGGTGTCTTAAAACAATACCAATTATTTATGAGAAAAAGATTATACCAATTATGTAAAAATTCGTATAAATATGAATTAAGATTTTTAGAAAATTCTCATTTTAATACTGAAGATTTAATTGATAGATATATGAAAACTGGATCTGCTGGTTTCAACACCGAGTTTGAAGTAAACGCATTACTAGGAAGAGATCAAATTGATTTTATAAATTCTGGAAAGATATTGGATAAATTAAATATGAGAGACTCTATGATACCTTTTAAATCTTCTCATGTTGGTGATGCTACATCTGTGGAAACTGGTGGTAAAGTAAAAACTTCTGACTTAACTGATGACGGAGCTGAATCTAGAGAAAGAGATTTGTAGAGGTGAAATATGAGTAATAAAATAGAAAAAAATATTTATACACATTTAGATAATCTAACTTTTGAAGTTGGTGAAACTGTAATTGGTGAAGAAAATAATAGATACACAAAAGTAAAAGCTTGGATAGCACATGTTGATAAAAACTTAAATAAATCTAATTTTTCAAAAGAGATGTTGCAAGCTATGATTCCAAGTTTAACTTATGCTCCAATCGTAGGATATATTCAAGTTGGAGATGATAATGTTCCTGATTTTGCTGGTCATGAAGAAAGATATATTGTTGATAAAGATGGTGTAAAAACTGAATATCTTGGAAGAATGTATGGTTTTGTTCCAGCGGATAATGATGCAAGATTTGAAAAGAAAACAGTGAATGGAATAGAGAGAGAGTATCTTGTTACTGATGGCATAATGATAAATAAATTTGCAAAGGCTACTGAGATACTTGAAAGAGATGGATCAAAAGGTCAATCAATGGAATTAGACAGAAGTTCTTTTGATGGATATTATGATAAAGTAAATGATCAGTTTATGGTAACTTCTGCTGAAGTTGAAGCATTGTGTTTACTTGGGGATTCTAGAATTCCAGCTATGTCTGGTGGTTCAATTGAGAAAACCCAATTTACAAATATAAGAACAGAGCTATCATCAGTATTTGAAAAGATGGAAAAGGATTATATGACCAAGTATAGTGCTTTAAAAACAAACGAGGAAAATAAGAAAGGAGGAAATGAGTTGGATATTAAAACTTTAGAGAAAATGTTAGTTAATTACACGCTTATTTCTAACGAGTTTGTTGAGGATTTAAAAGGCAAACTTGAAACATTTGAAACAGAAGAAAATCTAAAAGAGGTTTTAGATGCAGAACAATCTACCCAATTTGAATTGACTGCTTCAGCACAAATGGAAATTCTTAATAGAGAAGTTTCTAATTTAGAAGTTTTTATTGACAGATGGGGAGATAAAATTAGTAAGTACGGATTTAAAGATGTGAATATTGAATCAAGTGAAGTTTATGCAATTGACAGATCAGATTATTCAGACGTTGGTTTCGAGTTTATTAAAAATGGAGATTCTTATGAGATTGATAAAGATTCTAAATTTAACATATCTTGGCAACCAGTTAGATTAGAAGAAGGTCAAGCTACTAATTTTAGTTTAAAAGAAGAGATTGATTTACTTTATGAAGTTGCCGATTCTAAAATTGAGGCTTCTAAAGAAGATACGAAAACTGAATTTGAATCTAAATTAGAGACGCAAAAAGTTGAATTTGAAAAATTAGTTTCTGAAAAAGATGTTGAACTTTCTGATCTTCGTGATTACAAATTTTCAATTGAATCTGATTTAAAAACTAGTTTTGTTTCTAGTATTGAAAATCTAGAAGAAGTAGAAAAAGAAGATTTAATTGGTAGAGTTTCAGACTTTACAATGGAAACATTGAAAGATGAGATTTTTAAAATGATAGGTAAAAAGTCAACTAAATTTTCAGTAGAAAAAATTGAAGATATTAAAGATGATTTTAAGTCACATGAAAATGATGTAGAGAAAAAATCTTACGATCACTTAATGGTTAAATAAGCCATTACAAATAATAAAGTAATTTAAAATTACAGGAGGAAATATATTATGATGAATTTGGAAAAATGTCAAGCAATTTACAACGGTAATATCGAAAACGTACAACACACATCAGCAATGAAGAATGGTTCTTTTATCAATCTTGGTGCTAAAATTAAAGACGATGTTTACGCAGTTGGAGTTCCAGCTACAGCAACATTAGGAACTGCTGAAGTTTTAGTAGTATTCTCTGATGAAACATCTTATGAGTCTGGAAAGTCTATTAGTGATTTTACAAACAAAGCAAATGTTCCAGCAAGAGCTTATCACTTAACTGAAGGTGATTCATGGTTAATTGCAAATGAAGATTTCACAGGAACAGCAGCAGTTGGCAAATATTTAATTCCAGCAAATGGAACTGTAGTGCCAGCGGCTTCAGCAACAGCTACAGGAAAAGGCTTACAAATTGTTGTTGATCAAATTGATCAAACTATTGGATATGCTAAGAAAGCAGCAACTAGAGTAAAGGTTGCTAACGTATTATAGTAACTAATCTATAGAAATGTTGGTAAACTAAACTTATAAATTACGGAGGAAAAAGAATATGAATGAAAATATGAAAGTAATTAGAGATTTAATGGTAGATATTGATTCTGCTAGTAAAGGTATGTCTACAAAGTTTTCTCAAGATGCTCTAGAGGCAACTTTAAGAGCTGAGATTGTAAAAGTATTTGGTAAAGAAAACCCAAGCCTTATTGAAGTTAAAAGAAATCCAAACTCAGGTGCATTTTTTGAAGTAATGGAAGAATTTATTGGTAATGCTGGTACTGCTGCATTACAATTAGCTATTCCGTTTGCAGAATTTAAAAGCATTGGTTGGGGAGATGAGAACAGATTTGAAATCGAGAACGCAGATCTATTTGACGTTATCACATTAGCAAAAGGAAACGCTAATATTAGAAGACAAAGATTAGAGAATGGTTACATGTCTATTCCTACTGAAGCAAAAGGTATTAAGATCTTTGAAAACTTTAAGAGATTTTTATCTGGTAGAGTAAATTGGGTTGCTATGGTACAGAAAGTTACTGCATCATACGTTAAGCATGTGCAAGAATTAGTTTACACTGCATTTTATGCTTCTACACCAGTTAACTCTAACGCAAAGTTCAATGTAAATGAAGCTGGTGCATTAGATAAAGATAACGTTTATGAAATGGTTGAACATGTACAAGCAGAAAACCAAAACTCAGACGTTATCATTATGGGTACTAGATTGGCTTTAAAAGCTTTAACTCCTGTTATTGTTACAGAAGAAGCTAATAAGCAAATGCACGAACTAGGCTACTACAAAACTGCTGAAGGTTATTCTTTAGTTGTGGTTGATCAAATGCACGTAGCAAATACTTATGAGTTTTTATTGTCTAATAAGCAATTCATGGTTATTCCAGCAGACTTAGGTGGATTAGTTAAGATTATGGAAGAAGGAACTCCATTAATCATTGACACTCCAATTGGTAAAAATGCTGACATGTCTGTAGAGCATATGTTCTATAGAGAAGTTGGAGTTGGTATTGTTACTGGTAGAGCTTATGGTAAATACACTTGGACTAACTAATATTTAACTGGGCGAAAGCCTATTGAGTATTATTCAATATACTAGGGTAAATTAAAACTTGCCCTAGTATATTATTATAAATGATGAAATTAAACTAAACGGATTATAAAATGGAGGGTAATAAAATGGCTAGACCTAAAGGTTCAACAAATAAAGTATCAGAAGATAACAAAGTAGTAGAGGACAATTTAAAAAATGTTTCTGAAATTGAAACAAGTGATGTAAAATCTATCACAGAGAATATCACAGAAAAAGTAACAAAAGCAAAAACTGATGGTGTTACAAAAGTCGTAAAGAAAGTATTTGATGATGAAGATTTAGTGCCAGTTGCAACATTTGTTGGTGGCTTAACTAGATTTACAAATCCAATTGCTCCTTTTGAAAGATATGTATGGGGAAAATTTGGTGATATTGAACAGGTTAGATTCGGTGCTTTAAAAGGACTTAAACAAAGAAGATCATCTGCATTTAAAGAAATGTTATATGTATTAGACGATAGCGTAATTCAAGAGCTTGGATTACAACATACTTATTCAAAAATTGGCAAACTAGAAGATTTGGTTAATATTTTAGATAAAGACTTATCAGAATCTATAGCATATATTGAAAATGCTTCAAAAGAGATTAAATCAGTATTGATAGAAATTATGACAAATAAATTAGAAAGAAAAGAGCCAATTGATGTATTCAAACTTAAAGCACTTGGCGAAAAACTAGAAATGGATTGGAATTTAGATGATTAGAGAGTAGGTGAGGTTTATGACACCATACCAAAACATATACGATATATTTGAAGGCATGATTACAGATTATGACTTGAATGATTTGATCCCAGAAAATAAGGCAGAAGTTGAGTTAAGGCTTTTAAAACAAGCAATATCAACATATTTTTCTTCAAGTCAAGATTTGTCACAAAGAGATGATGCAACCTTTATATTCAACATTGATATATCAGAAATAAAGCAACAAATATTAGCAAATTATATGGTAATGGCTTGGGTAAAACCTTATTTGAATAATCAAGATTTATTTGAGACTCACTTTTCAACAAGTGAATACAATGCATTTTCTTCGGCTAACAAGATGAGGGCGTTAAAAGAAACATTTTTACTTGCGTCCTCTGAAGCTGGAAGATTGGCTACAAAACAATCTATTAAAGAAGTGTTGGGAGGTTTAGGATAATGATTTTAGACCTTAAAGCATATGGTAATTCTGTAATAAAAAGATTATTTAGTGTAATAGATTTAACTAAAGATGCAATGACTGAAAAAGATAAAGATGATATATCTAAATTTATATCAAAATTAATAATAGAAGTTGAAGGATCTTTGGAATACTTTAGTCATGTCAAATATGGTTCTAGAATGCAAAGTGTTTTAATGAAGTTGAGTGGCGTGAAAAATATAAATGATTTTCAAATAAGAAGATGTGCTATGTTAGATTCAATAGAAATTATAAATAAGATTATAGTGAATTTATAATAGCATAAATATAATAAAGGAGGTGATTAAATGAGTATCTATAACCAATCTGGTACTGGTGGATATAAAAACAGATTTGTAGAATCTCAAAAGAATTTAATAAAAAGAAATTTTGATAAATCTGATGGATTCGGAATATACAAAGTTTATCGTCTTGGAGAATATACATTAGAAGATTTTCCAATACACATATTTATAACAAGGACAGATGGACGTAGAAAATTTGTTAGTCACCCTGATTACCCTGTTTTAAAAGGGGATATAATTGAATACACAGAAGATGGAAATAGTTATTTAGTATTCGCTCAAGATACACATTCTGGAGTTAATAATTTTGGAGAAATGTATAGAATGGAAAATACAATATCAATCAAGAATGAGTTTGGGGATATTGATGTTATACCTTACTACATGACAAATAATGGAATTGGCTCACAAGATAACAATAATATAGTTTCTGTTAGCAACACTAGAAAAGAAATATACGTACAGTGGAATGACCTTAGTAAATCAATTTATAAAAATCAAAGATTTATATTAGGAAACATAGAAGCTTATAAGATTACTTCAAGAGACAATTTTAGTGTAAAAGGATTGCTTAAATTAACATTAGAAAGCACTCAAATCCTCGCTCAGGACGATTTAATTAACAACGTGGCACATAACACCACAGAACCAATAAGTCCTCCTATACAGGGCAAAACAGGGGTATTTTATAGCAATACAGAGCTTAGTATTCCAGTTGGATTGAGTAAAAGCGTTTCTGTGAATGAGTACTTAAATGATGTGATTATTCCATCAACTTTATTCACATTTAGGATAGATGGTATTGATTCAAGTAAATATCAAATTGTTGTTCAAGATGGTAATTCAATAGAAATAAAAGCACTTGATGATTATTTCGTAGGTGAGTTAGTGGCTATAGAAAATGTAGGTTTGGTGGAATATAAAATACCACTTACATTAAAATCTGCATTTGGTTAGGAGGTAATATGAGAGAACATTATAAAAAATGTGAATTAGGAAATGACTTAGAATACTCAGACGACCTTATTAATGAAATGTTGATGTTGTTAATTGATTTAGGATCTGATGACTTTTGGAAGATTCTGAAATATGGTAAAACAGATGTTTTAATTAATCCATCTTACACTGTTAGCTTAGCTGACAAATATGAAATGGTTAAGCCTAATAATAAAACTAATGATGGTAAAGAATTGACCAGAGTTAAGACTGCTAAATTTAATGACGACATTTCTACTGAAGCACATACTGAAATTAGAATAGTTGATGGTAGTTGGAGTGTTCCAGAAAAACAAATTTATGATATTGCTATTGGAGTTGAAATAATTAGTCACAATTCACTGATAGCATTAGATGGTGTTGGCAAGAGAACAATTAATATATTAAGGCATGAGATATACAAAATATTCAATAACGCTGATGTGTATAAAAATATTGGTCAAATGACGAATGTCGGCACGAGAGGTCAAGTATCTATATTCAACAATGAGTATCAAGGCTATCAATTTAGTCTAATTGCAAGAAGTTCATAAATAGTATTGGGGATATTAAAATGGGTATTAAAAAAACTATTGATAAAAACGATAAAAAATATGTGCCTATAGAATATGTCGAATCTTGGATAATTGGATTTCCTATTAAGACTGAATATGGAGATATTATCCAGTTTAAGGTTGAAGATTATTATGATATTATAGGTGAATTAGAATTATTAAAAAAACAAGGTTGGGAAATAAAAAATCAGATACTAAAAAGTGTTGAGACTAAAGAGATTAGAGATAAAATTAAAAGTGATTTTGACAATAATAGTTTTATAACATGTGTTAGAAATAATGTGTGTGGTTTAAGAAATGAGTATATAAGAATATTCAGTATGTTCATTGATGATTTTGAAAAGAAATTTATTTGGACAATATCACAAGAAGAATTTGATAGAATTAGAAAACTAATATTAGAACTGAACAATATAACACACCAAGAGAAAAATCCCAACGAAGAAATTGAAAGATTTAACAAAATGAAGAATTTTATGAATAGAGCTAAAGGTGGAGTGTTAGAATTCGATACAATTTATTCCACGCTTATGACAAAAGAAGGTGGTGGATTATTGCCATCTGAAATAAATAGTCTCACAATGAGACAGTTTTATTTAGCTTTTAAAAGGGTTGAATTTAACAAAGCTCATGATGTAACTACACTTTTTAAAACAGTGGACTCTAAAGATACTATTAAAATAGTTGATTGGAATCAATCGTCAAGAGAAGAAGAACAAGTTATTGAATTTGATAGTTTAGATGATCTTAAAAAGAACAATGGATTTATGGCTAAAAAGGGAGTTTCTAAAAAGAGTGGCAACCCTAATGCTATGACGCCTAAATCTAATAGTTTACCTAAGCTATAATTTTTAAATAAAAACTAAATAATCCTCTTTTAAATTGAGGCATTATAATAATGAAACGGAGGAAATAATATGAATGGAAGAATTAGAGTTCAAGATACAGCAGATGTATTCTATCATTTCGCAAATGGTGACACTAGATATTTCGGTTGCATGAATACCGCCAACCTTGAGAAAACAGTAGACACAGAAGATATTAGATGTGGTATTGGTTTTGGTTTAGCTTCAATTATGTATTCAAACCCTGATATGACATTGACTTTCACACCAGCTTTCTGGAATGACTTCTTTATTGAAGATGCTACTGGAGATACATTTACAAGTGGTGAATCAGTAAATGTTTGGGATTATGAACAAGGTAATGCTGTATTAGATACAACAGATGCAACGGTAGCAATCACTGGAACTCCAGTGGATGATATTGTTAAAGTTCAAGATTCAAAAGGTAAATTCTACCCAGCAACTTATACAACAAGTACAGTTACTATTGCTGGTGGAGCTGCATTAGCTGGTCAAGTAGTTACAGTTTCTTATAAGAAGGCTGTTACTGGTGATGTATTAGAATTTAGAACAGACAACTATCCAAAAGTTCATGGAATTACGCTAAGAACAATTGCGTATGATCCAGACACGAATGAAATTGTTTCTGATTTATACTTTGTATTTGACAGAGTATTAGGTGATGGTGCGTTATCTCTAGGATTAGCTGGAGCAACAAACTCAATTACAGAAATTTCTGCAAGAGTATTACCAACTAACGGAAATTTATTTGGTAAATATATTGTAGTTGATAGAGCTTAACTAATTATAGGGGAGATAGATATTTATTATCTTTCTTCCCTATTTTTTTATAATTAATTACTTATATTTATATTAAAGGATTAAAGCAGGAGAGAATAAAGGGAGGCATTAAAATGAATTTAGCAGATATTCAAACAGGAATGGTAATAGTATGGTTGTTTATAATGATAGGAATATTCCTATTTATTAAATTAAACAGATATTATAAAATTAAAAAATATGAAGTGATTGAAGAAATTAATACTCAATTATTTCCAAAGAAAGATTTGCCAGTTATTAAGTCAATTAAAATAACCAAAGATATTAGTATAGAATTATACGACTTAAAAAGACTTGATGATGGTAAAATAGATAGAGAGAGTTATGTTTATTTAAAACTATCACAAATTATAAATAAGAATACAACTATAGATTTTGAGGGTGAAGGAATAGACCTTGAAATGAATATAGATTTAATAGATTTTAGAGAAGAAGAAAATAAGTTTTTATATATGGACATAATAGAGATGTTGTCAAGTTTCAATATATCGAATTTCCTATTTAAAGGTGATGAGTTATTCAAACTGTATAATATTGAAGATGGAGTTGTTGAAGAAATTAAAGACCATGTTGACGAAATTATACATGAAGTTTTTATTGATGTGGTTGACAGATATAGTAAAACTACTGATAGTCCAGAATTTGCAAAATTATTATCAGATATAATATTATAAATTAGATTTAGAAAGGAGTTATTGTATGCCAGTATTTGAAACATTATCAGAATTATATGGATATACTAAAAATGTAACAATGAAAGAAGTGGCTACAATAACTTCTATCGTTGCCAAAGAAAAAGTAAATGAAAGAATTGAAAATGATTTATATGGTGATATGTTTAACGGACAAAATAGTTTGTATGACCATACTTTTGGATTAAGAGATGCTGCAATGGTTGAAAAGAGTAGTTATGGAAATGGTGTTTATGAAAACGGTACTTCCATAAATGTGTATATCAACCCCAAAAATGATTACTTTTCAGATTTCAATGGAGAAAATGTCACAGAACATATTGTCAACTTCTTAGACGGAGGACACAAAGGATTTTTCAAAGGTAGAGCTATTGATTATAAAGGCAAACAATTCTTTGTAAATGCTAAAAAAGATTTGACAAAAGGAAGTGAATTAAAAAGTAGAATGAAGGACTATATGAGAAGGCTAGGCTATGTTATAAGTAGACTTCAGAATTAAATAGAAAGGTTGTGAAATAAATGGCTACAAGTGGAACTAGCAATACCTTATCACTTAAGGTGAATCTCGTATTTGATCAAGCTGAAGCAATAAGGCAAACAAAAAAGACACAAGAAACTATAAATAAAGAAACAGAAAAGGGACTTAAAAATCAAACTGACGCTGCCAAGAAACTGAATAAAACACAAGCTACCAATAATAAAAACTTAAAAGAACAAGCTGGATTAATTGGAACAGTAAAAGCAGAATTTGGAAAAATGTTTAAAAACTATGTTAAATTCTTTTTAATGTCTCAAGTATTTTTAGCATTACAAACACAAATGAGAAGAGCAGTAGAGTTGGCGATACAATTAGACACTGCATTTACAAACTTTAAAATAGTATCTAAAGCGACTGCTTCAGAGGTTGCATTTGTCGATATAGAAGTTGGTAAATTAACCAGTAGTCTTGGTGCATTAAAAGCTGATGTAATTAATGTAGTTACAGAGTTTTCAAGAGCTGGTTTCACAATAAAAGAATCGTTAGGACTTGCAGAAACTGCTATTATAGGTGCTAATGTTGGTATGACAGAATTAGAAAGTGTAACCACATTCTTAATCGCTGGACTTAAAGCATTTAAAATGGAAGCAGAAGATTCTACAAGAATACTAGATGTATTATTTAGAGTTGCTAATACTACCGCTATCAACTTAGAGGGTATTGGTGAAGCATTCTTACGTTCTGCTAATACATTAAATACTGCTGGAGCAAGTTTAGAGCAATCGGCTGCTTTAATTGCGGCTGCCAATGAGTCTATACAAGACCCAGCTAAAGTTGGTACTGCATTAAAGACTATCGCTTCTAGACTTAGAGGTGTTGGTGATGAAGGTGAAGCAATTCCTACACTTGCAAAAGATTTCGATAATGTAGGTATCGCTATCCAAAATGCAGATGGATCATTTAGAGATATATATTCTGTATTTCAAGATTTTGCAAACATATATGACACACTTGATGATTTAACAAGAGAATCATTATTAGAGAAACTAGCTGGTAAAAGACAAAAGAATATTATGATTGGTCTTTTGGAAAACTTTGATACGGCAGAGCAAGCTTTAAAAGATGCTAATGATTCTGCTGGTGAAGCTGCATTAGCTCAAGAGAAGTTTTTAGAGAGTCTCGCTGGTAGGTTGAAACAAGCCAAAGAGGCATGGAATGGTGTATTAGATGCTTTGACTAGCACTGGTGCGTTGAAAAATATTATTAGTTTATTTACTGGGTTTGCAAAAGTTCTACAATTTGTAATTACTAAAATACCAATTTTAATTACAGTAACATCTCTGTTTGTTGCAAAACTTGCAGTTGCTAATATAGCAATTACTGTGTTCGGTGTTACTGTTGGAGGAGCTACTGTTGCAGTAGGAAGTTTAGCAACAGCTACGGCACTTGCTACGGCTGGACTATCTATCTTAATTGGTGGATTAGCTTTATTAGCTCAAGGAGCTGTACTTTCTGGCAAAAATGTAGAAAAAGTTGTAAAAACTGTAGGAGAATTGTCTACTGAAATAGAAGATTTAGAAAGTAAAATAAAGAATTTAAACAAAACTGAAAACAAAACTGATGCTCAAGAAAAAAGACTAAAACTACTCGAAGAGACTTTAGAGGCAACAAGAAATCTAAGAGCGGAAACAGAGTTAGCTAACGCAGAGGCTAGAGACGATGAAATCAGTCCTTATTTTTCTAAAATACCGAAAGGAACTGAAGAAGATTTATCAGATTATAGACTGGAATTAAAGAAGTTGCAATTAGAAGCTATGGAAGCTAATCTTACCATAGATGAAAATACAGCGGCTTTTAAAAGAAATGCTGAGCAAATTCCATTAATTGATGCATTGTTAGTGCATTTAGACAATCAATATGCAGATAGGTTAGGTACTACAATACCTGACGTTACTGGCAAAATAGAAGGCTCAACTTCTGCAATGTCAAAGCAAGCTATAGCTCTTAAAGAGGTAATGGATTTAACAGATACCGCAAGTGATGACTATCAAATGTTATCAAATGCTTTATCAGAACTAGAAGATAATGGATATCTAACAATAGACACTTTAAATGCTCTACAAGATGTTTTTCCACAAATAGCTATACAGACTGGGCTTACAAAAGAAGCATTTGAAGAGTTTACAAAGAAACATGGGGAATTTACAAAAGAGCAGATACAAAATGGTATAGATTTGCTAGAATCAGAAATAACGTTATACAAGAGTAGAATAGGATTATTAAGAGGATTGGCTGAAGTTCAAGATGAGCTTGGTTTAAATGCTGGAATTGACCTAGAGTCTAGCATTAGGGGGTTTGAAGCAAAAGTAATAAATGCTAAAAATGCCACTGTTGAGCTTAGAAATCAACTTGCATTAATTGGCTTGTTTGGGAAGGATAAACCCAAAGATGACCCATCTACCGACAAAAAAGAAATCTCACTCTTAACAGAGAAAGAAGTCTTATACAGGAAACTCACTCAACAAATTGAAATGTATCAAAAAGAATTACAAAGAACAGACGATACATCTCAACAAATTGTATTAAATGATAAACTTATAGATTTATATGGTCAACAAAAACAAGCTTTATTAGAGCAACAAAAAGCACTTTTAGAGCAAAACAAAGGACTTAAACGTACAGATGAAGCTTATGAGGATTTTCTTGACAACTCTGAAAAATTAGCATTGAGTATTGAAGATACGACTAATAGTATTTATGGTTTGACTAAAGCTAATAAGGAATTATCAAGGTCTATGACTCTTGAAGGATTAATTGCATCAGGAGAATCAATCGAACAAATGAAAGATGATGTTGATAAACTTAGAGAGTTGATTGGCAAATTAGTAGAGAAAGAATTAACTGATCAGATTGACAAGAATCAAGAGTTGATAGATAGTGCAAAAGAACAACTTGATATTAAATTAAAGCAATTAGAAGTTGAGCAAGACTTATATAATTTTACAAAGAGTAGAGAAGCAAAAGAAAAAGACATATCAAAATTAAGTAATCGTATAGCTTCTTTGAAGACTGCAAGTGATCAAGGAGATAGTAAGGCTAAAGCTTTGTTATTGCAATTAGAGCAAGAGAAAGCAGATTTACAAGAGACTTTAGATGATGAGATTAATCAACGTGGTTTTGAGTTAAGAAAAGAAAATCTACAAAATCAATATGATGAATTTGAATCAACTAAGAACGATGAGAATAAGTTACTTCAGTCAAACTTAGAAGACGCTGAATATATGTCTAAAGCTACAAATGATAGAATGGCAGAGTATCTAAAAGGAAGTACGAGTGACTTGTATAAAAATTTAATTGGATGGAATAAAGAGTATGGCACTAACTTTGACAATGATGTTATTTCAAGATGGGAAAAATTAATATCATTAATGAAAGAAGCTTCATTGAGTGGTGGCAACATAAACGGATCACTCGACTCTTTTGGAACAGGAACAAATTTAAACGAAGATGCGATTGTGAATAAAATGAAGCAGAATAGTTTAAGTTGGTTTAACGCTTCTGAAGTAGAAAGAAAAAGACTTGCAGAAGAAAATCAAATGTTAGGCTCTCAAATTGGGGCAAGTTACAATAATGGTTCGTGGTTTAGAAATGGAGCTGCATTATATGATAATGGTGGTAAATTTGAGCGTGGAAATATAGCACTCAAAAACTCAAATGATTCAGAGTGGATATTAAAAGATAAACAATTGTCTAAAATAATTGGTATGGGATTGACTAGTGTTTTGGCTAGTGGCTCATTGAATCAAACTCAACAATCTCAAGTACCAGATGTTAATATAACAATTGAAGGAAGTGTATCTGATGACAATGTTGGTCGAATTTCAAGAGATATAAAAAACATTATAAATGATGTATCTAAAGGTCAAGTCGAAGCATTTAAGTCTCAAGGTATAAAATCCAATACTAGAATAAGATAAAGGAGGACGGTATATGTTTAAAGGTATAGATTTTCAATATGATGGTAAGTCTTCCTCTGATTTTAGTTTAAAGATTGGACAAATAGGAAGAAGTGGAATTAACACAGAAATGACTGGGATTCCTTTGGAGATTGAAGAGGAAAAAATAAAAAGGAATCCCAAGCCTTTTTTCTTTGGTGTAGAAACAACTCCAAACTTAAAGTTTAAGTTGCAAATATTTTATATTCCAGAAGGCAATGATGGCTCTATGGACAAAGAATTAAGCAGAGGTGAATCTGGAGCAATTAGCAAATGGTTATTCAAAAGAGAATATAAAGAGTTTAAAATAATTGATAGTGATTATAGTAATATTGTATATTATGCTATGTTTACGAATCCAAAGAAAATAGAATCATCAAATAAAAACTTTGGCTATGAAGTTGATATTATTTGCGATAGACCATATCCAATTAGGAGACAAATTATAACAAAAACAGTTAATGGTTCTTTAACTCTAAATATTAAGAATTTAGGATTTGATAATGACTATGTTAAACCAGAAATAGAATTTACAACTTCTGGTAATTTCTCAATAAAAAATATAACTGACAATAATAAAACAATGACATTTACTGGATTATCAACAAATGAAACAGTATATGTAAATACAGAAAGACAAGAAATCATTTCAAGCACTGGAAATAATATTAATAGCAAGTTTAATTTCAACTGGTTTAGAATAACTCCAGATTATTATAATAGTATTGAGATAACAGGAACAGGAACAGTAACATTTAGAACAGAATACCCTATGCCAGTATAAGGAGGTGAGAGCTTTGATTATAGATAATATTATAGCTTTGGCAGATATTGAATCACAAGAATATAGAATTATTTTATGTAAAATGAATGGTGAAACTATAAGAGAAATAACAAATCAATCTTTTGAGAAAAGCTACTCGCCTAAACTTGGTGGGTGTGATGAATTTTCATTTAGCATTTATAAAGAATATGATGGAAAGCCTGTAATGAATTATGATGATATTAGAGGTAGAAATCTAATTAAATTAATGCAAGGTGATAATGAAATTGGTTTATTTGAAATACAAAACCCAATTATTAAAAATGATGGAGTAAAAGAATTTAAAAATATAACAACATTATCATATGAGATAAAATTAATAAATAAAAAGATGTATTTAACTGAAGGTACTTTTAGGTTTTTTGATGACATTAATATAGAAAATGGTATTATAAATACTGTATTTAAAGATGTTAAATCTTGGAGTATTGGCTACATTGATCCAGTGTTAATAAATAAAGAAAGATATTTTGATATATCTGATACAAATATATACCAATTATTAGTTGGTCAAATTCAAGAAACATTTGAATGTATATTTATATTCAACACAATAAACAAAACTGTGAATGCTTATGGTCTAGAAGGATTTGGAAATACCAGTCCTATAATTGTTAGTATGGATAATATTATACAAGATGCTAATGTAGAAGAAATTTCAGACGAGATAGTTACTAAGCTTCATCTATATGGTGAAAATGACTTAACAATAAGAGACATAAATTATGGTCAGGACTCAATTGTAAACTACTCGTATTTTAAGAATACTGATTTTATGAGCCAGTCTTTAATAGATGCTATTGACACTCACGATATTTTAGTAGACAGTGCTAGTGTCACATATTCTGGATATTTAAGTACATTAAGTGTGTTAAATGCACAACTAATTGTAGTTGAATCTGACTTATCAATATTAGAAAATGAAATGACATCACTAATGGAACAAAGGTCATATTTGCAATCTATAAATCAATCTACAACGAGTATTCAAACTCAAATAGACAATAAGCAAATAGTAATTAACACAAAGCAAAATGATAAGACTACAATTTTATCAAACATGCTATCAAATCAAAATGCAATAAATGCAATAGTGCAAACAATATCTATGGAGAATAATTTTACTGAAGCTCAATTAGAAGAATTAGATCAATTTATAATAGAAGACACATATCAAGACTCTTCTTTTATAGCTACTGATTTAATGACATATGCAGATGAGAGAAATGTTCAAGAAGATTTATTAGAGACAGGCAAAAATATACTTGCTAGAGTTTCATATCCCAGATATAAAATAAATATTAATGTTATTGATTTTTTAAAGAATAAAGAGTTTGCATATTGGTGGGATAAGCTTCATATTGGAGACATCATAAAAATAAATATTGATGATTCGTTTATAGTTGAAGTTAGAGTTGTATCTTATACTCATGATTGGGATAGTAATAAACTAACTATTCAACTAGGTGACAAATATAAGTTTGACGATTCAACAATAGAATTAATAGATATATT